>OCTA010002346.1_pt1 | contig 17257 bp, 14 predicted proteins | sample 1538991 | NCBI WGS metagenome assembly OCTA01 (sample SAMEA3539302, study PRJEB22396) | soil metagenome | biome: tundra; feature: field; material: soil | place: USA | collected 2010-05 | depth 0.15 m | reverse complement strand
TGGGCTTGGACGAAAACTCGACCGACACCGTGACCGTGTGGCCATCCACCACCGCGACGCGATTGCAGTGCGCGCTCACCTTGGCGGCCAGAGGCTCGATGTAGTCCTCCCGGAATTCGCCCAGGATCTTCTGCGTCTCCTGCTCCATCTTCTCCTCTTCGCCGCCGATGTAGGGGATCACGTTGCCCACGATATCCATGGACGGCACGCCCGGGTATCCCGCGCCCGATATGGCCTGCATGGTGGTGGCCACCACGCGCGCGATGCCGAACGGCTTCAAGGGCGCGAGTCCCATCGTCAGCACCACGGTGGAGCAGTTCGGATTGGTGACAATCTGGCCCTTCCACCCGCGCGCGCGCTGCTGCCCCGGCACAAGCTGGAGGTGGCCGGGATTGACTTCGGGCACCAGCAGCGGGACGTCGCTCTCCATGCGGTGGTTCTTGGAATTGGACACCACCACATGGCCGGCTTCGGCGAAGGCACGCTCGATCTTCGTGGCCACGGAAGCGTCCATGGCCGAGAACAGCACCCGGGGGGCGCTGCCCGGCTTGCATTCCTCCACCGTGAGGTCCGCGACGGAATCGGGCGCGCCGCCGGCCAGGTGCCAAGTCATGGCGTCCTTGTACTTCTTGCCGGCGGAACGGTCGCTCGCGCCGAGCCACTTCAGGTCGAACCAGGGATGGCCCTGCAGGAACTTGATGAAATGCTGCCCCACCATGCCGGTGGCGCCCAGGATGCCTACTTCGATTCGCGTTTGCATAGTTGCCTTATGATGTCTTGATAGATTTCGACTGCTTCGAGTAACTGTTGCTTGGGCACACGCTCCTCGGGCGTGTGCGCCACATGAATGGACCCCGGCCCCAGCAGGAACGCTTCGCCCCACTGCCCGCCGAACGCTGGAATATCGGTGGTGTATGCCACCACGGTGGTGTCAATCCCGTCGAGCGCATTCAGATGCAAAGCGGGCAATTCGAGAATCTCGCGCAACTCGGCCAGTGGCGCGGGCCTCCCGGCCTGCGTACTTTCTTGTACCGAATCCTCCAGCGCCCTCTTGATTCCCGCCGAATCCCCCACCAACCGCACCAAGATCTCCGCCCGAGCTTCATCCGCGATCACGTTAGGCGCGCGGCCGCCGAAAATGGTTCCGATATTCAGCGTGCTCCGCCCCAACAGTGCATCCGAAGGCAGTGGAATTCGCAGGATTCCGTCCAGCGCTTCCACCAATTTGTGGATCGCCGAATCGCCCAGTTCCGGGTAGGCCGAATGGGCCATCTTGCCGCTGGCCACCACCTCATAACGCAAAGCGCCTTTGCATCCGAGCGCCAGCTTGTTCTCCGTAGGCTCGCCATTGACGATGTAGCGCGACCCGCGCGGCGTGGCGGCGGCGCGATAAGCCCCCGCGCTGTTACGCTCCTCGCCCACGACGAACAGCAGGCCGAAATCGCGCTCGCCGGCTTCGAGCAGCGCTTCCACGGCCTTGATCATGGAAGCGGCGATGCCCTTGGCGTCGCACGCGCCGCGTCCCCAGATGTGGCTGGCGTCCTCGCGCGAGGCGAAGAACGGGGGCACGGTGTCCATGTGGGTGGAGAGCGTCACCAGGAGCCGTTCGCCCCACTGCGCGAACACGTTGAAGCGGCGGGGTTCCACGTCCATGCGCTCGACGCGCCCGCCAAATCGCGCCGCCAGCGGGGCGAGATAGTCCAGCAGGAACTGGCCGGCCCGCTCCTCGTTGGCGGTGACGGATTCGATATCGACCAGTGCGCGCGTGAGTTCGAAGACGTCCATAAATCCAAAAGGGGAGGAGGCGAAAGAGAAGGAAGGTCCGCGTGGAAGGCCAGCGCGTCTTCATTCCCGATAGCGCTCCACCCGTCCGAGAAACGAGTGACAGTGAGCGGGTATTAGCCCGGCTCCCCAACCGGAGGGAATGAAGCCTTCCCGAACCGGTTTCGGCGGAAAACACAAAACCCCTTTCAGCGAGCCTCCGAAGCGCATCGGAAACACGGCCCGCCTACTGATGGCCTCCGCACCTCTATCGCGAAATCTCAGGATAACGAAGAGGGGAGGGCAAGTCAAACGGAGCTGTCGGCTTTCAGCCGTCAGCCATCGGCTCTCAGCTAAAGGCGCCTCCGCGTCCGGGGCTCAACGCCGCCGCGCGGAGGTCGGATTTGCATCCATGAAGCTTCGGAGTACGGCATTGATCCTTGTTTGGTAACCCTTTTCTTTCCGTAGCCATTCCAGGAGATCCGCATCGAGGCGGATGGTAATGGTTTGCTTAGCCGCTGGAATGACCACGCGCGCCTTTTTCCAGAACTCCGCATCGGTCGGCCGTGCTTCCGGGTCGCTGTCGATGGCGCGCCGGACTTGACGATCATTCATAGAACGGAGGCGCTCCCAATCGGTGCGCTCCTTAACTGAAGTTTTCCCAGTACGCTTCTCTTTCATGTCGTTCTGCCTTCCACGCCGAAATGATTCGACGCTCAGTCGGGACACATCGGTGTAGATCACCGTGATCTCAATGCCGTTTACGATGCCAATGGCATACACACGAACCTCTTTGTACTCAAAGCGGCCGTCAACTCTCTCAAGCGTGGAGCCCTCGAAGATCTTCACGGCGTCCTCGAACGCGATGCCGTGGCGGGCAATGTTACCTCGGTTCTTCTTCGGGTCCCAAGTGTAGCTCATGGAATCATATTTACATTATGTATTTACAGCCGGGCATTGCGCAAGAGCTAATAGGTGCGCGACGAAACGGACAGGTTGTAATGCCTCCGTATCGTGCCACTGGAGCGCGGCGGCGCTACCGTCAACGCGCGTTGCAGACGCTACCAAATCGGGAGAAACAGTTCACCCTACTGGATCGACACCCCGACTTCCTTGCCCACCTGCGGGTGCAGCTCCAGGGCGCCACCATTATCGGCGGGCGCATCGAACGGTTTTTGGCCCTCGATTGTAACCCGATAGGCGCGGTGCGGTTCGAGCGCCACCACGAAGACCCGCTGCTCTTCCTCCAGCTTGATGCGAAAGCTGCGCGCGCTTGGCCCGAAGTACACCACGGCCTCATCGAACCGTACGGGGGCCGCCGTGGCCGGATTGAGCGTGGTGAGGCGCCCATTCTCGAACTTTTGGGCGGCGCCATCCCGGTAGCCGAACCACGTGGCCGAATCTTCCCAGCTCGAGCGCACGAAAAGGTTCCCGGAAACGGCATCGTAGTACGCCAGCGGCAGGTGGTAGTAGCTTAGGCCGGGCTGATACGGATTGGCCCACAAGAAATCGTAGGGGGCGCCGAACGCGTCGCGCATGGCGAACGGGTCGTGCATGAGCCAGCCCTGCAACGCTTGACTCTCCGGCGCGGCGGCGTCGAAGGCCACCATCGCCAGGTCCGCCGCGCGCGAGAGGGCCGCCAGCCGCGGATCCGGCGCCCCGGCCGCGCGCTCGATGCCGGCGCGGAAATCGTTCTCCGGGGCCTTGTACGCGGCGGGATAGTAGCTCATCAGCCGCTCGATCGGCAGATTCACGAAGTATCGCGGGCAAGACTCCCGGAGATCGAGATCTGCGCCGTCGCGCACGGCGTGCAGCAGTTCGAAGAGCGCGTAGGCGGCGTCGCGCGGAACCACGTCCTTGCCGGCCTTGAGCGCCGGCGCGATCCGGCCCTCCCACCAGCCATGCACGGCCCGATCGAGTTCGGCCTGGGGCGCCTCCAGGAAATCGTCGTAAAGCGCCACCGCCGCCAGCACGCGCGCGCTTGCGGCCGGAACGCCCTCTGCGGAGGCCAGGTCGGCCATGCCCTTGGCAATCCGCGCGCCCAGATCGCCGCGTTGTGCGTCGCTCAGCAGGTCCTGACACCAGTCGTACACCAGCGCCAGTTGCCGCAGATCGCTCCCCGGGCCTAACGCCCAGGCGATGGCTTGCCGGCCCACCGCCGCATCGCCGGAGATCTGGTAATACAGCGCCCGTGCGAATCCCGGCTCCGGCAGAACCGCGCCGCCAGTCACCAGCGCTTCCAGTTGCCGCCACCGCTCTGAAGAGCGCTCGCGCTCCCGTTTCAGCAGGCGGAGCCGCGTGGCATTGAGGAACAGCCGGGGATGCTGGGTAGTCACCACCACCGGCTCGCCCGCGGCCGCGGATTCCTTGCCCGGCGCCTGCGCCTCCAGCGGATTCCAGCAACAGAACGCCAGCACGACCGCCCCGAAAAGCCTCATCGATCCGATTGTGTCACAGCGACACACGCCCCGCCCGCCCGGGATACACCTTGTACACGCATTTTTGCAGAAATCTTTTGATTCAAAATGAGTTAAAACCGATTGACACGTGGGTGTCCGATTGCTATTTATGGTGGTGAATTGGCGAAGTAACCTTTCAACCTGCCCTCTGCTGCAACAGGCAGGCGGAAGAAGAGTGAGCCGAAGAGACAACGCGCTTGCGGGAGCCGCTGTTCTGCATTAATTTTTGTTCACTAATCTTCCCTTGTTGGTTGCCGCAGAGGGGTTTTTTGTCCGATTTCCACGCGACCCCTCCCAGAAACCCCATGCGGCTTTATTTCGGGTGACAAGTCCGCCCGGGCACGGCAGTTTTTGCGCCCCAAAATACGAGAGGGCCCCTAGGGCGGGGCCCTCTTTCCATCTCCGAAACCGAGCGAACGGGTTAAACCTTAGCTACGTTCTCGGCCTGCAGGCCCTTGGGTCCCTGCTTGACCTCGAACTCCACCTCCGTACCTTCTTCCAGAGAACGGTAGCCGTTCGCCTGGATCGCCGAAAAGTGAACGAACACGTCATCGCCGCTCTGCCTCTGGATGAATCCATAGCCCTTGGCGGCATTAAACCACTTCACAGTACCTTTTTCCTTCACTACGATCTCCTGGTTCATTGTTCGTCGTGCTCTGGGTCACCCTGGCAAGGAAAGCGGACTTTCGAGGCTTGCGGAGAACTTTCGAGGCGCGGCCAACAACCTTAACTTCAACTTCAACAAACTGCGTACGGTATTCTCTCAAATGGCGGCACTATGGTCAAGTCCGGCAAAAAAGGCGGCGGCGAACTGGAGTTCATCGAGCGTCTCCGCAAGAGGGTTTTCCCGTCGGTCGCGGGCTGCATCGCACTGGGAATTGGCGACGACTGCGCCATTTTCCGGGCGCGCGGCGGCTCGGAGGACCTGCTGATCACCACCGACATGCTGATCGAAGACACGCATTTCCGGCGCGGCACGCACCGCGCCGAAGACGTCGGCTGGAAGGCCCTGGCGCGCGCGTTGAGCGACCTTGCGGCCATGGGGGGCGAACCGCGCTTCTGCCTGCTCTCGCTGGCGCTGCCGCCTTGGGCCGACAAGCGATGGGTCGACGGATTCTACCGCGGCTTTCTGCGGCTGGCCGGGCGCTCGGGCGCTCCGCTGATTGGCGGCGACCTGGCGCGGGCCGAAAAGGCCATGTGCGACGTCGTGGTGTGCGGCGCCGCGCCGCGCGGCCGGGCTCTGCGCCGCGACGGCGCGCGCGCGGGCGACGCCATCTATGTTTCCGGCGCGCTGGGCGGTTCGGCGCTGGGGCTCGCCACGGGCCGCGGTAAGGCCTGGCGCCGCCACCTGCGCCCCGAGCCGCGCCTCGCCCTGGGGCGTTTCCTGCGCCGGCTCGGCGCCACCGCCGCCATGGACCTGAGCGACGGCATCTCGCTCGACCTGCGCCGCTTGTGCCTGGCCTCGAAGCTCGGCGCGGAAATCTCGCCGCCACCCGTGTTTCCCGGCGCCACTCTGGAACAGGCCCTTCACGGCGGCGAGGACTACGAGTTGCTGTTCACGGCGCCGCCCGGCGCGCGCGTGCCGGCCCGCTTTGAAGGCCTGCCGATCGCACGAATCGGCGAGATGCGCAAGGGCAGACCGGGCGCGGTGAAGTTGAGCGGCGCGCCGCTGCCGCCGCTGGGGTGGGACCATCTGCGCCGGTAGGCGCCCGCTGAGGTCGGTTAGAATAGTGTCTTGATCGTTACACTCACCATCAATCCGGCGATCGATCACATCGTCAACGTCGATCGCCTTGCCTTCGAGGACCGCGCCTACGTCAATTCCAGCGGGGAATCGGCAGGTGGGCGCGGCATCAACTCCTCTTGCGTCATCCACTCCTTCGGCGGCCAGACGCTGGCCGTCCTGATCTCCGGCGGCGATTCGGGCAAGCGGCTGGAAGGCCACCTGGCGGGCTGCGGCTTTCCCATTCGCGTGGTACCCATTCGGAATGAGATTCGCACCAATCTCACCATCACGGATAAGCACGGTCTCACCGTGAACCTCAACGAAGCCGGGCCGGCTCTGTCGGCGGAGGAGGTGGCTCGTGTGGAGTGCGCGGTGCGCGAGACGTTGGACCAGGCCTCATGGCTGCTGCTGTGCGGCAGCCTCCCGCCCGGCGTCCCGGTGTCGTTCTATGGAAAGTTGGTGTCCATGGCGCGGCGGAAGAAGGTCAAGACCCTGCTGCGCGCCAATGGCGACGCCCTGCGCGAGGGTATCGAGGCGCGGCCCACGGTGGCCGCTCCCAATCAGCAGGAAGCCGAGCGCCTGCTGGGGCGCACGTTGCTGACCCGCACCCACTACCTGGAAGCAGCCACGCAGATCCGCGCCATGGGTCCGGAGTCGGTGGCGCTTTCGCTCGGCGGCCGCGGCGCGGTGGGAGCTTTCAAGGACGGCTTGTTCGAGGCGCTGCCGCCGCGCGTGGACGCCGTCTGCCCCATCGGCGCGGGCGACGCCCTGACGGCCGCGTACGCGTGGTCCATGCGCCGCAAGCCGGACCACGCCGAAGCGCTGCGCTGGGGCGTGGCCGCGGGCACCGCCTCCGCCCGTCTCCCGGGCATGAGCTTCGCTTCCCTGGCGCAGACCGAAGAGATCTACCGCAAGGTGGAAGTGCGGCGCGTCGAATAGCGTGGCGCATCCGGACAGGGCAGACGAATCCCTTGCCCCTACCCCTGCCCCACGCGACGACAAACGCCGCTTCTTCCGTTCGGCGGGCGCCGTGTCCGCGGCGACGGGCCTGAGCCGCATTACCGGGCTGGCGCGCGAAATGGTCATGGCGCGGCTGTTCGGGGCCAGCGCCGCCTACGATGCGTTTCTGCTGGGCTTCCGCATTCCCAACCTCGCGCGCGACCTGTTCGCCGAGGGCGCGCTCTCCTCCGCCTTCGTGCCCACCTTCGCGCAGGTTCTGGAACGCAAGGGGAAACGCGAGGCGGCCGAGCTTTCGAACCTGGTGGCCACTGCGCTCTTCCTGGTGGTGGGAGGGATCTGCGCGCTCGGCATGATCTTCAGCCCGGAGTTGGTGAAGCTGCTGGCGCCGGGTTTCGCCAAGATCCCCGGCAAGTTCGAGCTCGCGACGCTGCTCACCCGCATCATGTTTCCGTTTCTGGCGCTGGTGGCCCTGGCCGCGCAGGCGATGGGCGTCCTGAACGCGTGCGGCCGCTTCGGGGTTCCGGCGCTGGCTTCGGCTTTCTTCAACATCGGCTCGGTGGCCTTCGGCTTGGGACTGGGCTACACCGCGGGCCGCCGGTTCGGCCAAGGGATGATCGTATCGATGGCCTGCGGCGTAGTGGCCGGTGGGGCGCTGCAACTGCTCTGGCAGATCCCCAGCCTACGTCGCGCGGGCTTCGCGTATAGGCCACGCCTGGACTTCAGCCATCCGGGGCTCCGCCAGATCGGCCGCCTGATGCTGCCGGCGGTCCTGGGCAACGCCGCGCTGCAGATCAACGTCGTGGTGAACACCAACCTGGCATCCAACATCGTGGACGCGGCGGGCCACGTCATCGACGGCCCCGTGAGCTGGCTGGGCTATGCGTTCCGCTTCATGCAATTGCCGCTGGGCTTGTTCGGGGTGGCCATGGCCTCGGCCACGCTGCCGGCCATTTCGCGCAGCGCCGCCCTGGGGCGCATCGACGAGTTTCGCGATACCCTGGCGCACTCGCTCGGAATGGTGCTGCTGCTGACCGTCCCCTCTTCGGTGGGGCTGGCGGCGCTGGGCGAGAGCATGATCGCCGCGGTCTATCAGCAAGGCCGTTTCCACGCCTACGACACCCATCAGACCGCCGTGGCGCTGGCCTGTTACAGCGTCGGACTGGCGGGATACTCGGCCACCAAAATTCTGGCGCCCGCGTTTTACGCGCTGAACGACGCGCGCACTCCCATGCTGGCGAGCGTGTCCTCGATCGGCGTGAATTTGGCCGCCGCGCCGGCCCTGGTGAAATGGGCCGGCATGGGACACGCCGGCCTGGCGCTTTCGACGTCGCTTGCGGCGCTCGCCGGGGCTGCCTCGCTTTTCGCCTTGTTGCGGCGGCGCATCGGCGGCATTCACGGCGGCAGGCTGGCCCGGAGCGCAGCGAAGATCGCCGCCGCATCGGCCATCATGGGCGCCGCCTGCCTCGCGTCGAGCCACGCCATTCACGCCTGGGCGGGCGCGGGCAAACTGGGCCAATTGGTTGACGTGGCGGTTTCGATCCCGCTCGGCGCGGCGGTGTTCTACTTTTCCGCGCGCGCATTCGGGATCGAAGAACTGGAAACCCTCCGGCTGGCACTGCGCCCGAAGGCGTGAAGTCTGTTACACTCCGTTTAGGAATGCTTTCAGACCTGAAGTTGGTGATCCGTCTGCAGGAAGTCGATCACCGCCTTACGGATCTCGCTCGCGAGATCGCAGCCTTACCCAAACACGTCGCCGAAATCGCAACCAAGCTGGTGTCGCACGAGCGCAAGCTCGAAGCCGACCGCGCCGCCCTGGCCGCCAACCAAAAGGAACGCAAGAAGTGCGAAGGCGACATCCAGACGCAGGACCAGAAGATCTCGAAGCTGAAGGACCAGATGCTCGAGGCCAAAACCAACGAGCAATACCGGGCCTTCCAGAGCGAGATCGATTTCTGTCAGAAAGAAATCCGGAAGTCCGAGGACCGCATTCTGGAGCTGATGGGCGAATCCGAACCGCTCGACACGAACGTGAAGGCGGCCGAGGAGTCCTTGAAAGAGGAAAAGGCGCAAGTGGAGGCGGAGAAGCGGGAGGCGCACGAGCGCACCACCGCCGACCAAAAGAGCGCGCACGAGCTAAGCAAGGAGCGCTCCGCCATCGTCGCTTCGATTACGCCCGCCACGTATCAGCGATACGAGCGCGTGCGGAAAGCGAAAATGCGGCGCGGCGTGGCCGTGGCCGAGGCGGTGGATGGCCGCTGCACCGCCTGCAACATGGCCATGCGCCTCCAGTTCTTCCAGGACCTGAAGAAGGGCGACCAGATCCTGGCCTGCGAGAGCTGCCAGCGCATCCTCTACTACAACCCGCCGGCCGCGATCGAAGACCTCACCGGCGAGCCCGCCCCCGCCGCGCGCCAGTGAGCCCCGGCGCGCGGACGCCCGGCCGATTACTTCCGGTCTCCGATTGTGTAACCCGCCCAGACCATTGCCTGCATCACCATGTTGCTCCCGAACTGCGAAAAATTGGGCACGTAATGAATGTCGAGCTGCGGCCGGATGAACATGTGGTCGTTCAAATAAACTTGCACGCCTACGCCGGCGTGAACGTTCAAGTGGTTCGAGCTTGAGATAGCCTGACTATAGCTACTGTTGCCCAGCAGACTGGAGGAGGACTGGCTGTCGTAGAACTTCATATTGGTCCCGCCGGCGCCGCCGATCACCTGCACGGTCGCTTTCTTCGTGTGGATGGGCTGGTAAATGCCGTTAAAATCGTAGAAGGTAACCCGCGACTGCAGCGTGCTGGCGGACTGTAGGACCACTCCCTGACTCACGATGGCGGGCAAGACCGCATAGTCGTGCTTTCCGGGTTGCAGGACGGCCTCCATGCCAACGCCAAAATGCTCCCAGAGCATCAGGTTCACGCCGAGACCCAGAGCGAAGCTATTCAGTTTGGGCGTCGTCGAACAGGCCCCGCCGGACGCGGCCGAGCAGGGCAGGAAAGTGTTCTGATCGATACCCGTTGTCAACGCCTTATCTATCACAGCGCCAAAGCCGACATTCGGATCGATCAGACTCTGTGCGCCGGCAAGCTGGATCGAGCCAAGCAGCAGAACAAGCAGGGGAAGGTAGCGGCAAATTCGTCTCACGTCAAAAGTCTCCTCTAGTCTCGCGGAATGCGCGTGTAACTTTCATTATCGCCCATGGGCGATGCCTTCAATCCGGGAAAGTTCCGGCCGGGTCACGGGACACCGCGCCGTTTCAACACTTACGACGCGACTTTGCACTTTGGGGTTTCAACCGATCCAGCTATCGTTTCTGGCATTTCGGGCAGAAATGGGACGAGCGCTGCGCGACCAACATGCGCCGGATGGCCGTCCCGCAGGTCGTGCACGGTTCGCCGGTCCGTTGGTATACGCGGTGGTCGATCTGGAAAAAACCCTTGCGCCCTTGCGCGTCCACGTAATCCGAGATCGACGACCCGCCGGCCGCTATGGCCTCGGTCAGCACCGCTACCATGCCGCCGTAAAGCCGCCGTGGCCGATCGCCGCGCAATCGCGAAGCGATGGCCAGCGGATGGATACCGGCGCGGAACAGGGCCTCGTCCGCATAAATATTGCCCAGCCCGCGAAGGAAGCCCTGGTTCAGCAGCAGCGCCTTGATGCGAGTCTTGCGGCGCCGAAGCGCGGCCGCGAAATGTTCGAACGATACTTCGAGCGCATCCGGGCCCAGCTTCAAAACCCGCTCGGGGATTTCCTGGCTGTACTGTATACAGCCGAACTGGCGGCTGTCGTCGTAGAGCAAGACTCCCCGGTCGAGCGACAGGATGGCGCGGGTGTGCTTGCCCGCCTCGCCGGCGAGTAACAGGCGGCCCGTCATGCCCAGATGGACGACAAGGTACCCGCCACCCTGGAGAGACATCAGAATGAACTTGCCATGGCGCCGGACGGACGCGATGCGGCGGCCTTCGACGCTCGCCGCCATCTGTTCCGGATCGCCGCCCCGCAGCACGCGCCGGCAGCGGAACTCGGCCGACACGATCCGGCGGCCTACCAGCGGGGCGATGGAGCGCACCACCGTTTCTACTTCGGGGAGTTCTGGCATTCCAAATTCGCTAAGCCGGGCGCCGGGCCGGAAAGCTCTTCACACGTTCGCAAGGGCCGGAGGTTCGGCGATCTCCCCGGCTGCCTGCCGCCCGGCGCGGGACGACGCCGGCCGCGAGCGCGGACAGCGGCCCACTCCCGTGTAGTCGAACCCCGCGGCGATGGCCTCCTCCGGAGAGAACAAGTTGCGGCCATCCACCAGGATGGGGGTCGCCATCGCGCGCGCCAACTGTCCCAGGTCGAGATCGAGGAACTGCCGCCATTCGGTCACCACGACCAGCGCGTCGCAATCCGCGGCCAGATCGAGCGCCGACTCGCAGTAACGAATCTTGAGGTCCGGCCGCTGTTCCCGGCAAACCGGCATGGCGATGGGATCGTAGGCTTTCACGCGCGCGTCCATCTGCATCAAACGCTCGGCCAAATACAGGCTGGGCGCGTCGCGCAGGTCGTCCGTGTCGGGCTTGAACGCCAGCCCGAGCAGCCCGATGGTGCGGCCTTTCAGGATGAACAGCTTCTCCTGAAGCTTCTGAATGACCATTTGGCGCTGCGCGGCGTTGACTTCGAGCGACGCCTTGAGCAACTTGCTCTCATAGCCGTACTCCCGGGCCGTGTGCAGCAGGGCGTGGATGTCCTTGCCGAAGCAACTGCCGCCCCAGCCCACTCCGGGATTGAGGAACTTCGCGCCGATGCGCGAATCGAGCCCCATCCCGGCCATCACCTCCGGGGCCTCCGCGCCCACGCGCTCGCAGATGTTGGCGATTTCGTTGGCGAAGCCGATTTTCATGGCCAGGAAGGCGTTGGCGGCGTACTTGATCATCTCCGCGCTGGTCAGGGTAGCGGCCAGCAGCTTCACTTCGCCCATCGACGCGGGGCGCGCCACTCCCGGCGGCGGATCGAAACTCTGCGCCACCACGGGGCGGTATAACTCGCGCATCAGTTCGAGCGTGCGGCCATCCGCGGCGCCCACTACAATGCGGTCGGGGTAGAGCGAATCGGCCACGGCGCACCCTTCGCGCAGGAACTCGGGGTTGCTCGCCACGCCGAAGCGGATTTCCCGGTGGCCGGCGCGCTTGGCCTCCTGGATGCCCTCCCGCACCAGGGTCTCCACCAGATTGCCGCATCCGACCGGCACTGTCGATTTATTCACCACGACGCGGTATCGCGAGCCATCCAGGGCGGCCCCGATGCCGCGCGCGGCGGCCCCCAGGTAACTCAGGTCGGCTTCGCCAGTGGGCAGCGGCGGCGTTCCCACCGCAATAAAAATCACGTCGCTTTCGGCCACGGGGACCTGCAAGTCCGTGGTGAAATCGATTCCACCGCGCCCCGCTGCCAGTTCCAGCAGATCCAGCAGGTGCGGCTCGTAGATAGGCGATTCGCCACGGCGCAGTTTGGCGATCTTGGCTTCGTCGGTATCGACGCATGTAACGCGATGCCCCAGGTAAGAGAGGCACGCGCCCGTGACAGTCCCGACGTATCCGGTCCCGATGACAGTGACTCGCATGGGCAGGTTCTCTACGATCCTCGCTCCGTCAAGTATACCAATCGGCCGGTTGACCCTAAGTACCCTGAGTACCAACGGCTCGGGGACCGCCAACCTGCTACGCTGAAGGCTTGTCCCGGCATCCCCTCTTCAGGCCTTATCTTGCCTTGGTCGCGGTGTGCTTTTTTTGGGGAACCACCTACCTCGGCATCCGAATGGCGCTGGAATCGTTTCCGCCGCTGGCGCTGGTGAGCGTGCGCTATATCCTGTCTGGCGCCATCATGCTGGCTTTCGCGAAGGCGCGCGGTCTCTACTTGCCGCGCGGGAGGGAGCTGGCGGCGGCGTGTTTCAGCGGGTTTTTCACCTTGAGCGTCGGCAACGGCGCGTTGGTATTCGCCGAAACGCTCATCCTCAGCGGTTTGGCCGGTTTGATGATCACCATTTCGCCGTTCTGGATGGTGGGCATGGAGGCGCTCCTGCCTGGCGGCGAGCGCTTGCACTGGCCTACCATCGGCGGCATGGCGGTGGGCCTCGCCGGAGCGTCGTTGCTCTTCACCCCGGACGCGGGATCGCACGCCATCAACCGTTACGTGCTCGACGGCTTTCTTTTGTTGCAACTCGGGATGGCGGGCTGGTCGTTCGGCTCTATCTATCAGCGCCGGAATGCCGGCCGGGCTCACCCGATGATTGCCGGCGCGGTCCAGCAGCTCGCGGCCGGATTGATCCTGGCGCCGTTCGCTCTGACCATCCGCGAGCAACCCATCCACTGGAGCGCGCGCGGCGTATCGGCGCTGTGCTACCTGGTGTTTTTCGGCTCCATCGTGGGCTACAGCGCATACGCATACGCGCTGGACCGGCTGCCGGTCGCCATCGTGTCCGTTTACCCGTACGTGAATGCTGTGGTAGCCGTGGCTTTGGGCTGGCTCTTCTATCGTGAGCCGTTCGGAGCGCGCGAGGCGCTGGCGATGGCCGTCATTTTCGTGGGTGTGGCGCTGGTCCGGCGCTATTCGCGCCGGACCGCGCCATAGGATGCGGGAACTACTTACGCCAGCGCCTTCTTACAGTACTCCAGGGCGTTCTTCATCTCGGCGTTGAGAGTGGAGCCCTGCGGGATGGCGATTTCCCATTCCAGGTTGCACGGGATGGGGTATTTGTTCTTCTTGATCAGTTGCAGCACTTCCTTGATCGGTGTGTCGCCGGTGCCCCATGGCACGCCCGGACCGTGATTCTTCTTGCGGTCCTTCATGTGCAGGTTCGTGATCCTGGCGTGGTGCTTCTGGATGAATTCGACCGCATCGTAGCCGGCCGCCGTGAAGTGGCCGATATCCAGGTTGATGCCATTGTACCCGCCGTAGGCCATCAGCGTGTCGTAGCTCTCCAGGGTAGCTGTCTGGTTGGGATCGTTAGTGGCATCGTGGCCGTGGTAGCCCACGAGCAGCTTGTACTTGTCGGCTATGGGAGCGATGCGCTTGGCCATAGTCAGCGTCGTGCTGGTGGTGATGCCCTTGACGCCCAGGCCCTTGGCCATAATAAAGCCGTACTCGATGTCCTCATCCTTCATGCTGTCCTGCATGTTGTAGCAGAGGAGAGCGAGATCGATTCCGGCATCGTTCCACTTTTTGCGAACGGCCTTCCACGTGGCCGGCGTGGTCGCCTTGCGCCAATCGTTGATGGGCTTCTGCGCGGCGTCTCTGGCCGCTTGTTGCTCCGGAGTCAACGGCGCGCGTCCGCCGCCTCCTCCCGCTCCGCGGCCCTGGCCGCCACCGCCGCCAGGCGCTCCACCCGGTGCCCCGCCGGGACCGCCCGCTTGCGCGCCGCCCTGTCTGCCCGCCCCGCCGCCGCCCGGACCAGCGCCCGGAGCTGCACCCGGAGCTGCACCCGGAGCCGCACCCGGAGCGCCACCCGCTCCGCGTGCACCGCCGCCTGCCCCACCGCCGGGGCCGCCAGCGCCGCCAGCGCCGCCGCCAAATCCGCCGCGACCCGGAGCGGCCGGAATACCGGCCAGCGACTCGCAATGGTTGGACATCAGCTCGACTTCGCCGAGTCCGATCTCCACCATCGCCTTGATGATTGCCGTTGCATCGGGACTGGCGATGCGGTTGAAGCTATAGCTGATGGCGCCGATCTGCACGCCGAAGAACTTCGAGTTGATCTTCGCGCCAAACGCCACGGACAACGGCACGGAGGCGAGCGCGAGCTTTCCAACATCTCTCCTGGTATAAAGCATGCTTGTTTCCTTTCAGTGCGGATATATCGTCTTTCGTACACCGAGGCCGGCGGCCCGCCCTCTGGGGCGCGGGGCTCGCCGGCCGGCGGCCGATGTTTCTATGTAAAGCTCCATCCCTTGCGGAAGGTCGGCTTGACAAACTTGTTCGCCTCCGCGTTATTGGAGAACTGCATCTTCGCGGCGTCCCACTCCAGCTTGCCTTCGAAGTGAAGCGCCGTGACGCCCATCACGATCCACTCGGTGAACGGCCCGGCGATGCTGAAGTTGGAGCACGCCGGATCGCCGCCCTTACAGGCGCGAATCCAATCCTGGTAGTGACCGGGCGACCGCGTGAGGACCTCCGGCGGAAGCCGGTATGCATCGTGCCGCGCCTGCGGCAACAGGCGCACGGAGGCGCCGTAGGTATCGGTGCTCATGAAGCCCTTGTCGCCCACGAAGACAGCGCCTTCGGGGACCCCGAAGCCGCCGCCGCGTCCGCCGCCCGCACCGCCGCGCCCGGGGGTGATCACAGCCGGAGCCCCGCCCGGAAGTCCGGGAGGACCCGCGGGAGCGCCCGCAGCCGCCGGAGCACCCGGAGCGCCCGCTCCACGACCCGCGCCACTCGCAGCGCCGCCGCGGCCAGCCCCACCACCTGCGCCGCCAGCGCCGCCGCGGCCGCCGCCCTGCACCGGTCCAAACGCGCCCGCTCCGCCAATCAGCGGTTCAGTTTCGGGAATGCCCGGCGGCCGGTACGGTGCAGGATATGTCGATAGGGCATCGTACCAGTAGACCTTCACCGGCGCCATGTTGTGGCGAGCCGGGAATTCGAAGACCGTGATCGAATGCTTGGGGAACGCGAAGGGGCTCTTGCCGTCCTGCTTGATGACCTCGACGCTCTTGGGCGCCCCAAGCAAAAGGGCCATGTTGACCGCCCCCAGAATATGGCAGGCCATATCGCCCAGCGGACCGCAGCCAAAATCGAAGAAGCCGCGCCAGTTAAACGGATTGTAGAAGCCGCGCCCGCCGACTCCGCCACCGCCGCCGCGTCCACGTCCGGCCGCGGCCGCCAGCGCCGGGTCAACGCCGGGCGGAACCGCGCCGGCAGGGGCTGCCGCACGGCCGCCACCACCGCCGCCGCCTCTGCCGGCAGCCAAGCCCTGCGCTTCGTTGGTCGCCGGGCCAGCGAACTCACGCCACGCCGAAATGCCAAGCCAGGAATCCCAGTCCAGCGTCGATGGAATCGGGGCCGTCGGCGGAATCTCGGTCATGCCCTGCGGCCAAATAGGACGAGTGGTCCAGGCGTGTACTTCGGTTACGTTGCCGATTTCGCCCGACCAGACGATTTCCGCGGCGACGCGTGCGCCGTTGTTCGAATATCCCTGGTTGCCCATCTGTGTCGCCACCCCGAACCGGGCGGCGGCTTCGGTCAACTGCCGCGCTTCCCAAACCGTATGCGTCAGCGGTTTCTCCACGTAGACGTGTTTGCCGCGCTCCATGCACCACATGGCCGCCATGCCGTGCATGAAGTCGGGAATGGCGATGATGACCGCATCGATGTTCTTCTCTTCCTTATCGAGCATCTTGCGGAAATCGGTGTACTTGGGTGCGTTGGGGTACCTGGTGAACATTTGCGAGGCCGACGCCGAATCCGGATCGGTCATGGCCACGAAATTCTGGCTCACGCAGCCGTTGATGTCGTCCGCGGCCCGGCCGCCGGCGCCGATGGTCGCGATGTTTAACTTCTCGTTAGGAGACTTGTACCCGATTTGCTTCAACGAGGGCGTGCTGCCGAAACCTCCGGCCGGCACGGCCCCGGCCAGCAAAGCGCCGTAAAAGAAATTTCTTCGCGAAAACTCATTTCCCATGGTTGAAACCTTTCCTATTCACCTTCTCTAAGGTCCCCGACTCTCTGGACCTTCAACTCCCAATTCGACACTGGTTGCACAGGAGTATATCACCCGGCGCGGACGGATGCCAGCGTCCGAATCCTGGCGTTCACCGATTCCCAAAAAAATCTTTACCCCATGTTTTCAAGCAGTTCGCAACGCCCACGGCCATGCTTCCCATTCCGCCCCTGCTACTCTGAAATCGAAGAGAGGCTTGCGCCCACCGCGCAGGTCACAACAGCTTTTCTTGCTGGCCAGCAAGCGTTGCAATTACGGTGGTACTGAACTTCCCGTAGAGTCCCGAGGGACCCTCACGGCGAGCGTCGCGACAGCGGCGGCGCCGGCGGGGAGACATTAGGTTCGAACCTATCACAGCCCGGTGGTGAGCGGATAGCGCCGATCGCCGTCCCATCGGATCTCAGAGGGCCATGCATCGAACCGGTCAACGGAGATGAACCCGCCACCCAGCGGGACATCGCTCACCGAAGATGCGGTCCAAACCATTGGCGGCCGGAATACGCGCGGCGATAAGTCCGACAGCCCCGGCCGCCGCAACGAAATCCTAAACCTCGGCCCACCCGTAAGCCCGAAGTGTCTCTAAGTGCGACCAGCCCGTCCCCGCCCGTGGGGCGGGCCTTTTGGCCCGCGATGACGCCTTCCGGCGTCATCAGCCGGGCGTCAG
>OCTA010002344.1_pt1 | contig 17264 bp, 9 predicted proteins | sample 1538991 | NCBI WGS metagenome assembly OCTA01 (sample SAMEA3539302, study PRJEB22396) | soil metagenome | biome: tundra; feature: field; material: soil | place: USA | collected 2010-05 | depth 0.15 m | reverse complement strand
AACAGGTTGTAATTGATCTGCGAGACCAGCGCCTTCAGCGGAACGCTGCGTTCCACCCGCGTCGGAGCCTGCAGTGTCGGTTGAATGTTTCGTGGATCGACGAACGCCTGCGCCGCCGTGGGTGAAGCGATCGCTGTCTCCTCAAAGAATCGTGACGGATGCCCGGTTGCCGGAACCTGTTTCATCCTCTGCCCGAACACGCCGCGCCGCCGCACGATGTCCGTGATTTCTGTCTGATACCGGTCAACTTCGATTGCGCCCGGCCCAAGAAAATCCGCCGCCGCATTCAAATCCAGAAAATTCGCTTTCATGTTTTCTCCTCAATTGAATTTCAAAAACGTTCTTGTCCGTGTGGCGCGGACACTCCTGTCCGCGTACCCCTTCAGACGGGACCGCGTCGTCCGGTTGTCATCCTGAGCGAAGCAAGAACTTCACGAAGTGAAGTTCCTGCGGAGTCGAAGAGCCTGCCCCGAGCGAAGCCGAGGGGACCCCTACTCCCTCCACAAAGCGGCTCTAAAAGCGGTCTCGTCCCCCCCAAGAAAAAAGGACGCGATCTAACTCGCGTCCCGATAACCAACGCCGAACGACGACCAGCCTCTACTCGATCATCCCCGCCCGCGCCAGCTCCGACTTCACCGCGATCCGCTGTTCCACGCTCAACGCAGCCAGCGTCTTGTTCAGCATCGCCGGATCCAGCCGCTCGCCTTCAATCTCGTTCTTGGCAATCAGCGCCGCCACCACTGGCGAGAGCGTCTTCCGTGCCATCCGCGAAGCCTGCGCCTTCAAATCGGCATTCGACTTCTCCAACTCCGCCACGCGTCCCTGTAGATCCGCAGCGCTCGCCTCCACCTGCTCCCTTTCTGTCGCGTGAGTCATGTTCTCTTCGACGGCCGCCACAATCCGGTCCACCTTGGCATTCAGCATTTCCTGCTGTGCGTCCAGTTTTCCAAGAACGCGATCCAAAGTCTCCGTTGCAGCTGCCAACCGCTCAGCCGCCGCCGTCATCTGGTTCACCATTTCTTCATTCATCCCTGTTCCTCCATTAGTTAGACCGCGCCTCGCAGCCCTCATTCCATGCGAAAGAACACCCCCTGTCATCCTGAGCGGAGCAGAGCAGCAACGCGAAGCGATGCTGCTCTGCGGAGTCGAAGGACCCCTACCCCCTCAACAAAAGTGTCATTCCATTACGCATGCAGCTTCGAAACCGCCGGCAGTTGCAACGCCCTCCGACGATTCGAATCCCCTTACTCCTCACCCCAATTCGATCCACGTCGACCGATAAGCCGCCTTGTCCCGCCGGAGCACCGCCGCCCCCGTGAACGTCACCCGGTTCAACACCCACACGGTAGCCTTGATGTCTTCCACCAGCGCGTCCGTGATTTCATACGACATACCCAACCCGCCCATGGAGTCCCCCGATTTTGTGGATGCCCCACTCATTCGCGTTTTTGGCGAATGAGTGGGAGCTTTCCCGATCTCCGCCACCATCTCCGGAAAATCGCGCCCATAGAGAAATCCGCTGACCGCAATCTCCAGCCCCACGATTTCCGCCCGCGTGATCACTCCAATCTTCCGTCGTGTGTCATGACCATCCAGCCGCGGAGAGTAATCCAGAGCCATTCCCAGCAGCGACGGAATCGCCTGCTCCGCCGCCTTCCTGGTCAGAAGCACCCGATGTCCTCGCGCCCCGGCCGGAGCCTTGTCCGAAGCAGCATCCACGAACGTCAATACTCCCCGAAACGCAACCCGGTTCGGATGTCCATGCACCGCCGGCATCTCAATCGCCATCGACTCAAGTGACAATTCCATTCCCCCGCTCCTCACCCCGCGTTCTAACAAGCCAAGCCGTTCCTCTGTGTTCCTCTGTGCCCTCTGTGGTCAAGCCTTCCATAGCACCTACCACAGGTCCCACTTCTGCAATCTGACTTCTGACTCTTGACTTCTGCCCTCACCCAATCTCCACCAACCCTCTCGCCCGTCTCACCTCGTTCACCGTGAGCACACCACTCCGCAGCAGGATTTCGTCGATCTGCGCCTGCTCCATCTCATCGCTCGCGTCCACGTCGGTGAACACAAACTCAAGGTCGGTCCAGCCCAGCTTCTTCCCGATCACGTCCCGCGTCAGGTGTTCCGCCACCAGCCGCGCCGTCGGCACAATCGCCGACCGGAAAGCCATCTCGGTCATCTCCGCCGCAGTAGCCCGGTTGACGTCGCTAACGACTCCAAGAAACTGTGCCGGCAAATCGAACGCATCGGCGATTACACGCAGCAGAAACTCCTGCCACGCCAGCCGGAGGTCTGCGTCCGTCCCCGCCCCAAACCGCAGCACCTCCGGCTTCGACTCCGCCGATAAAATTGGCACTCTCCCCGTGCCTTCAATCTCGTCCTGCCACCACCGAATCAATCGCTCATGATTTGCCGGAGTAAGCCCTTGCAGCCACAGCGCGTACTGCACTACCGAGTTGGAAGCCAGGCGCCCCGCATAGCGATGCGCGCTCAGGAACGTGTTGGTCGTTTCAAACGCAACTTCCATCCGCCCCAGTCCAAACGGTGTGTGTGTCCGCGGATTCAGCCGGATGTAACTAAGCTCGTCATCGTTCAAAACGATTTGCCCCTCCGCCCCGTACAGTCCCGTAACCTGCACGTACCGCGGAGAATCCGGCCGCCCATCCCAATCCGTCATAATCCGAATCGTGGCCCCATCCACCGGCCACATCACCAGCGGCAGCGCCTGCGTAGGGACAGCCGCCCTCGGCTGTCCAGCCGTGCGAAGCGCGGCAGAAGGTAGCGCCGGCGCCCCGCCGGTGGTAGGGACAGCCTGCCCTGAGCTTGTCGAAGGGGAGTCTAGCCGTCCCGCCCTCTGCCATCCCTCCGCCAAATCCAACTCAATCGCCCCAAACCCTCCGACAATCACGTCCTCCAGCACCTGCTCCGCAAACGACCGGAACGAATCGTCGGGATTCGGAGCCTCAAAATTCGCAGTCAATATCTGCGCCCGCAGACCTCCATCCTGGATCTGCTCGAGCGACCGCCCGCTCCGTGCCTGGATCCGCCACCGCATCCCCGCGATCCGATCCTTAATGACGTTGATTGCCCGCCGCGCTACCGGAGTCTCCGCAAACCGCCGTAGATTTGCCGGCGTAGGCTTGGGCACCGCCGAGTGTAGGGCGGACACTCCTGTCCGCCCCGCCATACCCGGCAGCTCCCGTGGCGAAGAAAACGGGGCCAGGTTCGACCCCGCTCCCGCCGTTCGCCGCCCGTCGCGTCCGCCTCGTGCAAACAAATTCGTGGATAGCCACTCCCGTAGCGACACTTCTCCCGCCCGGCGCATCGCGCCCCGAACCGCTTCTCGAATGTTCATTGATCTCCCCTGCTCGCGTAGCGACGGCCGCCCTCGGCCGTCCGGCCGCAGCGAACGCCGCAGCAAATTTAGAAGTAAGTAATCCCGAGCAATTTAGAATTTCGAATCGCGAACAATTTAAGAACGTTCAATCCCTCAACAATCCGAGGCTCTGTCATCCTGAGCGGAGTCGAAGGGCCCCTATTCCCTAACCAAATTTCAACTTGCTGAGGATTTCTGTTTGATTAGCCAAGAACTCCAAGGAGAATTGCCCAGCATCTTCATCCGTTCGCGCGCCTCTGTGCCCTCTGTGGTTCAAGCTTCTCGCTCGGATCTTATCCAAACTTCCCAAGAACAAAAACGGCGCAGCAAGTGCCGCGCCAGTCCACGTCGGATCTCTGCAAGCTGACCTCTAACCTCGCCTTACGCCCTCAACTCCAGCCTCAACCGCTCCGCAATCTCCGCCATCTCCGCCACGCCCAGCACCTCGATCTCATTCGCCCGTAACATTCCAATTCCCGAAGCAACCTCGCCCTTCGCGCGCAGAGCCTCTTTATTAATGACTGCGGTCAATAGAGCTTCTTCATTCCGTGCCCGCATTCCTTGCTGGATCTTCGAATACCGGTACGCCAGTGTTACTGCCGGCTCACGGCTCAGGTTCAACGCCAGCGCATGAAACATCTTCAGCGATTTCCCAACGCGAAATCCAAAGTCGACCCGGAACGGATCAAGCTCGCCCGTGAATTCCTTCATCTCGATGTCTCGCTGCAGCATACCCAGCACCCCCACATCCGCGAACGCCTCTTGCATTCTGCCGACAATCCCCATCCGCCCCAGCCGCCGCGCCCGCTCCACCCCTTGCATCGGCGACAGGTAGTCCCTTTCCAGCACGCGCATCTCGGCCACCGGATCCTGTGCAACCAGCGCCTTCACTGGTCCAACATCGAATACACCCCCGAACCGCTCCCCCAGAATTTGCACCAGTTGTTCGCGCCCCCGAATCTCCTTCAGCCGTCCCCGAATCTCGGCCTCAAGATACTCAAAAATCTCGATCTCAACATCCGGAGCAAAGCATTCCACCCGCTTCCAGTCCCGTGTAAACCGCACATCCGAGAACTCGCCATTCGCCTCTACAAGGACCACACCCACGGTCATAAAATCGTCCCGCAGGGCATGCGGCAAAAATCGTAGCAGGTAAAGTTCGAGTTGTCGCTTGGTAGTCATCAGCTCTCAGCCATCAGCGTTCAGCACAATGCGGCGCCGAGCATCCTTGGTTCGCAAATGATGGAATGCGAGGCGCCCAATATTGAGTCCAACCTTCGTGTCCTTGCTGGTCGGCTTCCTCCGTGCTCCTCTGTGCCCTCTGTGGTTCAAGCTCTTCTCGACGATCTGCGTCGATCTCTGCGCGAGCAACAATCCTGCTTATGCGTCTTCTCTCCACTCGGGAAATGGTCTTCGCGGTGAACTCCTAAATGCCTGAATCAACTCTCTTACCATCGCTTTTCTCTCGATCAATCTCCGGACTAGTTGCTCCAACTCATCCCACGAAGCCCCATACCATGCCGGAGGTATCTCTCCCGCCACCCGCCAGATCGCATCCTCGTCCAGCATTTCGATCCGTGATAGCCAGGGCTCAAATGACTTCCACCCGTTCACTTGTGCGTATACTTCATTCCTCGGATACACCCCCCGCAGCGGGAAATCCGGAAACGTCCACTCTCCCGCATTGAAGCAATATCCCTGGTCGATGAACGCCGCCGAATATTTCCGTTCCCGCAACTTCCGCCAGAATGCCGCCTGCCGCCCATCCGCGTTACACGTCCACTTATCCAGCGCCAGAATTCCCGCGAACGTCTCCAGGTTCCGAACCTGATCCAGCATTTCCGGAGGCAGGTAATCGAACACTTGCCCTTCCACTGGACTCACTACAAATCGTGACCCAAACTGCAACCCCGCTTCTACTTGGATCGCATGGCTTCCCAGCACGATCGTCAATTCCGACGTATGCTCCACCAGCCACGGAGTTACTTCCACCACCTCGGCGGCCGGAACCGGCAATCCCACTCGCTCCGCTAACCGCGTCGCCAGGAACTCATTGGCCAGCACCCGCTCATGCTGCGGATTATTGCGGAACTTCACCACGTAGTAATGCCCGTCATCGCAGCGCATCAAATGCCCCTGCGCTCCGCCCCGCATCCTCTTTACGTGTTGGACTGCAGCAGTAGGCATAGCTTGTTGTTGTGTGGGCGCGGGCGCCCTCGCCCGCGTGCCCGCATCACAGATACCGTCGGGTGCTCCATCCTAACGTCGCGTAGTTTGCGACGTTAGGGTGGGAATTCCCCAACGGAGCTAACCCTGCAATCTACCGCTTCTGAACTCCCCCGCATGTGACGCACCCCACATCCAATTTGTTCACTTTTGGCTGGGTAATAAGAGCTGGGTGCCCCATCCTAACGTCGCGCAGTTTGCGACGTTAGGGTGGGAATTCCCAACGGAGCTAACCCTGCAATCCACCGCTTCAGAACTCTCCCGCATGTGACGCACCCCACATCCAATTTGTTCGTTTTTCTGCCAAGCTGCGACGTTTGAAATTTTCTAATTTGAAGTTACACTTTTGGTTATGCATAACCGGCATGAGCAAGGGCAAATACAAGCGCAAGAAAGCACGAACCCCACAGCGCGAACACCAACAGGTTGCGGATGCTCCCGGTTTGGATGGAACCGTATATCCCAAAGCTGAGGCAGAAACACGCACAAAGGGAAAGGAACAGACTGAACCCAAAAAGGGGGAACCTATGCGCCTGCGCGAAACGGTAGAAGCCGCGGTACAGCGTAGCGGTCTTACCGATTGGTTGCTCGTATTGTTCACTGGTGTGCTCGCCGCGGCCGCTATCTACCAGTTTGTGATTACGAATGGGCAGCTTCACGCTATGCGGCAGGACCAGCGTGCTTGGATAAAAATTCTCAGTCCAGAACCATTGGCAACTGGAGGAGGACAACCGATCATTGCTCCAGTCCATTTGATCAACACTGGCAAGACCGCAGCTCTGAACTACGTCGGCGAAGCCCTTATCAAAGTACTTCCCATAGAACAGGAACCCGCCTTCGATTATAGCCAGTGGGATCACGGGCGCACTAATGGCGGCATCCTTTACCCGGCCGATCCTAGGGATATCGAGGCGAGCATGTACGCGAAGGACGCCTGGACTACGTCTCACCCGGAGATGATCGCTCTGAGCGATACTGATTATGAAAAGTTCCTCCATGGGAAGGCCTATATTGTTGTTTACGCCAGAGTTCTGTATCAAGATATCTACGGGACAAACCATTGGACACAATTCTGTAATTGGAGTTCCCACGCTTCCTCTTCCCCAGCCTGGAAATGCAGCGAATACAACCGCGTAGACGACAACTAGCGCTTCGAATTTGAACGCGGAAATCAAATCAGCTCCCTCCACTCCCTCACGCATTCGTAATGCGTCCCCATAGTTGCCCGGCGATGCATCCGTCGCGTGCTGTGAGACGTTAGGGTGGGGATTTTGAGGGAGCTAAACCGCACCCTACCCCTTCAGACTTCTCTCATTCCGCACCGCCAGCGCAATCGCCATCGCCATCACACAATCGTCATGTGCCCCGTACGCGGCTCCCGGCTTCCCGTTGTCGAGCCGCACAAATGTCCGGCACTCGTTCCACAGCCGCTCGCTTCGGAACAGCCCAGGCTTCTCCGCCAGCACCGCCGCCATATTCTCAATCATCCTCGGCCTGCTCCACGCTGACGTGTTCCACCCATCCTTCCCCTGCTGTGTGAACAAATTCAGATAATTCTTGAGGTGCAAGTGCGCCAGCACCCCATGTCCGTGATTATTCGTTTCCACAGCCAGCAATGCCCGGTTATATTCCTCCCCCAGCTCAACCAGCAGTTTCGCCAGCTCTCCCAGCGGAAAATGTCCATGCAGCTCAGCGCACTGCGTTCCCCACTGCTGGTCGATCACCTGCGCGCAGGAGTAATCCCCATTCACTCCCCCGCCCGCCGGATCGACCCCGATCACATATTTCTTCCCCGGTTGCGGCGGCAGCCAGATCCTCAGCCGCCCATTGTTCCGCATCTCTATTGGATCGCCCGCTGCAGCCAGAGCTCTGTCCACCGCCTCCAGCTCGAACACGCACTCGCCCGATGCCCGGAAGCACGAGATTGCATCTTCCGCAAATTCCTGCGCCGCCAATCCTCGCAACGATGCCCATTGCCGCCGTCGCCATGCAATCTGTTCCGGTGTCAGCCCGTTCATCTTCGCCAGCTCTGCTTCTTCCGCCGTCATCTCAAACAATTGGCCTGCCTCGCTCTTGTACGTTTCCTCAAACCACCAGGGAAAGAAGTGCCGCCTGTATCCCGTCTCCTCCGCCTGTTGCCACTCCTTGTAGAACGATCCCCACGCCCCGTTCGCTGTCGACTCCAGCACAATCTCCCCGCCCGGTACCACCGCCGCCCGCAGTGAAGCCAGTGCCTCTTCTCCGGCCCGGCCCCATCGCGAAACTTCCGTGCAATGCAGGTTCTGGATCGTCCTTCCTCGTCCCGCGTTCTCATCCGCCGACGCCACCGTAAACTCGCTGTCCAACTGCGGAAACACCAGCTCCGCGCGCTCGAATGCGAAGTCTTCAACGGACCGGTCTGCAAACTCTCCGAAAGGTTGTCCCAAAACCGGTGCACGATCCGGAAAATCTCCTCCGCCGATTGCCGGTCCTGCGCCACCAGCATCGTCAGCGTTCCCGGCCGCATGATCGTCTGCACAAAAAATCGCGCCGCCGCATACGACGTCATCCCCACCTGCCGCGCCTTCAACACGATGTTTCGCTTCGCCTGCGTCTCGGCGCAGTCGTGCGAATACCTCAGCTGCGCCGGGTTCAGCCGCATCAACTTCACTTCGCCGAGCTTGCTCCGGATCTTCAAGTGCCGCTCGATCCACACATCCCCTGCTGGCATCTTGAACGGCCCCGTGCTCCCGGCAACTTCCCGCCAGAATTCCGGATCTTCCGTTGGAAGATGCAGCATCGTTCCGTAATTGATTAGTCTCGATAACTCGCTCCCCGATGTCCTCTCCTCATCCTTCTCTGCCGAGCCCTCACCCTGGCCCTCGTACTCCCCCTCGTTCTGACGATACCCAGCCAGCCCCTGAAAGTGGTCAACCGCTCCTCCCGGCACGATCACCCCGGTCGGTACGACCACTCCTCCCGGTGCTCCTCGCACCCACTTCCTATCTTTCCTCGGCCGCCCGCGCCGCCGCCCCCCGCGCCGCCGCCTCGCCGGAACCACCGCAGCCGCAGCCTTCGTATCGCTCTGAATTGTGCTGCTCTGAGTGTTCGTCCCCCCTTGAATCTTCGCGCGGCGCTGATTCTTCGCGCCGCTCTCTGGAGGAACTTTCCCCCCGCTCTGTTCTGGAACCGTCTCGCAGCTCTTTTCGCGAAATTCTTCGGTCGATTCTTTCTGTTCGCATTCCTTCTTCGTACCCAAAAACCTGTCCCCCCACTCTGCCAATGGGCCCAAGAACGTTGGTGTTCAAATTCGAATCCGCGTTTTCGCGCACCATCTTAGTGTTGTCCTCGTGAGCGGTTCCGCTCGATATCTCGTGCCATCTCCGCTCTAAACACCCGTGTCATCCTGAGCGGAGCAGAAACTTCACGAAGTGAAGTTTCTGCGGAGTCGAAGGACCCCTACTCCCTCACCCGCGTTGCTCGCAGCTCCGAGCCCGCCCTTCAGTGCACCGCGCTGACTCCCTCCGGCACATACGCATACGCCCCCATTTCCCATCCCGCTCCAAACGAATTCTGGTTAATCCCCATCAGGTCGTACTGATACTCCACTCCCAGATTCACGCCCGTATCCCGCACCGGCGAATTCACCGTGGGCCGAAAATCTGCCTCCACCCCATTCGACGCGCAAACGTAATAACTCCCCGCCACATAGCCGGCAGGTACCGCATCGTTCGGTTGGCACGCCAACAGCAAGTTCACCATCTGCGTGTTCGATTCCAGAGTCGCGCCCCCCTGGACCAGCGCATCCATCAAGTTCTCTACTTCGTCGGGCCGCAGCTCGTTCACGTGCCAGAAATATCCAATCGGACGCCCCCAAAGCGCGTTCTTGAACAGGTCCTGCCTCACCCGATTACGCATTTGCTGATAGCTCAGGTTCTGATAATTAGGAACCATCCCCTGGCTCAGAATGTTGAGTACGTCATATCCCGTGGCCAGCGTCGTATTCGCCCCACAACACGGTTTCAGACTTCCCGTTCCTCGCACACCCGCATATCCCAGTCCCGCCGCGATGCCCTCCGTCACCGGATCCTCATAACTTCCCGGCATCACGTACACGCGATTCGCTGGCAGCCCAGTAAAGTTGAAGTTCATCCACGCCTGCGCCCAACTCATCTCCTCCGTCTCCATCTGCGTTTCATCCAGATCGAGGTTCTGCGCCAAGCTCTCAATGTCCAGGTTAGCCACGTCTGCCAGCGAGATGCTGCGCGCCATGCTCTTGGCATTCCCATCCAGAGTGACTGAGAAAACGCCGCGCTGCTGCAGCGTGTAGAGAATCCCGCCCAGCGTGTCGAGCCCCGTCGGCGCCTGTCCCGGAGCCCCCGGCGTCAAATCCCACGAAATATCCGCCGCCAAATCATCCGGGCTAGTCGTAATCGTCAGGCACGCCAGCTTCCCGGAGCCGCACACACTTTGTGAGTGCGAAATCGTCAGCTTCACACTCGTCGCCTTCGTCCCCGTGTATTGCAAATTCTCAAATGCGTGACATGGCACCGGAAACGTCCCATTCGCGCCACAACTCCCCGCCGGCGGATCCCAATATTCATGGGAGACTGAATGTGGGTTGACGTCCCAACCCGCGTTGATCCATCCCTGCACCTCGCTGACGATCGACTGCGAGTAACTCCCGCCAGTCACCACCGCAATCGAAAGTGGGATGCCCTTCGCCGTCATGATCGGCAGCAGCGAACTGATGTATGTATCGCTATATTGCACGAGCCCCGGATCGTCATAACCTACCGTCGTATAAGCGGGCCATCGCCGCCATTCCCGCACCCAGGGCGGCGTTTCTGCCGCCACATTGTGCGCCCCGCCCGTAGGTCCCGGCGTTCCCGACGCATCCACTGTTACGGCGGTCGCGATGTTATTGGCATATAAGTGACAGTAGTCGTAACTTACCGCCCCTTGTACGTTATCGACGATTCCGTATGCGCGATTTCCATACGCGCGGCAGTTCTTGATTTCGAACGCGCAGCCTCCGCTCGCACATCCATCGAACCGGTAGCCCGCATAATTCATGTTCGCGTCTGTGTTGTAAAAATGGATGTCCACTGGCGTTCCGCTAGGATGCACATAGAACCCCAACGGGACCGCGCCGTTCTCGACCTCACTGTCCGCGGCTATATTTGCGAACCACAAATGATCGCTGGTCCCGTCGGCCGCCGATTGCACCTGCACCCCGTAACTATCGAACCAGTCAATCTGTAAGTGCTGGATTTCCAGCCACGACGCGCCATTAACATTTACAAGACTCTCGCCGCTCAGCACAATCGGCGCCACATTTCCATAGTGCGTCGCCGGGTTTCCACCGGCGCTGTAAACATAGACAATGGAGTTAGCAGCGTCATACCACCAATCCCGATCCTGGCTAAGTGTCGGCAGGTTAGCCTGCGGCACCCCCCACACCGTGCCGAATCGCACATACTGCAACTGTGTTGGTGCCTGTGTCAGGCAATAAAACCCTCGTGTCCCGCATTGCACCACAGTAGTTAGCCCGCTCGTGGTCGAAAACAACGTCGCGTACCAGACGTTCGTAGTCCCGACTTGTTTCCAGAACTGCGTCGCAATTGGCAAGTAACCCGTCAGATGTGGAGGCTGCCCGCTTCCATAACTGTCAATCTTGATCACCGCCCCGCCAGTCGCTGGATTCGTCCCGCTCGACGGCGGCGTCAAAGTTTCATTCCAGGTACAGTCCCGCCGTAAGTTGATCGTGTCTCCTGGATGAAACGTCGAGATCCCGACCTGCAGCAGCGTCCGCCATGCCAACTGTGGAGTCGTTCCGGGGTTGCCGTTCGCCCCGCCATTGCAATCCACGTAGTAGTCCGAGGCACACGCCAGCGGCGCCCCCATCAATAGGAGCAAAAAGAGTGTTCTGATCATATTTGTGTCAGTAGACTGCTAGGTTGTGAGTACCCGTTGAAGTTCTAAAAAACCATGTCATCTTGAGCGGAGTAACTGTTTCGCAACGCGAAACGGTTACGGAGTCGAAAGACCCCTAAGTCTATAGAAACCGTCGATTGCAAGTTGTCGGCAGCCCCACAACTGCAAGGTGGAAGGTGCCCCAGGTTCGCACCCGTTTTCTGGGCGCTAACCTGGGACGCTGATTGCGCGCCCGGTCTCGAACTGCCCGCTCCCTAATTCTGCATCTGATACGTGACAACCGCCACGATCCCCGCCGGAGCCGTCCCGCACCCCGCGCCACCCGTGGTGACCTTAACTCTAAGCAAGTGTCCAGACCCAATGTTCGCACTCCCCGTCACCTGAGAATAGAAACTGGCTCCCGAGCTCATCGTGACAGAGTAACCTCCAACTTCTGCATTACTCGTCCCATCCCATACCTGCAGCGTCGGGTAAGTCGTACATCCAGCCGGAGCGGTGCTCGCCGCCAAATCAAAGCCCGTGATCGTCATACCCGCCGGCAGCGTCCAGTTACAGTAACTAACCCCACTAGTCGTAGCTCCCGCCACTGGGCAAGTCCATGTCAGATAGATTTCATTCTTTACATAAGCCGTACTCGCCAGCTTCCCGCTGTTATCCCCCGCGCTTTGCGTCGTCGTCGTCGTCCCATTCGGCAGCGCCGGAGTACCACTAAGATTGGCCGCAGTGCCAGTCGTATTCGCCGCGTTGTTCGGAATGTCGCCGCTCAGCGCCACCACAGCCCCCGTGCGTCCGAACACGCTGGTTACCGCGCCGCCGCCGCCCGACGGCATGCACGAAGCGCCGCTCGCAAGTTGGCAATGGAATGTCGCGTCCGAACCGACACCGAGCGAGAAGTCCATCCCGGAAGGCACCGTCGCGGTGGTTCCGGTCCATTCCTTCCCGGACCACTGCGTCGGACTGCTGCTCGTCTGGTTGACGTTCCCCGCCACATTCAGATTGCCATTGATCGTGACGTTGCTCAGGAACGTCGGACTCCCAGACCACCCCGACGAACTGATCGACGTTCCATCCGGGTGCGTCATCACCCCGCTAAAAGTAGGCGACGCCAAAGGCGCTGCTCCCGTAATCTGACTAACTAAGTAGTCGCCACTGCCTGCGGTCACCGCTCCCGTGCGTCCAAACACAGAACTAACCGCGCCGCCTCCACCGCCCCCGCTAGGTAGCCCAAGGCTTACTCGGACTCCACCCGCCTCAATCCGTCCAATCACCTGCACCCCAGTCGGACGTGTAGTTGATCCAGTGTCGTGGCACTTCCCAGCCTGTGTGGTACTGGCGATTACATAGTCGCTCGCGATCGGATTAGCCGCATCGAAGTTACACGCCACAAATCCCGCCCAGGTGATGACCGCCTTGCCACCGGAACCTGCCCCGCCGCTGACAATCCCAACCACCCCATCCGTGCTCGAGGTCGCCGCCGTCTGAACGCCCGTCGCACCGCTGTTGTAGACCGCGAGTTGGTTCAGCGTCGTACCGTTCGTGGAGTCGTTAAGAAACTCAAAATCCTGGCGGCCAGTACCGTACATATTGAATGAGGTCTTCGCGAAGACACTCCGCATTGCTTGCCCGGTGTCTGTCCCCATGTCGTAGCTATTGTCAACATTTGGCTTGAACGTCCCATCGGACGAAAAGAACCACTTGATGCCGGAGCCAATGTGCATTCCCAAACTGAGGGCACTGCCACTGGTAGCGTCCTCGCTGCGCAGGACGTTGTAGTTAGTGCCGCTGACCGTTTCAGAGCCCAGTGAGATCCTGTCCCACGTTGTGCTATTTGCATAACTCGAGTAAACCCGCAAGCTCTGTGCCGTTGTTCCATTCCGCTCCTCAAGGTTATTCGCCGGGTCGCCACCCGGATCTGCATTAAACAGGTTCGTCAGTCCTAGTTGCACCACCTGTCCGCCGTTCTCAATCACTCGCGGAGTATGCGTCGCTGCGTCAAACCAGAACACTCCCCAGTTCGGAATCCCCGCCGGCTGCGCCGTTTCCGCCAATTGAATCACATTCGGCGTCGTGCAATTCGCGTTTCCGTTCGCTGCAATCCCCGTGGCAAACGCCCCGCTGCACTGCGTCGGAGTGCCTGCCAATGCGAGCGCGGTCCCCGCCTGTCCGCTGATATTTGAACTCGTAAGTGCAACCTGGTAGTTGGTCCCACCAATATTCACCACCGGCAAATTTGCCGTAGTGTCCAATCCAATGCCACCGACCGCCGGAACATAGCCGCTTCCCTGGGGCAAAAGTAAGTTGCCGCTGACCGCGACATTATTTGTAAACGTTTTTGCGCCGCCAATCGTCTCGTTCCCCGTGTTGTGAACCACCGATGCATCTGCCGCCGCCCCGGTAATTTGAGAGACCGTATAATCTCCGCTACTTGCCGTGACCGCCCCCGTACGGCCAAATACCGAGCTGACACTCCCGCCGCCTCCGCCCGAGCCACAGGGACTGCCGGTGGACGCAATCACTCCGGAAGCAACGGTGAGGCAACCATTCGTGAGCCCCGTGACCGTAACACTCTGGTCGAACTTGACCGGTACATTGAACTCCTTGAACGCCGATGTCAGCCGCTCGAGCCAGTTAGCCGTAACTCCGTCACCCGTCGCGGCAATATAACTCGTGATCGCCACTGGCGCGCCAAACGCTAACTTTCCTTGGCTGGAAGATACTCCACCGGGAGCTACGTCCGTGCCGATCCACGTGTCATTCGCGCTCGCGGTGGGCCGATAGCCCGTAGTCGCGCGTGTGAGCCCTGGTTGGGAATCGACGAGGGTAATAAAATGATGCGGCTGCAATGCCGCAAATGGAGACATCGAGAAATTCAATCTCCCCTTCGTGGGCGACGGCGCGCCCGCTGCTCCCCCCGAAGCATCTCCGTCTGTCATTAGCGTCGCGGTCTGGGCGGCATTCGGGGAGCTGTTATTGGGAGTGGTAATGCTTGCTTGGCAGGTGGTATATCCGCCCGCCGATGACACGCCGTAATTGGTACACTGCTTTGCGATCTGAATGGGGTTGCCAGTCAGGCCAACTCCCACCACACTGCTCTCTTCGCCATCCACCGCGACGCTTTTGTTGACCGTGACGATTGAGCCTGGCCAGAAGATGAGATTCCCGCCGTAGTTTCCTTGCAGCACCGTATAACTTGCTGTAACCGCTGCGCCGCTGTCGCTATAAGTGCATACCAGGCCAGAGCACTGCGCAATATTCGTTGCCACCGATCCGCATGCCGTCGTCGATCCGCCTGCGCAACCACCGTAATAGGGATAGACAGCATTAACCCCAACCGGAGTAGCAGTACGAATCAAGTCATAGGTGATTACGTCGGTCCCGTTTGCGACCCGCGGCCACCGCACTGGAATGGAATCGCTGCCGGTCGACCCGTAGTTCAGTATCTGCATCGGCGATGTCTGTGTCCCGGCAGTGCTATCTTTGGCGACTACGAAGTAAGAGTAGGCTGTAGCACCACTGCCTCCTGTTGAAAACCACCCCTGCGTCCCGCCGCTGCCAGCAATCGTAAAGCTGGCCGCTGCACTCGATAGCCCCGCGATCAACCCCGCAACTCCAGTGCCAGGGAAAGGAGATTTTGCGGGAGAGAGAGGATTGCTTGCGGCAGTGCTTTCTGAATAGATGTTCTTGAGATAGGCTCCCTGATAGTTCCCGGTAGAATTCGACGAATACACCTGCCACGGACCTGTCGCTTGCACGACTGTGTTCTCAATGTACAACCCGTTTGAGTTATAAACAGTTATGCCATTCGAGTAATTGGCCGTGATTGTCGAATCCCGCAGCGAAATAACCGGAGCGATCTGGTGTACGCCCTGATTTCCCGCGGAGAACACAAACGATCCCGTCCAGTTCACGTTCGCATTCAACGAGCCAGCGTTGTTATTGAAGTGGTCAATCGTCACGTTCTCATCGTCCCAAAGGTCGAAGAAGTTGTTGAACGCACCATTCCCGCCAAGCCCGTCATAGGTAATATCGCTCAGATGCGTGTTCATCGAATCATCGAGTACCGCGATGTAGGCCAGGGCAACCACACCGGGAGTGGTTTGCGCCGCAATGTCGGACCCCGAGTGCGCGTACTGAAATGTCGTCGGACTGGGGACGCTCGTGATGATGGCATCGCCCCAAAACGCACTGTTGTCCGTAAACATGGTTGTCACCATGTCCCCGATCCGGAACCCATGCGCCGTTGCCGTCGTAATCGTTACGACTTGGGACGTTCGCTGTGTCTGCGTGACCACGACTCCCGCGAACGCCGGACTGCCAGAAAGATCTGTTGGCGAGCGGAAACCAAGCCCTAGCACTGTGTTGTTCGTAAAGTCGTTGCACCCCGCTAAATCGCCTATCTGCAAACACGGGCCGCGGCCATTGCAATTCAACGATGCCCCGTACCCACTTAACACAGACTGGTTGGAGTGGAAATAAATCGTGCCTGCGACGTTATACGTATTCAACGAATGTGTCGGATATCCCGGCCCGTTCGACGGAAGAGTCACGTTGCACAGCCTGTTTTTCCAGGTGGTCGGATCGACTCCACACGCGGAATTGATAGTCTCTTGGATCCCCGATGATGCCGAGCCGATCGCAGATCCTGGCGGATAAGAGTAGAACGGGGTGAAAGTAATCGTTCCCGACGCTGCTCCCGAAGTACACTCGCCAGCGGCCGTAAGCACATTGACCGCTTCGCTGTTCCCCCCTCCGGAAATAAGAACCTGATAGCCTGCTCCGCTCGTCGTGTCAACGCCAACCGGACACGGTGTAAGTGTTACAGTTGCCTGTGATCCACCAGTCAGTGCGCTCGTGATGGTCTGCGACCAGTTCAGAGCTGTCGTAGCATAAGTAATCCCCGAGGGCGCGCCCCCACCACAAGATCCCCACGTCGAGTTACCCGTTAAGCAAGTCGCACTGCTGGCGACTCCCGCCCCCAATTCTCCGGCAGGAACAATCCCGCTCACTACATCAGCTTTTGCGGAAAGACCACTATCCACATACTGCCTGTCAGAAGCCTGGTTTGGCGCAGTGGGCGGCCCGGGCAGGGTTAAGGGACCCGTCATCGTGTCCCCTGCTTTTGAGACGTAAGATCCCGACCCTACATTCCCGACTGCGGCATCCACATAACCCTTGTTTGCCGCTTCATTGGTTCCTCCGGGTGGAGGAAGCGACGGCGCTACCGCAAACTGTTTTGCACCGCTAATCGTCTCCGCTCCCGCCAGATGCACTACGGTCGAGTCAATCGCCCGATTGGCTACGGCAGCATTCACATACTGCTGCGTCACCGCCATGTTCCCGAGCCCCGTACCCGGCGTCGTCCGCACCGCCGCGATCGTGGTCGGCGATGTCGTTGGAACCGCCCAATATTCCGTCCGCACCGTCCCGTCATCCAGTTGGAAGACCACCACATAAAAGGTCCCCGTCGGGCTGGCGCCGATGTTCGGAACAAGTTGCGCGACCAATGCGCCCCCCGCCCCGATCGTCACGCTTTCATTGCCCGCCGCCACTGCGTCTCCCTCTGCGGTCTGGAACGACGGCCATGAGATCAGCGCCACACCTGCCGCGGATGTCCCGTCCGCGCGGTACACCGTACCACCGATGGTCGTGAGCGCTGGCCCCTGCGCACGCACCGCAGTCGACAACGTCAGCGCCATCAGCAACCCCATCAGCACGGAGATCACCAGGCCCTTCGTAGTCA
>OCTA010002341.1_pt1 | contig 17299 bp, 18 predicted proteins | sample 1538991 | NCBI WGS metagenome assembly OCTA01 (sample SAMEA3539302, study PRJEB22396) | soil metagenome | biome: tundra; feature: field; material: soil | place: USA | collected 2010-05 | depth 0.15 m | reverse complement strand
GTGATGGCCTTGGAGCTGCAATTCCACGTTAATCGCAAGTTCGGCCGTTCTAGGGCGGCGGTAAGGATTCCTTCCAAAAACCCATTCAGGGTTTCAGAAGCCTGTAACCACTGTGGGCAGTCAAGCTATTTCTTGGACAGGTTACCGGCTTGGTCAGTTGCGCCTTCCATTGTATTTAAGAGGGCTTGATATCGAACTGCGCTTTGTGAACCGCCTTACGATTGATCAAAAGCGATTTCGTCTGAACGCCCTTGAACAAATCCATCGTGCCTGTGATCCCCAGCGCCGTTATCGATAGTTCGATCTTCTCTAGACGGTTCGACCATTGTGAACAGGGCCGATGAAAAGGTTGTTCCTGGAGCAGCCTTCCATGCGCCATCAGCACTGATGGTAATACCGGAAGACGCATTCGCATCTGGCGACAGAGCCCCGGATTCCATAACTTTCAATAGTTCGCTGTGCGAGATGCTGTGCAGATTGTAGCCACTTTCTCCCAGATCAGGAGATGCTTGGGGAGGTTGATTTGACGATGATAAGCCCACAACATCCGACCCAAATGAGCCACCATTCCCATTCGTCTGCCCATTTCTTCTGGCTGGGAGCACTGGCAGGCTCCAGTTCGCTCCGTTTCCAAGTCTTTCAGCGCGCATTCCATTCCCCATCGTTGGTGTGCCGTTTCTCAAAGCAATTCAGCGGCCAATTGACATACCCGCTTAATGCACCCCAGGTCTTCTCCGTTCCGCCGCCCAAAGCCATACCTGCACCGGTACGGACTCCCGTGCTGGAAGCGGGGGAGTCGACTGCGAGATTTGGGATGACTACTTCCGGTGTTGCTCCCGCACTAACAGCACTTTACTTCACCTATGTTTGTCAAGGAACATCGCTAACAGGTTTAACGGCCTGCGAGCCAATTCCTTCTGGAACATTGAGAACTGCAAACCACTACGGATCGGGTCCCAAAGTATATGCGCTAATTCTTGCGGCCGGCATGTATCCGGGCCTTGGGTCAACGACAACGGTGCTGCGCTGCCGAACAGCTTGAATGTGCAAACCGATTACTTTTGCGGCATCAGCAACGGCTATTACGTCGGATGTTCGGCTGGACAGGCGGTGATTGCCTTCCGGTACTGGTATGACATCTCCTCGTATTTCGTCGGAACGCATTCGAATTCGTTCCTGACCGCCAACAGCACGTCTCTCAATTATCCTTGCAATCAAGACAACACGTCCCTCACCGTGCAGTATTGAGCACTGGCCAGGATTCTGGGCGACTCGGCCTGCCTGGCAATTACATCGACATCCCGGCGCAACGAATCGGCGTAGCTCCATTGTGTCCAGCGGTTTATGCGTTGCGGAACTGTAGCACTGACGGAACCTTATCGATCCGCTACATTTTTAGGCGTCGTCGCGCTCAGGCGTCTTTCCCCGTTGCCCGGAAAGTCCCAGGTGATCGCACGGCGCGTCCCGCAGATCCTGCGCGATGCCCAGATACCGTTCGGTTGTGGTCAGCGAAGCGTGCCCGTAGGAGAACTGGATCTGCTCGATCTTCGCCCCGCCCTGGTGCGCGAGCTTGCCGTAGGTGCGGCGCAGATCGTGCGGCTTCAGTGTGATCGATAGTTTCTCCGCATACTCGCTCACGACGCCGTAGATCGAGGTGGCCGCCATGCCTTGCCCCACGTAGCGGCCTCCTTTGTTGATCTTGCCCAACAGCAGGCCGGTCGAGAACGGCATGGCTGCTATCCATTCGTCCGCCGCTTGCTTCGCCCAATCGGGAATCGCGACCGTGCGCAGGCGATTGCCCGTCCCGGCGAGATCGACCAGACACCAGCGCCCCTCGCGTTCCCGCATATCTTCGATCCGCAACTGAGCCAGTTCTTCCCGCCGCAGGCCCGCCCCGAGCAACAGACTCAATAACGCCTGGTCCCGTTTTCCCTTGAGGGTTTGCCGGTCGGGCAACGCCAGCAAGCATTCGGCTTGTTCCCGCGTCAACCAATTCCCGGTCCCGACGCTGAGTTGTTTGGCTCCCTTCAACTGGCGCACGCCGCTCGCCACGGCCGCCGGCAGCAAGGCCGCAGCCGCCGCTTCTTCGGCGAGTTTGCGCAGCGGCGCTAGGCGCTGGTTGATGGTCGAGGCCGCTTTCGCTTGCGATCCCAAATCCGAACAGTACCGCTGCACGAGCGCCCGCGAAAACGGCAGCCCGGAGGCGTCCCGTTCCCACCACGCGAAAAATTGTTCCAACCCGGTTCGATAGGCCCGCTTCGAGTGTCCGCTCGCCACGCTGTCTACCACCAGCCGGATGAGACGCTCCCGCTTTTCGATATCCATGAGTTCCCCGCCTTCCGGCCCCAGGACGGCGCTCTCACTCATGCGGACGCCTCCCAGTCGAATTGCAGCTGGAGCGCGGGAGTTTCGGGATGCTGTTCCCGCCACAGCTCAATCAAGAGCGGCGGCAAATACCGGTCCAACGCCTGCAGCCGGTGCGCGGTCGCGTGGCAAGCCGCGCAGAGCGTCGTCAGCCAGGCCAGATCGTCGAGCCCCGGTTTCCGGTGATGCACAATGTCGCTCGCCGCGCCGCACACCCGGCAGCGGCGGCCGTCGCGTTCCAAAACCTCTTCTTTTAGTCCGCCAAAATGAGTTTCCGAATGGTAGGCCGCATCGTAGCAGCTCCGGCAGAGGCCCGAACTGCACAGTTCTTCGCTCGCGCAGACGAGGCAGCATAAAAAGCGCTGCCGCGAATACCGCGGCCACGGAATCCTTTTCCTGGGACGGCGCGTGATCGCGGACGCGGCCACCGCTCATTCCCCGCCGACGGCCTGGCCCGTCGGAAACCCGATGCGGCGTTTGGCCGTTTCCTCGACTGGCGGCGCTTCGATCAGTTGCTGGATGGTCTCGAAGACGGCCTCGATCTTCTGCCCTTGTTCGTTCTGCCGCCATTCCAGCTGATCGAGGCGGCGGGCAAGCTCCTCATGCGTGGCCAGGATCTGCCGCAAACGGACGAAGGTCCGCATAATCGCGACGTTGACCTCGACCGCGCGAACGCTGGTCAAAACCCCGGACAGCATGGCAACTCCCTGCTCCGTGAACACGTAGGGCAGATAACGGCGTCCGCCGCGCCCTTTTGATATTCCAAATTGGAATCTCAAAGAATCCGCCTCTTCGTCGGTCAACTGAAACATAAAGTCCTCGGGAAATCGTTCCCGGTTGCGCTGAACCGCTTTATTCAGGTTTCCGGTCGTTACCTCGTACAACTGAGCCAAGTCGGAATCGAGCAGAACTTTGTGGCTGCGGACGAGCAGGATGCGGCTTTCAATGAGGGGGACGACGGCTGGTTCGGCGGGTGGCATGGGATTTCGGCTAAAGAACAGTGTACGCCCGGCCCCCAGCGAAGACAAGGCAAAAGAGTAACGATTACAGGTTTTATCGTTTCCTATTTAGCGGCGGTCGGATCTGGCCATCCCCGCTGGAATTCCCGCAACCCCCGCAGTGACTCTTTAGCTTTCGGTGAAGTCGGTCAAAGCGTTGATCCCGGCCAGGTGGACGATCAATCCGTTCTCATCCCGGACTACGGCGCCGATGCCATTGATCCACCGGTAATCACCGCGCGGAAGAAGAATCCGGAACCGGTCGTTGTAATCGGCTCCACTCGCTACCGATGTCGCTATCTTCTGTACGATCCTCGACCTGTCGTTGGGGTGGATAAAACTTCTGAATTTGACAAATGTATCGAGTTCGGAAGATGCGCGTCCGAAGATTGCCCGCATGTTTCCGGTCCAGCAGACACGATCCGCATTGCAGTCCCAGACCCAGGCGGCAATGTTTCCAAAGGTAAGCGCGGTATCCAGGAGCTTTTGGGCTTGGCGCAACTCCCGTTCGACCGCCGCGCGAGCTGCAATTTCGCTTCGCAAGGCTCGCGTACGCTCTTCAACCCGGCCTTCTAGAGAGAGTTCGTTTTCATGCAGGGCTTTTTCGACCGCATTGCGGCGTTTGGTCTCGGCCCATACGATATATAGAGCAAGCGCAATCAGAATAACCGCAACTAAATACGAAGCCATCACGGTTTTTGTGACCAGTTCCATGGACCGTTCCCGGATAGCGGTCTGCTCAATGACGTCGGCTTGCAACGCCTTTGTTATGGCAGCGGTCTCGGACTCTATCTGACCGATTAGAGTCAAACCTGTGCCCGTTTTTACCAGATCCACGGCCTGTTGATGCTGGCCACGGCGCTGCATTTGTACGGTTATCACAAGCTCAGTCGTCCTAGTCACAATTAGATTTTGAAGATCGTGGTTCTTGAACTGTGGGATGGTGTTTAGTTCAGGGTCGTCGAGACTTGTCTTCAGTTCAGCCATTCCTTCGAGATAGGCGGCCAGGAACTTCTCGTCGCCCGTCAACAAGAATCCCCGTTCCCCGGTCTCAGCTGCGCTAAGCGCGCCAACCAGCGTCTTTATCGCTTTGATGCGCCCATAGGTGACATCCAAGCCGAAGCTGGTTATATGCGTTGTCCGCGCGTTGACGAACAGCGCCGTATCGACACCACCGAAAAGGAGAATGAGTCCGATAACAGTGAGAGCGGCGCCCGAGGTTGACAGATCGCGGCGTGTCAGGCGCGATGCTTTCCAGAGCATCGCGCACAGGCCGACTCCAAGCGACGATGAACACAGGATGGTCAGTATCGACATCTGGGCGGGAACATTCGTTTGTAGGGGCCCACCGAAGAACTGCGCCTTGTAGCCGGCGAAAACAATGACACAGATGCTGGTCATCACGGTTCCGAGTGCCGCGACTGCGCCGAGGACATGATCGCTGGTGGTCTTGGAAAGGAGAGCGAGACCGCATCCAAACAGGAAGAAGACGACGGAGGTTGCGGGCGGCATCTGGATGCAATCCATTTCAGCCGGCGACAAGACGGCCGTCCCGTGCGGCATCAGGTTGTGCATGGAAAAAGAGAAGCCGGCGAGATCGGCCGCAAAGTGCAGATTGGCCCATACGGCGATAAGGATTCCGAGGCAACGGGAGATTCGAAACCGCTCGCGCATGACGGCCCATAGGCCCAAGCCCGCGGCGATGCAAAACAGCCCGCTGTCCATTTGCATTGGATATCCGGTGCCTAGAGTGAGCAAGCGGGGATACCCGAGAAGCCAGGCGGCTTCGGCGGCGCAGCCTGCGAGGAATGAAAATAGCGCGGCGAAGTATATGACGCGATCAGGGCGCGGCCTCAAACCGGACGCCCTGAGTAGCCGGGCGAAGCGCGCGAGGACACACCGATAAGTTTCAATGCTTTCCATATGGATCTTTCGCGCTAACGATAAAGCAGGCGCGGCGAGCCGAAGGGAAAGCGGAGGGAGCAGGCCCTTTGTTTTCAGATTGATAAGAAAATACTTAATTTGTGACCCGCTGGCAGCGGCAGGGGCTTTCCTTTTTCCTAGCGGCTTACGGGCGCCGTGGAACTCGTGGAACGCAATTCGGCGAGGATAGCGGGGGCAACCTGCAGAAGGGAGACCACACGATCCACCCCGCCTACGCGAATGGCCTCTCGAGGCATTCCAAAAACCACGCAACTTGCCTCATCCTGAGCAATGGTCCTGGCGCCTGCGCGCTTCATGCGCAGCATTCCTTGTGCGCCATCGGAACCCATGCCTGTCAGGATGGCTCCGACGGCGCGCGGGCCAGCCACTTCCGCGACAGAACTGAACATGACATCGACCGAGGGCCGCTGGTAGCAGACTTGGGGACCGTCTTTCACCTGCACGCAATAACCTTCGGGGCCTTTTCGCAAAAGCATATGGAAGTTCCCCGGTGCAATCAGGGCTCTTCCGGCCATGACCAGGTCGCCGTCGCACGCCTCTTTCACTTCCATGGGACAGATCTCATTTAGACGTGACGCAAAGGCGCGCGAGAAAACCGGAGGGATGTGCTGCGTAATGAGGATTCCCGGAGTATTGGCCGGTAAACGCATAAGGACATCCCTTAGCGCTTCGGTTCCTCCGGTGGATGCGCCGATGGCAATTACGGTCGCTGAACTGTAGGCTGGCGCGCTAACGGGTTCGGGCGCGCGCTCTGGACGGGTTGACGCTTCGGACTGCGGCGCGATCTGTGCCTGGGGTTGGCGCAAACGCGCGGCGGCGGCGGCGCGGATCTTCCCGGCCAGGCTGCTGCGCAATTCGCCCACCGAGTAGGGGCCGCCCGGCTTTGCCAGCACCTCGACAGCGCCAAGCCGCAGCGCATCGAGGGCGGCTTGACAGGAAGACTGTCCAATCGAGCTGATGATGATCACCGGGAGCGGGTTGTAGTGCATCAGCTTTTTTAAGAAGGTCAACCCATCCATGCGCGGCATCTCGATATCGAGAGTTATGACGTCCGGCTTAAGCGCCATGATCTTATCGCGGGCAATGTAGGGATCGGGCGCGGTGCCGACGACTTCCAAATCCGCTTCGGCGGAGATGGCCTCCGTAAGGACTTTGCGGACAATCGCGGAGTCGTCCACGATCAACACTTTGATGATGCGGCCGGTATTCATTTTTTGCCTTGCCCCCGGCTGCTAGAAAAAGCTCCCGATTCCGGCTTTCTGTAAACGGCGGGGCGGACGTACTGCAGACAGTGATCGATTCCGTTCAGACTTTCGGCATGCCCGATGAGCAGGTAGCCGCCAGGCTCTAGAAATTCCGCCATGCGGCGCACCAGGCTCTCCTGGGTCGGGCGGTCGAAGTAGATCATCACGTTCCGGCAAAAGATAACCGGGAAAGAGCTGGCATGCGAGAACTGCTCCATCAGGTTGAGCCGTTCGAAGGCGATGGCGGCGCGGATCTCTTTCCTGACCAGGTACCAGTTGGCCCATTGCCCGTCGCCGCGCAAGAGATAGCGCCGGAGTTGCTGAACCGGGAAGTCGCGGAACCGCTCGGCCGAGTAAGCGCCTTTTTTCGCAATCCCAAGGACGCGCGTCGAGATATCGGTCGCCAGAATCCGAAGTTTGGGAAGAGCTTCCATGCCCAATTCCTCAAGAATGGAGAAAGCTATCGAGTATGGTTCTTCGCCTGTCGAAGAGGCGGCGCACCAGATGGAAATGCGGTCGCGCTTGCGAAGCGCCGGAAGAATGGTCTGGCGCAGAAACTCGAAGTGAACGGCCTCCCGGAAGAAGCTTGTGTGATTGGTGGTAAGAGCGTCGATCATGGCGATCAACGCCTCTCCGCTCTTGTCATCCTGTACGTGCCGGTAATAATCTTTGTAGGAGCGGATGTGCAACTCGCGCATCTTCTTGCCAAGCCGGGCGGAGACTAACTGCTCCTTGCCGGGCCGCAGGTCGATGCCTACTTTCTCGTAGGCGAGTTTTCGAAACTGTTCGAAATCGTGCGCGGAAAGAGGAGAAATCTCCGCATCCTTCTGGAGAAGCTCAAATTCGGCGCTCATTGCTTGTGGGCGCGAAACACGCCGTCCAAGTCGAGGATCAGCCCTACCCGGCCATCGCCTAAAATCGCTCCGCCAGCGATGCCTGGGATGTTTTTGAGCGTTTCTCCCAAGCTCTTGATGACAACTTCCTGTTTTCCCAAAACCTGGTCCACCAGCAGACAAAACTGCTGTTCCTGCGATTCGGTGACGATCAACAGACCCTGGCACGGATCTTCGGACTTGGGCGTAATGCCGAAACGCCTGGAGAGCCGCAGGACGGGCACGATGCGACCGCGCACCATTGCCATTTCATTCCTGCCATGAACCGTTGATATAGTGTCCGGCTTGGGACTGATGAGTTCACGCACGGCATAGATGGGCAGGATGTAGCGATGCGGACCCACGCCGACGACCAATCCTTCGATAATGGCCAGCGTCAAGGGCAGCTTGAGGAGGAATGTCGTCCCTTGTCCCAATCTGGACTGGATATCGACCCGCCCTCGAAGGTTTTGAATGTTTCTGCGAACGACGTCCATGCCGACTCCGCGTCCCGACAAATCCGTTACCTGAGCGGCAGTGGAGAAACCAGGTTCGAAGATCAGGTTGAAAATTTCCTGCTCGGATGGGTGCGCGCCGGGCTCGATGAGTCCCTTCTGAATGGCTTTCGCAAGAATTTTGTCGCGGGGGAGGCCGCGGCCATCATCGGATATTTCAATGACGATCTGCCCACCCTGGTGATAAGCGGCCAGCCGGATGCGGGCGGTTGGATCCTTGCCTGCCGCGATCCGTTCTTCGGGATTTTCCACGCCGTGGTCGCAGGAGTTGCGAACCATGTGAAGCAGAGGATCGCTCAATTCCTCCGCGATAGTTTTATCGACTTCGGTCTCCTCCCCGCTGATTTCAAGCCGCACCCGCTTGCCGGCCTTGCGTGAAAGATCGCGCACCAGGCGGCTGCTGCGTTGGAACACCTGGCCAATGGTGATCATGCGCATGGCCATGGTGGTGCGCTGCACTTCGCCGGTGATACGGGCCAGTTGCGACAGGTCGGAAGCGAGTTTCGGACTTTGCACGGTGGCAAACGCGGGATTATGGCGGATCAGAGACTGCGTGATCACCATTTCTCCGACCATGTCCATCAGATAGTCCAGCTTTGCCGTTTGGACCCTGATAACGGCTGCCGCGTCCATCTTGGCTTTATTGCCGGATTGGTCTATCGCCGTGTTTTCGGGAACGACGGGCGAGATTGCATCCGGAATTGCTTCCTCCGGCGACTCGGCTTTGAGAGTTTCGATTTCCGACGGGTCCGCGCGGGGCAAGTCCGGCATTGCCGTCAGCAGCGATGCGGCCAGACTACTCAGCGCGGGCACGGAGTCGGAAGCCGCCGTTTCCGCGTGCGGTCCGCCGTTGATATGAGATTGAATGCGGGCGATGAGCCGGCTATTGTCCTCGGCCGTTTCGGGTGGATTTCCCTGGATGGAGGATTCGACGGCGACGACGGCGCGTTTAAGATAATCGACGCTTTCGAGCACTGAATCGACAACCGAGCCGGTAATCGCCAGCTTGCCGTTTCTGGCAAGATCGAGAAGGGTTTCGACTTCATGGGCCACCGCCAGGATCGGCATGAACTCCAGGAACCCGGCCAATCCCTTGATGGTGTGGAAACCGCGGAAAACAGCATGTACCGCTTCTTTTTCCTCGGGATTCCGTTCGAGCGTCAACAGGTTGGTCTCGATCAGACCCAGATGTTCGCGGGCCTCCATGATGAAATCGCCAACCAGTTCCGGATCTTGCGCCAAGGAGTTCGAAGAGAAGGACTGTGGAACCTTTGCCGCCGGGGCGGGAGCGGCAATTTCAGGTTCGCCCGGCACTTCGGCTTCTTCAGCCGCGGATTCCAGAAGTTGCTGAATTCTTGCCAGGCCGTCGCCCAGGAGTTCGTCAAAGCCGGGTGCACAAATTTCCTCTTCAGCCGGCAGTTGGCTCAGAATCTCGGAAGCGATCTGCGCGATTTTGGCATAGCCCGCCAGGGTTGCCGCGCCAGTTAGTTGCTGGAATGTTGCATTGAGCCAAGCCCCAGGGCCATTCAGTATTAACGTTGTTGCCAACTCGTCGATCTGCAGCCGCAGTTCGATTGCGAGATCGGCCCGATCGGCCATGCTGGACATAGTTGCCGCCTATCCTCTTTTTCGGTGCTTCCTACGATGAATCAGGATCTTCGATCAGAACTCCTTGAAATCCTCGTCCATCGGAAAAGCATCCTTGTCGCTGGCGATGGAAACAGCGACGGGCTCGGCCTTCTTCAAGGGTTTTTTGGCGACCGCTTTACTCAGGGCAGAGAGACTCGTCCCCATTCCCGCGCGCGATTGAGACCGCCCGGAAGGGGAATGAGAAGCGGTCCTTTTATGGGTGTTGCCGGAACGCCCGGAATCCGTATCGCTGACCATGGCGTTTAAGCGGCCCACGATGTCATTCAATGCCGCCGATTGTGCCGTCAGTTCCTCGGCGGCGGAAGCGCTTTCTTCCGCGCTCGCGGCGGCTTTCTGGGTAACCTGTTCCATCTGAGCGATGGCTTTGCCGATCTGCTCGATGCCGCGAGACTGCTCCTCGCTGCCGAGGTGCACTTCGTCAACCAGTGTTTTTACCTTGGTTGACTCTTCGGTAATGGCATGAATGGCTTTAGCGACTTGATCGACCTTGTTCTTTCCGTCATTCGACTTGGTGATCGACTCTTCAATGAGGACCGCAGTGTCCCGGGCGGCCTGGGCGCAACGCTGAGCGAGGTTTCTAACTTCGTCGGCGACTACGGCAAAACCCATGCCAGCTTCGCCGGCGCGCGCCGCTTCGACGGCTGCGTTCAGGGCCAATATGTTGGTCTGGAAGGCAATCTCGTCGATGACCTTAATGATTTTCGAGATTTTATCGCTGGAGGCGTTGATCTCGCCCATCGCAAGCACCATGTCCTGGAGGAAACGGTTGGTATCGACGAAGCGCTCCCCGGACTGCTTCACGAGGCCAGCCGCGGAGTTGGAATTCTCGCTGTTGCGGCGCGCCATGGAGTTAATCTCTTCCGTCGAAGCGGACGTTTCCTCTAGCGAGGCGGCTTGTTGCGAAGTGCCTTCGGCGAGAGACTGGCTGGCGCTGGCAATCTGGGTAGCGGCGGAGGAGACATGCTCGGCGCCATCGGTAATCCCGTGAACGAGTTCGTACAGGCCCTTGATGATGCTTCGTACGACGACGACGCCGATGACTGCCGCGGCTGCAAGGGCCACGGCGGTGACACAAGCCACGGTGTACCCGGAGGTGAAAAATCCAACCGTGCCGACCAGGAGCACCAGGGCGCCAACGGCACTGAACGACGAATAAATCTTTTTTCCTATAGTCATTACATATTTCCTAGAGAGGCAAAGAGTCAGCTTTCGCGAACGCCTGTCTCCGTTTTCTTCAACACGTCCAAGCCGTGCAATTCCTGATTCGTCAAAACCTCGTCGATATCGAGGAGCAGCTTGACGCGCCCTTTGATTTTGGCCATGCCAAGCAGGAAAGGAGTGGAAACGCCCTGTCCGAAACTCGGCGTGTCCTCAATGTCGGCCGGCATGATGGTAAGGACCTCGGCCACGCTATCGACGACAACGCCCATCAGCATGTTGGCCGAATCTTTCTGCACCTGGACGACGATGATGCATGTGCGTTGGGTGTATTCAATTTCGGGCAGTGCGAATTTGAGCCGCAGATCCACGACCGGGATCACTTTGCCGCGCAGGTTGATCACGCCCCTGACATAGTTCGGCGTCTGCGGGACCGCGGTAATGTCCTGAACGCCCATGATTTCACGAACCTTCAGAACTTGAATGCAACACTCTTCGCCGTTAAGTTCGAAGACGAGATATTTTCCCGAGCGTGAATCCGCCTGGGGGGTCGAGACACGTTCATTTGTAGCGATTGCGCTTTGCACTTGCTCTCCTTGCACAATTAATGTTCCTGGGCCTCACGTTTCCGGCCGATAGCAGGCCGGACGTCGATTACACCACTCACGAAGTTACGTGCTAATTCGTCCGGATTTGTTCCATTCAGTTTCTTCCTAGGAGCATTTAACTTTCGACCGGTCAAGCGACCAGAGCCGGTTCGATCTCATCGAAGATCATCCAAAGGGTCACGCTTCCCTCTTCCACGCCAAAAGTGGCGCCGACTGCGTTCTTATCCAGGCGCCAGTCTGCGTTCCGCGGGTCGATTGCCGGATGCAGGAGTTCAAAACGGGCTCCCGTCTCCACGCGGCTCAGCACGGAGCCGCAGATCATATTGGTCAATTCGCAAACCACGTCAACAATCTGCTCTTCGGACACCTCGGTTTCGTCCAAGCCGAGAAAGCTGGCCGCAATGACACGGCTGGTAGCGTGAGCGATTTGTATCCCGAACCGGCCCGACGGATTTCCGTGGAACGTCAGTTCGGCGGAGATCACCGCATTGCCCACTGGTTGAGAAACTTCCTCCGTGACGCCTGCGAAGAACATCGCTTCCAGGACTTCGCTAGCCGATTCGAAAAAGATCCGCTGTAAATCACTTCCCTGCATAAGCCACCTCTAAGACTTTTTCCAGTTCCTCGCGTAGTTCCTCGGGCTGGAATGGTTTTTTTACATACCCTTGAGCGCCGAGCGCGATCATTTGCCGGACCCGGTCCTCCGTGCGGTCGGTAGACACGACCAGGACGGGAATTGTGTGGAAAGATTCATGCGCCGCCAGGCTTTGAACGAACTCTTCGCCATTCATAACGGGCATGTTGATATCGGTGAGGATGACATCCACCCATTCCCGGTCGAGGAGATTGAGAGCTTCCTTGCCGTTCTCCGCTTCGTAGCAGGTCCCCATTTCGAAGCCCGAAAGATGCAGGACCCGTTTGACGAAAGAGCGCATGGCGCGCGAATCGTCGACAATCAAAATCGAAAACGCCATCCTAGATCTCTCTCCTCGCCACCGACGCCGTCCGCCGCAGCTCTTGCTCCGGCTGTCCCGCTTCGCGCAGCATCACTTTTCCGCTGCACACTTCCAAACGAATCGTTCGGGATACTTCTCCGCCCAGGTGCTCCGAGTGAACCAGCACGCCGGCTTTCCAAAGGATTTTGCGCATGGCGAGGCAGTTTCGCTTTCCAATATTGAAGGTGCCTTGGCTATCCATCATCTGCGCTCCGCCCGCCACGGTAACCACCAGCCGCTTCTTATCGGCTCCCAGTTGGTAGGCGCTGCGAAAGAGAAGTGGAATGCCGGTGTCCGCGAACATGGATGGATTTTTGGCGGCTTTCGCCAGATCCAGATTCGATTCGGGCAGCATAAAATGCAGCAGCCCGCCCACGTTAACGGCCGGATCGTGAATGATCACCGCGATACAGGACCCAAGCGCATACGTCACGAGCGTGCTGTCTGGTTCTTTCGAGACCTGACAATCGGCAATCCCGATGACCACAGTGCTCACCGCTCACTCCCGGCTCCCGGCTGTGTTTCAATCGCAGGATACTCTCTGGCGTTCTTATGCATGTTTGTCAATCCGGTCTCCAGCTATCGCGGCCCTATTGTGCATATCGGACCTTTTACGGTTTTATCGGCGGCTCGAACCGACTTTGTTTGCCTTCGCTCGATCTGCCTTATCGGCAAAACTTGCGAGAGCCTCAGCGCAGGCGAGTAGCGGGAGCCCGGCGCACCGCATAAGGGGGATCGTCAACCGATGCCCGCCCCGATCTTTGTGAGCGGCTTTACCGGAACGATGGCAGGCCGCGATTGAGCGATACTCGCTGGTAAGGATGCCCAGCCGCATTGCGTTTTTGGAGCACGAGCAAGCGTGTTCCCCAGCGGGAATTATGCGCTGAGTAATACTTTTCCCAGGTGATATCAAACCGATCGCGCAGTCGATCCATCGCGGCATTTTCCCCCCTTGCCTCCGGGCGGTAAAGTACGATGCACTTTTCGGGCAACTTTGCCGGGTCGACCGGCAGCTCATCGATGCGCCTGCTTCGTTCGAGGTAGAACGCCACCGGTTCGCCGATGCCGTAGGGCCAAGTGGTATACACCGGGAAATCGAGATCGGTGTGCCGCAACCAATCGGCGATCGCCGCATACGGCTCTCGAGAGGGTCCGGGCCAACTATTCCAGAGAGGGAGAGCCTGAAGAACGGACAAGAGAATCGCTCCGATCCCGAGTATCGGCACGCGGAGCGGTTTGGGGACCCACGAGGCTAGTCGCCACAAGCCGCGGCACACCAGAAGAAGAGCGGCAAGAATCGACGGGAGCACGTGTCTCTCCCCGAAAATGGGGAGGCTGAATGGCCATCGGCTCAGAATGAAGGCAAGGAGCGGCGGCATGAGCGCCATTAATGCCAGGGTGATTTTGGCGCGCGAGTCGAGACGCTCATTCTCCCCGCGCAGGGCTGGGAGCAAGGCAACCGCGATGAGCGCGGCTCCAAGCAAGAGCACCAGACTCGTCGCTCCGCTGAAATTGGGTATGCCGAGATAGTCGGCCAACGTCATCTTTAAGTCATAGAGCGTCGTTAGTCCCTGCCATTCTAGATTGGAGGAGACGCCGGACTTGTTCCGATAGACGGGGATCACCTGATATAACCACGGAAGGAACGCCGCGAAAGCGAGCGCCAGGGAAGCTGCGGCGTGAATTCGGAGCCGCTTCGGGCGGTTCGTCAACACAACTGGAAACACGACGGCGGCGCAATAGAAAACGCCGAAGTAGTGGGTGTAGAGCAGCACAACCATGAGAGTCGTTCCGGCTAGCCAATACCTCCACTTATGCCCATACCGGTCCATCGGGAAGGACCAGAGAAGCAGCATTCCAGCGAGAAAACAAAACAGCGCGTAAGAGCGCGCTTGCTGGCTATAGAAAATGTGCGTCTTGTTCAATGCCAGCAAAAAGGCGGCAAGAATCGCCGGGCCCCTGAGCGGAGCCTCGATACAACCGGCTAGGATCACAAGCACGATCGAAGCTGTCCCGGCGGTCAAAGACAGCAACCTGATGTCTAGAGCGGACGCGGGATTGCGCTTGGGCAGCATAACTTTCAGAACGAGATAGTACAAGGGAGGATGCACCAAGTCTTGTCTGATGAGGTTCCATGCCTGCGAAGTCTCAGCCATGGCAACGCGGCGAGAGAACAGTTCGTCGCCGTCCACGCTCTCGTTGGAGATCGGCGCCAGGCGCAAGCAGAGCGCCAAAACAACAAGTAGAATGGCGACTCCCAGAGACCGCCGCAGCGAGTCGAAGGATGGCATGGAGATCGATCCCGGTCCGCGCACGGCGACTCAAATCCGGTCGCGGCCGGTTGTCTCCATAACTTTAGCAGTCAAGGCTTTGTGGGGCACGCGCAAAACGGGCCGCGCGGTAGCAAGCGCACCGCCCGAAGACCTAGCGATTCCTCCATTGTTCGGCGGCGCGCAGCCGCGCCCTTTGCGTTTTGTGGATATCGAACTGGCGCTTCCGGAGCGAAAGCAGGTTCGGGAGATGTACAGACAATCTGGTGAGACGAGTGGCCGATCTACTTGCGGATAGCCGACGCAAGCGCGATGGGATGGGCGGCTTCGACCGATCCCGGAGCTGGAGCGGGAGACTCTAGCACGACAATTTCGACCCGCCGGTTATGGGCTCTTCCCTGCTCTGTTTCGTTGCTGGACACCGGGGCGTTGTCGGCGGATCCGCCAATCAGGAAACGCTCCTGCCTTAGCGCCGCTTCTCTTTCCATCAGTTCCATCACAGCGATGCTGCGCGCCGTCGAGAGCTCCCAATTGCTGCGGAAATGGTTGTTGTGGATCGGAATCGAGTCCGTGTGTCCTTCGAGCAGAATGCGGTTTTCGTAGCGCGACAGAACGCTTCCGACCTTCTCAAACATGGCGTCGGCGGCCGCCTGAACGTCAGCCTGACCGGGCAGGAAACACATTTTGTCGTCGAGCGAAATCACGATGCCGCGCTGTTCGGTTGACAGCGTCACGGTTCCCGCTTCTTCCTCCACCTTGAGGCTGTTCCGCAGGTCGGTCAAGAGATTGGATGGGAGAGGGGCGGACCCGCTGGAAGTCCCGCTCGAAGGGGCCCCGGAGGCAGCGCGGATGGCGAGTATCGCGGTGGCCGATGCGCCTGAAAGATGCGCGATGGTGCCATGTTCCCTGGCCTTCGCGGTGGCATACATCAGGACGAAAGTCGCAAATAATAGAGTGACGAAGTCGGCGTAGCTGAGCAGCCAGCGATCTCTCTGATTCGCCCGTAAAAACATGCGGCTTAGGCGGACATGGCGCGCAGGGCGCGGGTGCGCGGCCTTTCATTCTCGATCTGAGCTAACGCCTCCAGATTGAGCCGGATCAAGGCCGGGTTCACGCTGGTGGATATGGCCATAACTCCTTCGCGGATGATGCCGCAGATACGGACACGGGCTCCCGCGCGGGCTCGAATCTTGGTGGCAATCGGCAACAGAATCAGGTTTGCGAGCAGCACTCCGTAAATGGTTGCGACAAACGCGGCGGCGACGCCCCTTCCCACCTGATCGATATGCTCGATGTTTTTCATTACCTGAACCAGGCCGAGGGCAGCTCCCGCGACGCCCAGAGTAGGCGCGTACCCGGCGGCGGTTTCGTAGAAGATAGCCGCGTTTTCGGCTTGCCCTTTGAATCCCTCGATATCGGAATCGAGAACCGTTTTGATTGTTTCCGATCCAAGCGAGTCAACGGCCATGCGCATGGCGCGCCGGAAGAAAGCGTCCGGAATAGTTTCCGATTCCCGCTCGAGCGAGAGAATCCCTCGCGACCTCGCCGCGCGCGCGTATTTGATGACTTGATCGATGACTTCCGTGTCCCGGTCGGCGGGATTCTGAAACATCGATGGGATTAGCTTCAGCGCCTGAATCGTCTGCGCGAGGGGCATGCTGATAAGCACCGCGCCAATGGTCCCGCAGAACACAATGAGGGCGGCGGTTATTTGGCCAACATCGTAGAGCTGTATGCCTTCCAGCCTGAGCCCTAGAAAGAGGCCCATGGCCGTGATAATCAATCCACTGACGGTAGCGACATCGGTTCCACGTAGAGTTTTCATAAGCGTTTGCGCACTTTGTAAAGCACGCAAAGCGCCACCCTTTACCCCTCGTTGTTCAGCGCCGGGATGCGAGGCGTTTCGACCATGCCGGTTATTCTGTCGAACAAAGTGCGCTCCCGGGAGTTCGTCGAAAGCAGGTTAGCCAGCTGATTTCTATAATCGATCAGGTGTGATTCGGTCTGCCTGCCCTGAAAATGGATGACTATCAAACGATTGAAATCGGTGTAAGACAAGGGCTCGGCCGGGGAAGAGAGCGCACTCTTCAGTTCGCTTATTAAAGCGCCACGCTGTCCAATCAGCGCTAAGGCGGCAATCGCGTCCACCGCTTCAGAGAGCGCCGGGTTCGTCGCCTTAACTGCTTCGGCGGTCAGGTCTTCGAGGCGGCCGAGGAGGCTTTCAACTGACGCGCTCATGAGGAGACCTTGCCGTAGCTGGTGAAATCGAGACTGTTAATGCTGGCGGTTAAAATACTCTGCTGGGATGCCAACTCCGCCGACGTCGCGTCAGCGGCTTGCAATAGCCGGTTCAGTGTTTGTTCCCTCGCTTGATTTTGAATGTTCTTGGTGTTGATTTGGTCCGTGAGGTTGGAGACGGTTGTAGCCCACTGAGTTTCCTGCTGCTGAACCGCTCCGGTAATCGGATCGGTGATTGCACTAAAGGTCTGCTGCAGGCCGCCAATGCCTGTTGTGGACGATCCCAATAATTGAACACTAGAGGCGATCTGGCTCGCGGACAGGGCGCTGAAGGTCGTCTGGTTCAGCGACATCTGGCCGGTCTTGTCCATCTCGATTCCAAGACTCGCTATGTTGTTTATGCTTCCACTGCCCTGATTCTGCAAGAGCGAGGACATGGCCTG
>OCTA010002338.1_pt1 | contig 17306 bp, 13 predicted proteins | sample 1538991 | NCBI WGS metagenome assembly OCTA01 (sample SAMEA3539302, study PRJEB22396) | soil metagenome | biome: tundra; feature: field; material: soil | place: USA | collected 2010-05 | depth 0.15 m | reverse complement strand
GATGTATCGCGAGCGTGCCCGCGGATACACGAGCCTCGGCTTCATTGCACCTAAGAAACCACCGAATCGGTAAGTCGTCGTCCGCCTCGGAGTGGCGCCAGGAGGAAGATCGAGAAGAAGAAGAAGAGGAAGAGTCTCCAGTGAAGTCCAGCGGGATTCTCTCAACTCGGACTCTCGTATCTGTTCACACCAGGATCTGTCTCCGGGATTCGTCGGGACTGTTCTCTGGGGATTCTGGGGGTCTCTGGGACTTTGTTGGGCGAATGTTGGGTTGGAGGTATGGAGGATCCGGTCTAATAATTAGGCTCTGACCTGCGGCTTAATCGGTGGGCCCGGTGGGGATCGAACCCACGACCAAGGGATTATGAGTTGACTCCTGTGTGTGTCGGGGCGTCTCGCAGCGTTTGCCGGCGTCCTCGATCAGCCATTTGAATAGGCGATTCTGGCTCGTATCGGGACGCCTGTGGACGGTACCGGACGACTTGGGAAACCCAATGTTGGGTGAATGTTGGGTGGAGCCAGCCGACTTCTAGCCCTTCGGCTGCCAAATCTGAACCGCCGAAAAGAGCCAAGGGCCCGGCGCAGGCGGGCCCAACGAATCGACGACACGCGTCTGGTTCAGGACGCAGACCCTCGTCACACCAACAAGAAGCACGAATCGTAACCCATCGGGGGATAAAGACCGACACTGATCGTCCCGGAAAGATGATTCGCGGACACCTCTCCGCTCAAGGACAAAAGCTCCCTGTCGGGTCTGCGACTGTTCGACCATCGACCCCTGACTGCCGGCCTCCATCCCGACTTGCCGGTTGCGTCTTCGACGGCGCGGGTGGACGCTTGCGAGCGATCTCGATCCGGAGACGGCCACGTGTGGGTCTTCTTCAGCGAGCGAGTGCCCGCCAGCTTAGCTCGACGCATCGGCGCATACCTCCTGCGCGAAGCCATGACGGCTTGCGCGGAGATCGACCTCGTGAGCTACGACCGCCTTTTCCCGGCACAGGACTTCCCACCAGGTGAGGCTTCGGCAACCTCATTGCTCTCCCGTCGCAACAAGGGAACGACCGTCTTTCTCGACCCATCGACGCTCGTGCGCTACACGGACCAATGGGAGTTCTTGGCGCCTGTTGATCGCCTGAGCCGCGAGGCTGCGCTGGTGCTCGCCGAGAACTTCGGCGATGTGCCTGTCGGCCCGGACGCGCGTACCTACCGTCGCCCCAGTCGCGCGCCGGGTTGGACCCTCCACCTGCGTCGATACGGGCGTTGGCTTCCGCGCGATGCTGGCGGTGGACCGCATCGGGTCGCCACCGTCCTTGCTCGCCGCGCTTATGCATGTCGCGTCATTGCACAATCCCGACATGCAGTCGAACACGTGTGGGGTCGAGAGGGCGCGTGTGAGTGTTGCTCACCCTCCGATCGGTATCCGCCCCGCAGTCGGCTTCAAGGGAGGGGGAACTGGGAAGTCCCGCTGGAGCACGATCTCGAGTTCTGACTCCGGAAGCGGCTTCGAGAAGTAATAGCCCTGCACGAATGAGCACCCCATAGCCCGAAGCATCTGGACCTGGCGCACGTTCTCTGCTCCCTCGGCGACGGTTGAAATACGGAAGTCGTGAGCAAGTTGCAGGATCATCTGAACTAGATGTGCTGCCTCGGCGCTGTCGGCGATGTGATCGACGAACGATTTATCGATTTTGAGGACGTCGACTGGCATGTCACGGAGTGAGCTGAGCGCTGAGTAACCGGTCCCGAAGTCGTCAATAGCGATTTTCACGCCGATTCGCCTCAGCTCGGAGAGCACTTCTGTCCTTTCTGCCGAGTCCTCGGAGTACAAGCTCTCAGTCACCTCAAGGGTGAGCTGCTGTGGGTCGATCTTGGACTCATCGAGGGCCTTGCGCACCACCGTGACAAAGCGCGGATCGAATAGCTGGCGGAGCGACACATTCACGCTGATGCGTAACGGCTCGTTGCCAATGTGGTTCCACGTCGGGAGAGCGTGACAAGCCCTGTTGAGCACCCATTCGCCGATGGGCACGATCCAGCCTGAGGCTTCAGCTGCGGGAATGAAGTCGTTGGGAAAGACCAAGCCTCGCTCGGGGTGGTTCCAACGAACGAGCGCCTCGACGGCTCTAACTCGGCCAGATTGGAGGTCAACGATCGGCTGATAGAAGAGAACGAACTCGTTCTGCTCCACTGCTCGCCGAAGCTCAGTTCCGATCTTGGCTCCTTCGAGGACCGAGCCATGTAGGTCCGGGGAGTAGACGACGAAGCATCGCTTTCCCTGTGCCTTCGCCGCATACATGGCGAGCTCCGCGTAGCGCAGCAGCTCCTCGTCGGTCTCCGCACCGCTCGCGTCGGTAGCCACGCCGACGCTCGCAGTCACGACCACCGCCTCGCCATCGAGCTCAAAAGGCAAGGAGAAACTCCCGATCAATCGTCTTGCTGCACTCGGGTCGACGCTCCCAAAAGCGCCCTCGAGCAGGACTGCGAACGCGTCGCCTCCGAGACGCGCTATGGCGTCAGCTTCTCGAAACGTCGCCTGAAGGCGCATAGCCACTTGCTGGATCAGCTCATCGCCCTGGTCACGGCCACGAAGGTCGTTCACCGCCTTGAAGTCGTCGAGGTTGATGAACATCACATGGAGCGAGCCACCGCTACGTGCACGACGTCGGACCGCCTGTTCAAGATGTTCCGCAAAGAGTGCGCGGTTGGCGAGGGCTGTGAGAGGGTCGTGGAATGCTTGATGGCGTAGTTGATCCTCAAGAGCTCGTTGATCGGTCACGTCCCGGCTATTGAGCACCAGTCCATTGACGCTTGGCTCGTCCAGCAAATTGGTTACCACCGACTGAAATATGCGCCACGTGCCGTCCAAGTGGCGAATGCGCCACTCGGTAGTCACCTCGTCGTTCGGGTCGGCCTTAAGGCGACCTACCACTGCCTGCCACCGGCTGTGGTCGTCCGGGTGGAGAAGGTCGAGGAGGCTCTTACCGGCGGTTCTCGCCTGCTCCCACCCGAGCACATTGGTAAGAGAGGGACTCTGGTAGACGACGGTCGCATCCTCGCCGAGGATCGTGATGGCGTCTGACGAATGCTCTACAAGAGCCGAGTACCGCGCTTCCCGGTCGCGTAGAACCTGGGTACCTAACGCCAGCTTCGTGTGAAGGCGATGGTTGAGCGTCAGATTGTCCAGGAGGGTGAGGATCTGTCTGAACCCCAGCACGAGGAGGAGGATGAACCCCTCGGAAGCGAGGAAGAGACCGAAGTGGCGTCCCTGGACGAGACGGATCGCTACGGCAACTCCCGCCAGGGCGACCAGGGCATAAGGGACTAAGACAGACATAAGCGTGACGAGTTCGGACTCCGAACTCTCTGACTCGTTCGGCGCCGAAACCAGGGTCCACCCGGCTCCTAACGCCACGAGCAGATACCCGACCACCCATCCAATGTCGAAAACGCTGCCCGATCCGTACGTGTTGACCTCGGTGAAGTACGCGAAGGAGCTGTCCGAGACGGCAAACGCGATGATGCCGAGCATGACTAGACGCAGGCTCCTGCGATTACTGAGCGCAGTGTGTCTGGCGAGGATTACCACGAGCGATACGAGCACTACGTCGCCCGCCGGATAGGCCATCGAGAGGACCTGTCTCAAGATGTCGCCCTGGTGGGACCCGTAGATCGGGCCCAGCACCGTGGCCCAGCTGAGGAACAACAGCGATCCAGCAATAAGCATGCCGTCCAAGAGTGCGCCCAGTCGCGAAGTCACGCGTCGAAGGTTGCTCGGGAACGCCAGCAGACCCACGACAGCGAGTGGGACAGCGGAGAGATACCCGGCGTCAGCGAGGGAGGGGAATGGTACGGCGACGTCGCGTATCAGCGAGTAGTAGCACCAAATTGCCTGCCCGACGGCCCAAGAAAGGCTTGAGGCCCCGAGGAAGGCCCACGCCTTCCGAGTTATTGCAGAGCGCCATGCGGCCCATCCGCACGCGCCGGTGGCGATCAGTGGCGCGAGCAACTGACCGAGATTGTCGACGGCGTTCGTGGTCCGCGTGCCGCCAAGATCGAGGACCACCCATGCGCCGAAGATCGCTGCTGCGACGAAGAGGGTAGCGGCGGTGGCCCAGAACCACCGGAGGGGCTTTGCCACGAGGACGCTGCACGACCTCACGACCTCATTTATCGACTGGCTACTGCAAATACTTAAGGGCCGCGGTAAATCGTTCTCGGCGAAGGCAGCATCCCGGTTTGGTGACAGCGATCGGTACAGACACCACGAACGATTCAAAGGATCAGGCTGCCCAAGACAAGTCTGGACTCCGTCGCGTCGTCGCGGTCACCCCTCTGGCTTGATACTCCGGCCTCGGACCCACCGGTGAAGGCGCTGAGTTCGTGAGACAACCTGCGATTTCCGAGTTCCATCCGATGAAGGTTTTCGATTGTCAACGCCGGGCGAAAATTGACCCCCCGCTTGGGGCCACCGGCCACGTTGGGTGGTCATTCGGCCAGAGGCGCCACCTCCTCGATGGCCGACAGTTGCTCAGGTGTAGTCCTCACCGGGCACCCTCCCGAGATCGCGGCCTTTGAACCTGTAGCTGTCGTCCTTTAGGTTGATGACCTCGGCGTGATGGACGAGGCGGTCGATCATGGCGGCCACAGTGTCGTCACCGAAGACCTCGCCCCATCGGCCGAAGGCCTTATTGGAGCTCACGGTCACGCTCGCTCGAAACGCGACGACACCAGCTGGAGGAAGAGATTGGCGGTTTGGTCCCGGCCTCCAAGGTCGGTGCCGAGTTGCTCCTCGACGTCATCTCGACGGCCTATGAACGCACGAGCCTTATGGTGACGGGCGATCTGCCCTTCGAGTCCTGGACAGAGGTCCTCGGCTCCGAGCGCCTCACACCGGGATCCGTCCTTCGGGATTCGTCGGGACTCTCCGGGTTTGTCCTCCTGGGATTCTGGGGATTCGGGAGATCTCCGAGACGTTGTTGGGCGATTGTTGGGTTGGAGACTTCGCGAATCGGGTCCGAAAAGTACCCTCTGAAACTGTGGTTTCATCGGTGGGCCCGGCAGGGATCGAACCTGCGACCAAGGGATTATGAGTCCCCTGCTCTGACCACTGAGCTACGGGCCCTTCCTGTAACTGCGGTTTGTCGCGCTACTGCTTGCCCTAACTGTGCCCTCGGATGCTACGCCCGAGGACAGGGAGTGCGAATCCGTCCCGTGCCTCGAGCCCTGCCGGCTTGCAACCCGGCCTGGGCGGCTGTGTTTCGAGGATGAGGCCCGGTTCCGGTTCCCCTCTCTCAGAGGGCCTGCCGCGGCTGTCGCGACGCCGGGAGGGGTGGACGAGGCCGGCTCGCGCTCTGGCTAGGGGACACGGATGGCGATTGGTTAACATCCGGCCGTGCGACATCGAGGCGGCGACGGTCACCTAAGGGACCGGTCCGCTTGGCGCCTCGTCCTATGGTGCGCGTGGGCGGTGGGTTCGCTCGTCCTCGTCGGCCTGCTCTACCTCTCGTCCGTGCATTCGTATGCCGCGAACTCGGATGGGGCCAGCGTGATTCTCGAGGGAAAGGCCTTGCTCGGGAATTTCACGCTCACCCACTGGGCTCTCTCCCTCGACTCGTTCTGGTTGGTGGATGCCCCGGTCTACGCAATTGCCGTCCTCGTCGGAGGAGTCCATCCGCAACTACTTCACCTTGTGCCGGCGATCATCGCCGTCGGCGTCATCGGGTTCGGAGCATGGATCGCGCAGCGTGGTCGAGGTCGGTGGGCCGGCTTACTGGCCGCAGGGACTGTCGTTGTGCTTCTCGGCCTGCCGACGCATGCCTTCGCAGAGTTCTTCCTCATCGGTCCATTCCATGTGGCGACGACGCTTTGGTGCCTTGTCGCGTTCGTGGCGTTGCGGAGGGCTCGTTTCGGCTGGGGCTGGCTGCTGGCGGTCGTCTTCCTCGCGGCCGGCCTGCTCGGAGACCTCCAGATTGTGGTCCTCGGAGTGGCACCGATTGGCCTGGCGGGGATAGTTGCCGCGCTACGGGCTCGGCGATGGAGAGCGGGTGCTCCTGCGTTCACTGCGGCATTGGGCAGCGTCGTGTTTGCCGAAGCCGCGCGCAGGATCACTTGGGCAATCGGGGCCTACACGATCGGCGCGGCGAATCCTCGGGCGCAGTTCCATCAGATGTTTCACAACGTCTATCACGTCATCACCTGGGGAGCGGCGTTGGAGGGTGTCGGGTCTCGACCCTTCGGTTCGCCGGGAGTGCCACCGATCCTCGGGGTTGCACACGCGATCGGGCTAGGTCTGGGCGTGTTGGCGATCGGTGTCGGGCTTGTTGCGATCGTCCGCTCGGTCGTGGGCTCGATCGTGGGCGGCGACGTACCGGCATCAGATGAGGTTGCTGGCTCGGACCGCCGGGAGGCCGCCTGGTTCGAGGATGTGCTCGTCTTCGGTTTCTTCGGCGGCTGCGCCACCTTTGTATGGTTCTCCTTCTCGTCGCAGGCCCCTTTTGGCCGCTACCTGACGGCCGCGATGATCTTCGGCTCGATCCTTGGTGCGCGCCTCGCGGGACAGATCGCGGGACGTGCGACGAATGGATGGCCGAGGATTGTCCTCGCCGGAGTGGCTGGTCTTGTGGTCCTCGGCTACGCGACGACCTTCGTGAACACCCTCACGACTCCGTCACCGGCTCAACCCGCCGTGGGCCTGGCTGCGTATCTCGAGCAGCACCATCTCACCAGAGGCATAGGCGACTACTGGAGCGCGTCGATCGTGACGGTGGAGTCCTCCGATTCCGTTGTCGTCCGCCCGGTCGTCACGCGTGCCGGCGGTCAGCATGTCGTGCGATACAGGAGGCTGTCGAGCTCGGCATGGTACGGGGGAGGCTTCGAGTTCCTCGTCTACAACGCGACGGTGCCGTGGGGAGGCGTCGACGCGCAGTCAGCTCTGGCATCGTTCGGGCCGCCGCAACACGTAGCAGCCGTCGGTCCATACCACGTGCTGACCTGGGCGCACGACCTCTCGCTACGGGGTGACGGCACTTACGCGCCCCAGCCGTGGGCGCACCAATAGCGAGCCTGCTAGTTGCAACTGCGGGACCAGGACACTCACGAGTGTGGTTTGACGTCGAAAGACCTCAAAGCTTCGGTGCGCAGCTCCGGGGGAGAGACTCGAACTCTCAACCACACGATTAACAGTCGCGTGCTCTGCCGATTGAGCTACCCCGGAAATCAGCGCGAAGCCTATACGGGCTGACGGTCCTCGACCGCCGCCTGTTCGAAAGCCACGTCGGACGGCCCTCCGGACGCCCGACGTGGGCGTCGCTGATCACGCCGAAACGGGTGTCTGCCCGCTCAGCCGGGCGAGCCCAGGGGACTTCGCACTGGCGAAGCTCGGACGCGCGATGTAAGAAAGGCGGATGCGGTTCAGGACCGGGTTCGTCGTGGGGTGTGCAGCAGGCTTCTACCTGACCAAGAAGGCGCGCCAGCTCCGGGCCCCGATTGCTAGCCGCGGCCAGCTCGCTTCACCAACATCGGACTGGTTGCTGCACACCAGCCCGAACGTGCGCGCGGCAGAGCTGAAGGCCGAAAAAGTGCTCGCACTGGGCGATCTCGCTCGGGAAAGAGCAAGTGATCTGCTGCGCGGACCGGTCGGGAACCTTGCTCGGGAACGAGTGATCGCCCTTTTCGAGAGCGCCGTCTCGCCCCAACGTACGGAGGCGACAAGAAGGACCTGAGCCCGCTCGCTCGGCTTCAGTCGCCTTCCACATAGTCCCGAAGCGGGCGCGACACCATCGGGTGACGCAGCTTCGCGAGCGTCTTCATCTCGATCTGGCGAATGCGCTCCCGGGTGACTCCGAAGATTTGCCCGACCTCCTCGAGGGTCCGGATCCGGCCGTCGTCCAGGCCGAAACGAAGCCTCACCACTTCCTGCTCGCGTTCGCTCAACTCGGATAGGGCACGTTTCACTGCCTCGTTCAGCAACATTCGCGTGGCCGCGTCGACCGGTACTTCGGCAGTGTGGTCTTCGATCAGGTCCGAGAGGCTGAAGTCCTCCTCCTCGCTGATTGGTTGTTCCAGGGAAATGGTGTCCTGACTGATCCGCTGGAGCTCGCGCACTCTTTCGACCGGGAACTGCGTCCGGGCGGATACCTCCTCGACCGTCGGCTCACGGCCGAGCTCCTGGGACAGTTGCCGCTGGGTGCGCACGATCTTGTTGATCGTCTCGACCATGTGGACTGGGATTCGGATCGTGCGGGCCTGGTCTGCGACGGCCCGTGTGATGGCCTGGCGGATCCACCAAGTGGCGTACGTGGAGAACTTGAAGCCGCGGCGATAGTCGAATTTCTCGACCGCGCGCATCAATCCGAGATTGCCTTCCTGGATGAGGTCCAAGAACGCCATCCCTCGATTGCGATAACGCTTCGCGATCGAGACCACCAGTCGCAGGTTCGCCTCGATGAGGAGATCCTTGGCCTCCAAGCCTTCGTGGATCGCCCGTTCGGCGGCTCGGCGCTCCTCGAAGGCAATCTTGTCAAAGGTCCCTGATGCCCTTAGGGCGGCCAGCTCTGCGGCCGCCTCCTGGCCGGCCTCGATCTTTCGTGCGCAAAGAACCTCGAGCTCGGGCGAAAGCAGCGAGACGCGCCCGATCTCCCTCAGATAGGCGCGAACGGGATCTGTTGCCTGGGCATCGCCGTTCCCGCCCCCGAGTGACATCGGCACCGAGACGACACGTGGGCGAGGCTTGGGGAGGATCGCGCCGTTCTCGCGATCGCCGTCTTGCAACAGCGCGTCGGCTCCGATGCCGTCGAAGTCCACCAGGGGTGGCTCGGCCGGTGCAGGCTCGCGGACCTCCGCGGTGCCGTTGGCCGCGCTGGTGCCAGTCGTGGAGCCTTTGACTCCCGACTCGGGGGCCTGCTCGGTCGTGCCGGTCATCTCGCCTCCAGATAGCGCTGCGACAGCCACGCTACCAATCGATTCGCAGCGTCACTCACGGCAGGCGAAGTCCTATCGGCCGTTCCCGGTTCCTGCACTAGCTCCAGCTCGGACTTTAGCCATCTGATGGCGGCACCGGCCGCAGCGAGCCGGGTCGCGTCGTCCTCGGCACTGGCCTGGCGGGCCTCGGCCTTGATTTCGTCGAGTGCTACCTGGGCGGCGGAGCGGGCCAGGGCGGTCACGGTCTGGTCCGGGTCCGCGTCGGGCTCGGACACCGCGAGTTGCCGAAGCAGGTCCGCCACTTCCTCGTCTGCACTCTCGATGGCGTCATGCAGGTTTGTCGAGCTGGTAAGTGCCGTGAGTGCAGCTCGCTGGAGCGGGTCGGCGAACATCGCCTCGTTCAATCGCCCAGCCATGGCCTGCGGCTCGCGAACCGCGAGCACGAGCGCGTCCCGTCCGGCGCGCTCGCCCGAAGGAACAGGGTTCGGTTCCCGCCAAGAGCTGGAGCCAGGCCCGGCTGGTCGTGTTCTGCCCCCGGACTGCTCCCAGCTGCCCTCGGGGTCCGGTTGCCATGGCGGTTCCTCGTCTGGTGGTTGAGACCGCCCGCCGCCAACGGCCCGGCCGGCCTCGCCGGTAGTCTTGCGACTCGATGCCTTGAAGGCCTGGACGAGCGCCTCCAAGCGTGGTCGCAGTCGCTCGGGGTCTTGCCTGGTCAGGTCCGACACGCTGACGAGAAATTGGTCGCGAACCAGTTCGTTAGGGTGCTCGGCGACCATCGCGAGAGCAGCTTCGGCCGCGTGGGCCCGGCCTTCACCGGTCTTGAGCTCGCCCGAGGCCAGCGCCCGATCCACCCTGAAGCGGAGAAACGTCTTCGCGTTCTCGACCGCATCGGTCAAGGCCTGCGGCTCGCGCATCGCGAGGTCCGCCGGGTCGCTGCCCGCGGGCAGGGCGGCAACGGCGACTTCCAGTTCGTGACGTTTCTCCCATTCATAAAAGCGGGCAGCAGCCGATTGGCCGGCAGCGTCGGCATCGAACGCTAGGACGACTCGTTTCGCGAATCGCCCGAGGAGGCGGAAGTGTTCCTCGGTGAGCGCCGTCCCGCAAGTGGCCACCGCTCGGGGCAAGCCGGCAGCGAAGAAGCCGATGACGTCGGTATAGCCCTCGCAAATGATCACTTCGCCGGTTTGAACGATGGCATGTTTGGCCCAGTTGAGGCCGTAGAGGGTCCGCCTCTTCGAATAGATCGGTGTCTCGGGCGAGTTGCGGTACTTAGGGCCGGCCCCCTCGCCGGCACCGGGGAGGATCCTGCCACCCAGCCCGATCGCCTTGCCCGCCGGGTCGAAGATCGGGAAGATGACCCGGCCCCGGAAGGCATCACGCAGTCGGTTCTGGGCCTCGTGGGCGAGTCCTGCTTTGACGAGCAGATCTGCGGGGGCCCGGACCGCTTCAACGAGCGACCTGCCTGCCTCAGGTGCCCAGCCCAGGCCGAACTGGCGCACGGTCTCACCCTCGTAGCCCCGCGACCGCAGGTACTGCCGTGCACGTTTCGCGTCCGGCTGGCTGAGCAGCTCCTCGTGGTAGAAGGCAACCGCCCGCTCCATGACGCCGAGCAGGGCCTTGCGCCCTTCGCGGTCGGGCTGGTCCTTGCCGCCCGTGTCGTGGCGGATCGCGATCCCGGCCCGTGCCGCCAGGCGCTCTACTGCTTCGACGAAGTCGCAGCCCTCGATGTTGCGCAGGAAGGTGATCGCGTCCCCGGAGACCTGACACCCGAAGCAGTAGTAGAGGCCTTCTTCGGCGTTGACCGAGAACGATGCCGTCTTCTCGGCATGAAACGGGCACAGGCCGACATAGCGCCGCCCAACCCGCTTGAGCGGCGTGTACTCACCTATCAGGGCGAGGATGTCGGTTGCGGAGCGGACCGCAGCCACGTCGTCGTCGGGAATCGCCATCACTTGGACGGTACCGCGTGCGTGCGCGGGCGCGCCCAGGGGTCGCGGTTCGGTTGGCCGGAGCCGATCTCGTGCTACGAGGAAGCTTGTTTTGCCTTCTCAGCGTCCATCGCGAGCACCGCGTGGGCTGCTGCGAGTCGCGCAACAGGTACCCGGAACGGCGAGCAGCTGACGTAGTCGAGTCCTGCCCTGGCGAAGAAGTCGATCGAGACCGGGTCGCCGCCATGCTCGCCGCAGACCCCGATCTTGAGTCCCGGGCGAGCGGCGCGCCCGCGCTCGACGGCGATGCGAACCAGCTCGCCCACGCCGGCTGTGTCGACGTTCTCGAACGGGTTCGCGCTGAGCAGGCCTTGGCTCAGGTAAGCGGCCATCATCCTGCCCTCGACGTCGTCGCGGCTGAAGCCGAAGGTCATCTGGGTGAGATCGTTCGTCCCGAACGAGAAGAAGTCCGCCACTTCGGCGATCTGGTCCGCGAGCAGCGCGGCTCGTGGAGTCTCGATCATCGTGCCTATGGCAACCTCGATCCGTTTGGCGGTCTCAGTGTCTCCGCCCTTGGGCGCCGCGTCCTGCAGCGCCTGGACAACCCAGGAGCGGGCGAGCGCCATCTCCTCGCGCGAGATCGTGAGAGGGATCATGATCTCCACGATCGGGTGGCCTCCCGCAGCTGCCCTTTCGTAGGCGGCCTCCATGAGGGCGCGCACCTGCATTGCGTACAGGCCTGGCTTCAAGACCCCGAGCCGTACGCCACGCACCCCGATCATCGGGTTGGCCTCACGCCAGGACATGGCTGCTTCGAGGAGCTTGTTCTCGTCGTCGGTGAGGCCTTCCTTCGCCTGCTTCACGAGGAGAGACTCGACGTCGGGGAGGAACTCGTGCAGCGGGGGGTCGAGCCCGCGGACGATCACGGGCAGGCCGTCCATGGCCTCGAGGATTCCGAGGAAGTCCGCCTTCTGTGCAGCTCTCAGCTCCTCGAGCGCCGCGGTCTCTTCGTCTTCGGTCGATGCGAGGATCATCCGCCTCATGATCGGCAGGCGGTCGTCTCCGAAGAACATGTGCTCGGTCCGGCACAGGCCGATCCCCTCGGCTCCGAGCCGGCGAGCGTTCGCCGCGTCGTCGCCGGTGTCAGCGTTGGCGCGAACCCCGAGGCGGCCCGAACGGATCTCGTCGGCCCAGCTGAGCAGCTTTGTCAGTTCTGGGGGCGCCTCGGCGGCGATCAGGGGCACGGCGCCGATGACGACGGTGCCCTCCGAGCCGTCGATCGAGATCACCTCGCCCTCCCGGACGACGGTGTCGCCGACTCGGAAGAGCTTGTCGGATGCGCTGATCCGTAGGGCTTCGGCGCCGACCACCGCCGGCTTGCCCCAGCCGCGGGCGACGACTGCGGCGTGGCTCACCAGGCCGCCCCTGGCGGTCAGGATGCCTTCGGCGGCGAGCATGCCGTGCACGTCCTCGGGGGAGGTCTCGTTGCGCACGAGGATCACGTGCTCACCATTCGCAGCGGCAGCGGCGGCGTCATCCGCGGTGAAGCACACGGCGCCGACAGCGGCGCCGGGCGACGCGGCGAGCCCCTTGGCCAGGACTGGCGAGGAGTTGTCTGCGAACTGTGGGTGCAGCACCGCCTCGATGTGCTCGGCGGTCGCTCTTTGCAGCGCCTCGGCGTGTGTGAGCGAGATGGCCGGATCGTCGACCATGTCCACTGCCATGCGGAGCGCGGCCCGGCCGGTTCGCTTGCCGACGCGGGTCTGCAGCATCCAGAGCTTGCCTTGCTCGATGGTGAACTCCGTGTCGCACATGTCCCGGTAATGTGCTTCCAGCCTGGAGAAGATCTCCATCAGCTCCTCGTAGATCGAGGGGAACTTGCTCCCCAGCGCGGAGAGCGGCTCGGTGTTGCGTATCCCGGCGACCACGTCCTCGCCCTGGGCGTTGACGAGGAAGTCGCCGTAAGCGCCCTTGGCCCCGGTGGCCGGGTCCCGTGTGAAGCCGACACCCGTGCCTGACTTCTCGTCGCGGTTGCCGAAGACCATGGCCTGCACGTTCACCGCCGTGCCGAGATCGTTCGGGATGTGCTCCCGCAAGCGGTAGGCGACGGCCCTGGCCCCGTTCCACGAAGCGAACACGGCCTCGATCGCGCCGCGAAGCTGGTCGATCGGTTCCTGTGGGAAGGGGCTTCCCGTCGTGCGCTCTACAACGCCCTTCAGCTCCTCTACGAGCCCTTGAAGGGCCGCCGCGGGCAACTCCGCGTCCGAAGCACCTGTGCGCTCCTTCAGGGCCTCTAGAGGCCCGTCCAGCTCATCGCCCGGGACTCCCAGGACGATACGTCCGTACATCTGCACAAAACGCCGGTACGAGTCGAACGCGAACCGCTCGTCATTGGTCTGCTTGGCGAGGCCTTCGACCGACCGGTCGTTGAGGCCGAGGTTCAAGACGGTGTCCATCATGCCAGGCATGGAGAACTTCGCTCCCGAGCGGACCGACACGAGCAACGGGTCGTCCGGGTCGCCGAGCCGGCGTCCCATGCGCTCCTCGAGCCTCGTGAGGTGCTCGGCGATCTCGCCGTCGAGCTCGTCGGGCCACCCCTCTGACATGTACGCCCGGCAGGCGTCTGTCGAGATCGTAAAGCCGTGTGGCACCGGCAGGCCCAGCACCGAGGTCATCTCGGCCAAGTTGGCGCCTTTCCCGCCTAGGAGGTCCTTGAGCTCCATCGGCGCACGAGGATGCGCGTGGTCGAAGTCGTACACGTAGCTCATGGGGGGTCCTCCTAGGAGTTGTCGCGGCAAGCTGAGCCTAAACGAGACCCGGGTGGTGGCCCAAAACGAGCTGTTCTGCCGCCTGGCGGCGGCACCGGTACCCGTAATTTCGCCCGGAGTCGGAGCCCGGAGCCGCCTCAGATGTCGAATCGTCCGAGAAGGTGGGGGACGAGGTCCTCGATCGGGAGTCTCGTCTGCTCGGTCGAGTCGCGATCGCGGACCGTCACCTGTTGGTCCTCGAGGCTCTCGAAGTCGATGGTCACGCAATAGGGGGTGCCGATCTCGTCCTGGCGCCGGTAGCGCCGGCCGATCGATTGAGTCTCGTCGAACTCGCACATGAAGTAGCGCTGAAGCCGGTGCAGGACGTCTCTCGAAAGAGGAGCGAGCGTTTCCTTTTTCGACAAGGGGAGAACGGCGACTTGGTAGGGAGCCAGCCGCGGGTGCAGGCGGAGCACCGCTCGCCGCTCACCGCCGATCTCGTCCTCGTCGTAGGCAGCCAACAGGAACGCCATCATCGCTCGAGTCGCGCCGGCTGCCGGCTCGACGACGTGGGGGAGGTAACTCTCGCCCGCCGCTTGGTCGAAGTATTCGAGGGATGTACCCGAACTCTCCTGGTGAGCACGTAGGTCGAAGTCCGTCCTGTTGGCGATGCCCTCCAGCTCACCCCAGCCCCAAGGAAAGAAGAACTCAACGTCTGTCGTTCCGGCGGAGTAGTGAGAGAGCTCCTCCTTCTCATGCGGCCGGAGGCGCAACTTCTCACTGGTGATGCCATAGCGCGTGTACCAGGCAAGCCGTTCGTCGCACCAGTACTGATGCCAACGCGGGCTGTCTGCAGGTGGGACGAAGAACTCAAGCTCCATCAGCTCGAACTCCCGTGTGCGGAAGACGAAGTTGCCGGGTGTGATCTCGTTTCTGAATGCCCGCCCGAGCTGCGCGATCCCGAACGGCGGCCTGCGCCTCGTGGTGGTGAGGACGTTGAGGAAGTTCACGAACATGCCCTGAGCCGTCTCGGGCCGGAGGTAGGCAACCGAAGAGTCGCCTTCGACCGGTCCGACGTAGGTCTTGAACATGAGGTTGAACGGCCGAGCCTCTGTCAGGTCTTTGGAGCCGCAATTGGGGCACGCGTCCTCGATCTGGTCCGCGCGCCATCGCTCCTTGCAGTTGCGGCAGTCGACCAGCGGGTCGGTGAACGTCGCCAGGTGGCCCGATGCCTCCCAGACCTTGGGGTTGGTGAGGATAGCGGCATCGATGGGCACGACGTCGTCGCGCTCTTGGATCATCGCTCGCCACCACGCCTCGCGGACGTTGCGGAGCATGAGAGCGCCGAGCGGGCCGTAGTCGTAAGTCGAGCGGATGCCGCCATAGATCTCGGCCGAAGGGAAGACGAAACCCCGCCGCTTGCACAGGTTGACAACGGCGTCGAACAGCCCGGGGTTGGTCGCGGGCTCGAAAGATGTCGGCATGGCGGCAGGTTACCTGCACGCGACCGGTGCACCTTGCTGCTCCGCCCGGTGCCTCGGCTCTGGGTGACCGGTATCTAGGAGGCGAGTGGTGGCAACCCGGCCCCGGCCTCCTCCTCCGCCCCGGTGCCAGGCGCTTGCACGTCGTGAGCAGTGTCCGAACTGCTTGTGCTCGACCAGCCCTGCCAACCGGCCGTCGAGATCTCCGCGCCCCGATGCGCCGAGCGCACCCTCCGGTCCAGGTGGTACTCGGTCGCGAGCATGGCCAAGCGCTCCGCTTCCGCCGTCGCGCGGCTCGGCGGCTGGTCGAGCGCGGAGCGGAGACCTCCGCTGAGAACCTGTTGGATCAGGCTCACCGTCTCGGCGCCGACGGCCTGCCCACGGCGGCAGGAACGGCAAAGGAACCCACCTTCTCCAGCGTCGAACGCGACCAGCTCACCCTTCGAACCGCACCCGGCGCACTGGTCGATCGAGGGGCCGACTCCCTCAAGCACGAGGAGCTTCCAGAGAAACGAACCGAGGAGTGCCGGCGAAAGACGTTCCTCCAAGGTCCGCAGCGCCCCCACGAGCATCCTGAACATCTCAGGCATGGGATGCCTCTCGAGCGCGACGTGATCCACGACCTCGAGCATCGTCATCGCGACCGGGACCCGTTCGAGATCCCCACGAATGGCCTTGAAATGCTCGATGGCTTCGACCTGGCTCACGACGTCGAGCTCTCGCCCTCGCCAGCACATCATGCTCACATGCGTGAGCGGTTCGAGGCGGCCGCTCAGCCGGCTCTTGGTCTTGCGGATCCCCTTTGCCACGGCTCGGACCTTTCCGTGTTCGGGGGTCGCGAGGGTCACGATCCGGTCGGCTTCCCCGAGCCGCATCGTTCGCAGCACTACACCTTCGTCGCTGTAGGTGGCCACCGCGCGTGTCAGCCCCTCATCCGCGTTCCGAGTGCGATGAGGCCGATCCCCACGACGATCACGACCAGCAATGTGAGCGCCTGCTCGTCACCCATGGCCGCAAGCGCCACGACCGAGAGAAACGCGGCGCCACCGAGGAACAGTCCCGAGATGACTCCGATGTGGTCGCGGATGCGGAACCTCACGCGGGACTCGTCGTTCACCCTTCGAGCCCTCCGTAGCGCCGGTCACGCCGCTGGTACTCACCGACGGCATCGAACAGGTTCTCACGGCGGAAGTCGGGCCAGAGGACGTCGGTGAAGACGAGCTCGGAGTAGGGCAGCTCCCAGAGCAGGAAGTTGGAGATGCGGAACTCACCCGAGGTGCGGATCACAACGTCGGGATCGGGCATGTCGGGCCAGTAGAGCCGGGACCGGAGCGCCTTCTCGTCGATCTTGTCCGGGGAAACGCCGTCGGCGACGAGCCGGCGGACTGCGTCGACGATCTCCGCGCGGCCGCCGTAGTTGAAGCAGATCGTGAGCGTCAATCGCCGGTTCGCTGCGGTGAGGGCGACTGACTCGTCCATGTGCCGGATGAGGCGACGCGGGACGCGCCAGTCCCTGCGGCCGGCGAAGCGTATGCGCACACCCTTGCTGTTCAGATCGTCGCGATGGCGGGTGAGGATGCCCTCGTTGAAATGCATGAGATAGCGCACCTCGTCGGGCGGGCGCCGCCAGTTCTCCGTAGAGAACGCGAACATCGTCATCCAGTCGACTCCGAGCTCCAACGCTCCCTCCACCGTGTCGAACAGCGCCTCTTCACCCGCGGCGTGACCTTCGGTACGCGGCAGCCCGCGTTGGCGCGCCCAGCGGCCGTTGCCGTCCATCACACAAGCGACGTGCCTTGGTATACGAGTGGGATCGAGGTTTGCGACAGCCATCATGCCGAAGTTACTCCCGGTTCTTGCAGGAACTCTGGCCACCTCGCGTGGGAGACTTCCCTTGGCGCTCCCGGGACGCCCGTCGCCTGCTCCGGCGGGGCTTACTCGAGCGGTCCTATCTCCCCCTCCACCGCTGCGATCAGCTCTCCGGAGCGGAGGAGTGCGATCGTCGCGTCGACGTCGGGCTTGAGCGCCCGGTCGTGGACGAGCGTGGGCACCACCCGGCGCAGTGACGCGATGGCGGCCCGGCTGGCCGTCCCGGCGAGCAAGGGGGCCCGTAGGTCGCAAGCCTGGGCTGCGGAGAGCACTTCCATGGCGATGGCCGCCTCGGCGTCGCGAAGGCACTCCCGTGCATGGCGGGCGGCGATCATGCCCATGCTGACGTGGTCCTCCTGGCC
>OCTA010002336.1_pt1 | contig 17311 bp, 12 predicted proteins | sample 1538991 | NCBI WGS metagenome assembly OCTA01 (sample SAMEA3539302, study PRJEB22396) | soil metagenome | biome: tundra; feature: field; material: soil | place: USA | collected 2010-05 | depth 0.15 m | reverse complement strand
GGCTGGCGGCCACGCGGAAGAGATGGCGCACCGCATCCCGGTCGTACTGCGCATAGAGGTGCGGTCTCAGCAGCGCCGGGTCCAGGCCGAACTGCCGATGCAGGAAACCGGCCAGATCGGCGTCCGGCGAATCGACGGCGGCCAGCAACTCCACGCGGTTGCAGGTGGAGACGATCATGCACTCGGTAACACCCGGAACTGCGGCCAGGGCGCGCGTGGTTTCGGGCAGATCCTCGCGGGAGATGGCGATGCGCTCGCGCAGCTCGATGGGCGCGGTCTTGTAGTTGACTCCAATGAGCGCCAGCGTCATCGGGCACCGAACCTGTGGACGTGGCTGAAGAGGTTGGCGGCCCACACCGATACCACCACCGCAAAGACGACGCCGGAGAGATATGCCGCCCTGCGGCCGCGCAGTCCGGCGCTCCTTCTCACCAACAGCAACCCCACGTAGACGACCCAACTTACAAACGCCGCAATGATTTTTGGGTCGAGAAAATAGGCTGCGCCCAGCGGCGTCTCCTGTGCCAGAACCGAGCCGATGACCAGCCCGACGGTCATACAGGGAAAGCCGAATTCGAGCGTGGCGTGGGCAATGCGCTCGAGGGTATCGAGGGGTGGTAGCCATTCAAACGGCGCCCACCAGGAGTCCTGGCCGGCCTTGGGCTTGCTCTTGATGCGGCGTTCCTGGATGAGGTACAGCACGGAGGCCAGCAGGCTGAAGCAGAGCGCGGCGTAGGCCAACAGCAGCGCGGCAATGTGGGCCACCAGCCAACTGGTGCGCACTCCCTCGGAGGGAAATGTGTAGCGATCCGGCCCCAGCGCGGGCACAAAAACCAGAAAAAATGTTGCCGGTAAAGCAAAGATACCAAGAGAGATAGCATCGTAAAGCCACCAGACAAGGAAAAACAGCCCGGCCACGGCCAGGCCCAGCAGCGACTCGATCTCGCGCACGCCGACCGGCATCCAGCGATGGGCCTGCACCAGCATCTCAGCCACCGAGACGAAGTGGAAGAAGATCGCCATTCCGCCCAGGTGGACGCAGGTCTTGCGCCACCGGATCAGGCCATAGAGCACGGCCGGGAAGACGGCGACACTCGCCGCAGCGTAGAGAATAGCCGCAACTCGGAGCCAGAGCAGATACATTCGATCTTCACCTTACTGGTGCAAATGAACAGTATACCGTGACGCAAATCACTAAAAACAGGGATCGGGGGTCAGGGATCAGGGATCGGTTGCCGGCGAGCCGACGCCCATGTGCCAGTCTTTGTGCTCTCCCAGGTCTCAGAAGCGAAACCTGGGGCGACCCGCTGACAGGCGAAAGATCGTTGACCTCCAGGCCTACAAATGGGGCGAATTTCAATCGGCAAAGAAGTCGGCCTGCGGGTGGACGAAACAAGGTAAATGTCGGCCTGCAAGTCGCCGGAACGCACGAAAACTTCTCGAAATCAGCGCATTTCCGGCTTGATTTCAATCGAGGTTTGGCAAGATCACCCTTCAACTATGTACAAATCCTATGTACATGATTTCCCGTCCCGGCTGCTGTCTGTCCCTCTCGGAACCTATAGAGACGGTTTCAGAACTTCAAGGCCGGCTCGGGAGACCTCGACGTCGTCCTCCGACTTGCCACCGCTGAAGGCTACGATCACGTATCCGGTTTTCACGCGGGCAATGACCCCGCCCTGCCAGCCGAACTCGCCGGTTATGGGCGGGCGGGCGGCGGTACCGCTGTTCTGAAGCGTGTCGGCCATCTCGGCCGCCTTGGCGTAGGCGATGGCGAGCAGGTTGTTGCCCTTCTCGGTTGCGGAGGGAGCGTCTTTCATCCGGCCAACCACGGCCATCTTCGAGGTCCAGCCTTGAATGCTGTCGCCTTGGGCGTAAGACACCACTGCGACGCCGGTGATCTTGAGTTCGGCTGCGCGCTTTTTCATGGCCGCGAGCGTCGCGTCGGCCAGGGCGTCGAATTTCTTGGCGGTGACGGGTTTGGGGACATTCGCCGCGCGGACCGTTCCCTCGCTGGAGGCGAGGCTCACCGCAAGAAGCATTCCTGTTGCAAGCTGGCGCGTCTTCATTCGATCAATCTCCGTGGACCGAGTTCCGCGGCGCACAGCGCCCGGTTCGTCTCGGAGAATTCTACTCTATGGACTCTTGTTGTGGGTGCGTCGGTCCGCTTGGAAGCGGACCGATGGCGTACCGCTCATCTTGACTGGATGGGCGAGCTCCCGATGAGCACTCTGGCCGAGTTCCCGGAGTTGCTACTGCGGAACCGTGGTCGTGGTCGTCGTGTCTGTGTGCTCCCGATCGGCAGGGACCGTGGTTGTAGTCATCGTGTCAGTGTGCTCCCGGACGACCGGGGCCGTGCTTGTAGTCGTCTTTTCCTTCACCTTCGTCTGGCTGTGATGGTGCCTGTACTTCGATTTGGTCTCGGTCGACTGCGTGGTTTGGGTTACCGGCCGACTGTCGTGAGTCTCTGTCGACTGCGTGGTTTGGGTTACCGGCCGACTGTGTTCAGTCTCTGTGGTGGTGGTGGATTGCGTGGCCTCTTGTGCCGTTACCGGCAGCGACAGTGCAAGCACGGCGAGCGGCCCGAAGGCAACAGCATATAGCTTCCTGAATTTCATTCGATTCTCCTTGTTTTGCCCGGAATAGGATGCGTAAATACGCACGGAACCCGACCGTGGCGAACGGCTTCCTTGGAGCCTAGGTTCGTTGATCCGCGGACGCAATGCTGTGCAAAATGGCTCGTGTCGTAAGACAGGGCAAAAAGCGGGCGCTGCAGGCGGTGGAGATTGGGAGGCAATCGGGTATAGGGATCAGGGAGCAGTTGCCGGTGAGCCGGTGCCCATGTGCCTATCTTTGTGCGTTCCCAAGTCTCAGAGGCGAGACCTGGGGCACACGGCAACAGATGCGAAAAAGCGAAGAGTCGGTTGCGAATATTTCGTTTATTTCGTATACTTCTTTTGGCAGGTCGAGTCTGCTGGAGGATTCCTATGGCTGCGTCCACGCTTGATCCCGTTTCTCTTCCGGCCTCTCAGGAAGAGCAGGCACACGCCCTCCATGCGTTGCTCAGGCGACCAGGCAAAGCGCGCCTGGTTGGCAAGGGCGGAGGACCGGCCATCGAGCTTCCAGACGCCGTTTATGATCTGCTGCTGCGCATCCTTGAGAACATGCAGGAGGGAAAGGCCATCTCGGTCGTTCCAGTGATGCAGGATCTGACCACTCAGCAGGCAGCGATCCTGCTGGGCGTCTCCCGGCCTTTCTTTGTGAAGCTGCTCGAAGCAGACAAGCTGCAGTTTCACCTGGCGGGGACGCATCGGCGCGTCTATTTGCAGGATCTGCTGACCTACAAGCAGCATAGGGATCAGGCCCGACATGAAGCACTGAATCGCATGGGGCAAGAAGCCGAACGGGCAGGACTGTACGATAAGGTGTTGCTGCCCGAAGAATGATCTCCGGCTATCAAGTCGTTTTGGATGCCTGCGTGCTTGTGAATGCCGCGCTGCGGGATACGCTCCTGCGGCTGGCGGAGCCTCCCCATCTTTACCTGCCGCGCTGGACGCGGGAGATCATGCGGGAAACCACGCGCACGCTTGAGGCGAGGCTTGGTCTGACGCCGGAACAAATAGAGCATCTGGTTGGAGAGTTGGAAGCTCACTTCGCGGATGCCTGGGTAGAAGGCTACGAAGCACTGATTCCGGCAATGAGAAACCATCCCAAAGATCGCCATGTGCTGGCGGCCGCGGTGCGTTGCGGCGCACAGACAATCGTCACCTTCAACTTGAAGGATTTTCCCGCAGACGCACTGGCGCCGTGGAATGTGGAGGCGCAGAGCCCAGATGAGTTCCTGATCCATCAATACCATTTGGAACCGGAGGCGGTGACCGGCAAGATCAAGGAACAGGCGGCACTGCATGGCGGCTTGGAACGGCTAATGACCATTCATGGCAAAACGGTCCCGCGGTTTATCGTCCTGCTGCGCCGGCACTCCGCATGACCACGGTAATCTTAAAGGCAACGTGATCAGGGAAGACCCCCAACCCGGTGCTCCGCACTCCCCTCGTTTGGATCAGGCTCCTGCTGAGCTGACGCCGTTTATGCGGCAGTGGACGGCTGCGAAGCGGGAGAATCCGGATGCGCTGCTGTTTTTCAGGATGGGGGATTTCTACGAGCTGTTCTACGACGACGCTGTGACGGTGAGCCGGGAGTTGCAGTTGACGCTGACGGCGCGGGACCGGGAGCGCTTGCAGCCGATGTGCGGGGTTCCTTACCACGCGGTGGAGAGCTACCTGACGCGTTTGCTTCGCAAAGGCTACCGCATCGCCATCTGCGACCAGATGGAGGATCCCAAGCTCACGAAAAAGATTGTGCGGCGCGAGGTGACGCGGGTGCTGACGCCGGGGACGGCTCTCGATGCCGCGCTGGGACAGGAGCAGAACAATTTTTTGGCGGCGTATTTTGAGCTTGGATTTCCCGAAAAGCTTCCCTCAGGGGCTAAAGCCCGCGACGAATCCGGATCAATGTACGGGCTAAAGCCCGTACCCTTCACCGCGACGGCAGCCTCCAAAGTGATCGAAGAGCATACCTCAAGGGCTAAAGCCCCCGCCGATATTGCCCCGTTGAATGTCGGGGTTAAAACCCCGACCTACCCGTCCCGGCCTACCCAAACCGAAGTGATTTGCGCGGTGGCTCTCTTGGATGTTTCTACGGGGGAGTTTCGGACGGCGGAGTTTCAGGGCGTGACTGCCCGGCAGCAGGCGGTGGACGAGATTGTGAAGGCGGAGCCGAGCGAGGTGCTGGTGGCGGAGAGCGCGGAGTTGCCGGCGCTGCTTGAACGGATTCCGGCACGGACGCGGGTGCCGGACTGGGTGTGGACCAGGGAGTTTGCCGTGCCCCTTGTGGCCCGGCAACTGAATGTGCACTCGCTGGAGGGGTTTGGGCTGGACCGGCATCCGGCGGCGGCGATTGCGGCGGGGGCGGTGCTGCACTATGTGCGGACGACGCAGAAGATCGAGGCGCTGCACATCGACAGTTTGAAATTTGAAGAGCATTCGACGGCGCTGGAGCTGGACCAGGTGACGGTGCGGAATCTGGAACTGGTGGAACCGCTGTTTGTGGGGCAGGACAGTCGTGCGACGCTCTTCCATACACTCGATGCGTGCCAGACCCCGATGGGCAAGCGGCTGCTGCGGGCGACGATTCTGCGGCCTCTGCTGGACGCCGACGCGCTGGAGGCTCGCTATGAGGCGGTCGCGGAGGCGCATGGAGACCTGCTGAGGCGGGAGGAGATTCGCCGGGCGTTTGCGGGAATTCTGGATTTGGAGCGGCTGCTGGCGCGGCTGAGCCTGGATTCGGCGGGGCCGCGAGACGTGCGCGCGCTGGCGGCGAGTTTGAGCAGGCTGCCGGGGCTGAAGATTGCGCTGGGGGCGATGGAGGCGGCACAGTGGCGCGAGCTGGCGAGGCGGCTGGATACTCTGGAAGACGCGACGGCGCGGATTGGCGCGACGCTGGTGGAAGAGCCGCCGCTGACTCTGGTGGACGGGGGCGCGATTGCGGCGGGCGTGGATGAGGAACTGGACGAGTTGCGGACAATCTCGACGACTGGGCGCCAGGCGATTGCGGCCATCGAGGAGCGGGAGCGGGCGCGGACGGGGATCGGTTCGCTGAAGGTACGGTATAACTCGGTGTTTGGGTATTACATTGAGATCACCAAGGCTAACATGGCCCTGGCGCCGGCCGACTATGAGCGCAAGCAGACGCTGGTCAATGCCGAGAGATTTACGACGCCGGAGCTGAAGGAGTACGAGCGGAAGATACTGACTGCGCACGACCGGTCGATCGAGATCGAGAAGAGGATCTTTGTCGAGTTGCGGCGCGCGGTGCTGGAGGCGGCGGGGCGGATACGGCGCAGTTCCTCGGCTATCGCCGAGGCGGACCTGCTGGCGAACTTTGCGCACCTGGCAGCGCTGCGGCGGTATGTGCGGCCAACGATTGTCGAAGAGCTCGTGATTGAGGCCGTGGCGGGACGGCATCCGGTGATCGAGCAGTGGATGGAGGAGACACGCGAGGGGCGGTTCATCGCCAACGATTTGTATCTGAACGCGGCGACCTCCAATGATCATGATGGAGGGCCGAGTTTGTTGCTGATCACCGGCCCGAACATGGGCGGCAAAAGCACTTATCTGCGACAGGCGGCGATGCTTGTTCTGCTGGCGCAGATGGGCAGCTTTGTTCCGGCGGAGAGTTTGCGGTTCGGACTAGTGGACCGCATCTATACACGCATTGGGGCGAGCGACAATGTGGCGCGGGGGCGGTCGACGTTCATGGTGGAGATGACGGAGACGGCCACGATTTTGAATACGGCGACTAACAAGTCGCTGATCCTGCTGGATGAGATGGGGCGCGGAACGGCGACCTTCGACGGGCTTTCGCTGGCCTGGGCGACGGTGGAGTATCTGCACGCTGAGACGGGGGCGAGGACGCTGTTTGCCACGCACTATCATGAACTAACTATGCTGGCCGAGAAGCTGCCGCGCGTGCGCAATCTGCGGGTGGGCGTGAAAGAGGCGGCGGACGGGATTGTTTTTCTGCATAACATTGAGCCGGGCGCGGCGAGCAAGAGTTATGGGATTGAAGTGGCGCGGCTGGCGGGGCTGCCTTCGGTAGTGATCGAGCGGGCCAAGCGGGTGCTGCGGCAACATGAGAAGCAGGAGCGGTTCGCCGCGGCGAACGTGCAGGTAGAAACGGCCGAGCCTGTGCAGTTAACCATCTTTACGCCGCTGTCGCAGCGTATAGTGGACCGGATTGAGGCAACGGATGTGAATTCGCTGACGCCGCTGCAGGCGCTGAATCTGCTGGAAGAATTGCAGCAAGAGTTGAAGGAGAAGGGATGACGGAGAATTTGCGCCAGGCCGCGGGAAGTCTGCTGGTGGTGGGGCTGGGGGGCACGGAGCTTACGAATCTGGAGCGCGCATGGCTCAAGCTGGTGAGGCCGGGGGGGATCATTCTGTTCCGGCGAAACATTGAAGACGCGCGGCAGACACGGGCGCTGCTTGACGAAGCGACGGGGCTGGGCGTGGCGCACAGTTTCCGCTGCGTGGACGTGGAAGGCGGGACCGTGGACCGGCTGCGCGACGCGTTGGCGCCGATGCCATCGGCGCAGGCTGTAGCACTGGCGGCCAAGCGAACGGGAAAGACCAAGCCGATTTGCGAACAGGGTGAGCTGGTGGCGCAGGGCGTGAGAGCCTTCGGGTTCAACACGACGCTGGCGCCCGTGGTGGACCTGGCGCTGCCGGAATCCGCCGAGGTGCTGGGCACGCGAGCCGCGGCATCGACAGCGCCGGAGGTGGTGGACTATGCACGCAATTTTCTGGCTGGACTGGCGAAGCACGGCGTGGTGGGCTGCGGCAAGCATTTTCCTGGGCTGGGCGGCGGCACGCTTGATTCGCACCTGGAAACTCCGGCGATCCGGCGCAGCGGCCGCGAGCTGTGGCACAAAGACCTGGCTCCCTATCGTGAATTGCGCAACGAGCTGCCGATGATCATGGTGAACCACGCGGCTTATCCCGACACGCCGGGCAAGGATCGGCCGGCGAGCGCGTCGCCTTATTGGATTACGACGGTGCTGCGCAAGCGCCTTGGGTATTGGGGCATCATCTTCTCAGACGATATGGAGATGGACGGCATTCTGAAGTTCATGCCGATGGAAGAGGCTGCGGTTGCGGCTATCCGCGCAGGGATGGATCTGCTGGAAATATGCCACAGCCCAGAGCTGATTCTGAGAGCCTATGAGGCACTGATTGCCGAGGGCGAGCGGTCAGTCGCCTTCCGCAAGCTGCTGCTGGCGCGGGCAACGCAGACTGCACGGGCGCGCGCGAGGCTGTTCGCGGACGGGGTTCCCAAGGCGCTTTCGGCGCGGCAGTTCGAGGCGCTGCGCGTGCGTATTCTGCGCTTCAGGGAGACGGTTGCGAACGCCCAGCCCGCGGCGGAGGCGCAGCCTGCATGAGCGCTAAGGCGATGACTGTGGCCGGCATCATGAGCGGCACCTCGGCGGATGGAATCGATGTGGCTGTGGTGCGGATCGCGGCGGGCAAGGCGCGGGGCGGACTCGCGCGGCCAGGGCTCACATTGCTGGCGCATGAGGGATTTGCGTTTCCGGCTTCGTTGCGGCGCGCGGTGCTGGCGGCGATGAACACGGCCTCGACCTCAACGGCTGAGTTGGCGCGGCTCAACTGGCGGCTGGGGCTGGCCTACGCCGAGGCGGCGCGTGCGACGGTGGAGCGGCACAAAGTGGAGTTGGACTTGATTGGCTGCCACGGGCAGACGCTCTATCATCAGCCGCGCGCGGCAACGTATGCGGGGCGGCATTTTGCCTGCACATGGCAGGCAGGCGAAGCGGCAGTGATTGCAGCGGCGCTCGGCGTTCCGGTGGTCTCGAACTTTCGTCCCGCGGATATGCTGGCTGGCGGGCAGGGTGCGCCGCTGGTGCCGCTTTTGGACTACGTGCTGTTTGCGGACAGCAAGCGCGGACGCGTGCTGCAGAACATCGGCGGCATCGCCAACCTGACGGCGATTCCCGCCGGGGCCGCGGCAGATCAAGTGATCGCGTTCGATACCGGCCCCGGCAACATGGTGATCGATGCGCTGGCCACTGCGCTCTTCGGCAAGGCCTTCGACCGCAACGGAGCGTTTGCCTCGGAGGGCAGTGTGATTGCGCCGGTGCTGGCGACGGCGGTGCGCAATCCTTATTTTCACCTCAAGCCGCCGCGCACGGCGGGGCGGGAGCAGTTTGGCCGCGAGTATGCGGCGAAGTTTCTTGTGGCCTGCCGGCGGCGCAGTGGCAAGCCCGAAGATGCATTGGCCACGGCCACGGCGCTGACGGCGGAGACCATCGCGCAGAGTTACAAGCGGTTCTGTCGTTCAAAGATGAAGAGCGGAGTGGATTACATTGTCTCCGGCGGCGGGGCGCGCAACCATACCTTGATGGCCATGCTGGCGCAGAGATTGGAGCCGCTGGGTTGCGAGCTGGCCGCTAGCGAAGAATTCGGCATGCCGGTTGAGGCCAAAGAGGCAGCGGCCTTTGCGCTGCTGGCGTGGCAGACTTGGCATCACCGGACGGGCAATTTGCCTTCGGCTACGGGAGCGGCGCGGGCTGCGATTTTGGGCCAGGTGACGTATGCGTAGGGTGATAGATGGCACACGGTCGAGGTTTGCGGCCTCCCGCCCTAGCCACAAATACAAAGACGTGGCGAGGGTGGGGCACCCAGGGTTGCTTTTCGATGCCTGTGGCTTGTTTGTGCTCGCTTGCCTGCTCGCGATTGCTGGCTGTCACGGAGCGCAGAGGGATCCCGGCACGGTGGTGTTTCTGATCGAGAGTAGTCCTGCGAACCTCGATCCGCGCATCGGCACCGACGCTCAGTCGCAGCGGATCGACGCACTCATCTTTGACGGCCTGGTGGCTCGCGATGCCAACTTTCAATTCACCCCGGCATTGGCCGAGCGCTGGGAGCAGCCGAATCCGCGGACGCTTGTCTTTCATCTGCGCGGCGGGGTGAGATTCCACGACGGGCGGACGCTGACGGCGCGCGATGTGGTGTGGACCATCGAGTCCATGATTTACCCCGCGCGTTCTGGCGCCGTGATCTCGCCCAAAGCCGCAGCCTACGCCGCGGTGGACAACATGCAGGCTCCCGACGATCAGACGGTCGTTTTTCATTTAAAACACGCCGACAATTTTCTGCTCACCAACCTTTCGACGGGCGCGATCGGCATTGTTCCCGAGGGCAGCGGACGCGACTTCTGGCAGCATCCGGTGGGCACGGGGCCGTTCCGGTTTGTGAGCCAGCAGATCGATCAGGATGTGGTCGTGGAGCGCAATCCGCTGAGTTGGGCGGTGGCGCCGAAGCTCGACCGGGTGCGCTTCGCCGTTGTGCCCGACGCCATAACGGAATCGCTCGAACTGGAGAAGGGCTCCGGCGACGTGGCCGTCAATTCCCTGCCCATGGATTCACTGCCGGTGCTGGCCGCGCGCCCCAATTTGCAGGTGGAGGAGACGGGCGGCACGGAGATTCAATACATTGGATTCAACCTGCGCGACCCGCTGCTCAAAGATGTGAGGGTGCGCCAGGCGATTGCTTGCGCCATAGATCGTAACTTGATTATCCAGACGCTGATGCTCGGCCATGCGCGGCCCGCGTCGAGCTTGCTGCCTCCCAATCATTGGGCGTGGACCGGCGAAGTTGCGCGCTACGATTTCGATCCGGTGCGAGCTGCGAGGCTGCTGGATGAAGCCGGCTATCCGCGCGGGAAGGACGGAGTCCGCTTCCACCTGACCATGAAGACCAGCAACGACGAGGGCACACGACTGCTGGCCGCGGTGTTGCAGCAGCAACTGGACGCGGTGGGGATTGCTCTGGAGTTGCGCAGCTACGAATTCGCCACGTTCTACTCCGACGTGACGCGGGGGGCTTTTCAGATGTACTCGCTGACCTGGGTCGGCATCAAGCAGCCGGATATTTTCAGCTATGCATTCTCGACTGCGAACTTCACTCCCAAGGGCTTAAACCGCAGTCACTACTCGAATGCGCGGCTCGATTCCCTGCTCGACGACGCGGCCGAAATCGAAGATACAGCCCGGCGGCGCGCGGAGTACGTGGAGGCGCAGCAGATTCTGGCGCGCGATCTGCCGGCCTTCAATCTCTGGTACCGGGATACGGTTGTGGTGCATAACCGGGGGCTGACGCACGTGGTTCCTTCGCCGTCTGGAAGTTACACCTTTCTGGAGACGGCGGAACTGGCGCGTTGAAACTCCCGCGGCGGGCTAGTACCGTGACCTTGTGATTTTGTAATCTAGCCCTCGAACTTTGGGTGCCCCAGGTCTCGATTTTGAGACCTGGGATACCACGGAACTACGCGGTCATGGTACTAGCGCAGTGTGTGCGAACCAGGAGCAAGTATTAGCGCCTACATAAGGCAGGGCTCTGTCGGCCACCATTCCCTCGGGGGCTAAAGCCCAATTTCCCCTTTTGCTCAGTTCGTGGCGCGGCTAAAGCCCCGCCCTTTCAAAGCGAACAGGTTCCGATTCTTGTGACGCATAACGCCGTTTTTTTGCGATTGAGCGGTGCGCAAATTGAAGAAATATCTACTTTTGCGACTATTTTCAACGAAACCATCACAAACCGTCACACTATGGAACGACTCGTTCAACCTTTTGGCGCACTGATTCGTCTACAAAGAGGGAATCGACTTTCCCGCCCCGGCTGCCGGCAATATCCGGCCCGTGGAGAAATGGCTTATGAGGAGCAAGATGAAGATTCGGGTACCTGCTTCAATGGTGCATGTGGGGCTGACGATCGCTCTGTTGGTTGCGGCGCCGCTGGTCGCACCTCTGGTCAATGCACAGGGGGCTGGGGCACAGGGGGCTGCGACGCAGGCGTCTTCCCGCTTTGTGGGCGCCATCACCACCATCAGCGGCAAGACGCTCACGGTCAAGACCGATGGAGACGGCGTTCGTCAGGTTGAGGTTCCAGCCACGGCGGCACTCAAGCGCATCGCCCCTGGCCAAAAAGATCTGAGCACGGCGGACACCATCCAGTTCAGCGATCTGGAGACTGGAGATCGTGTGCTGGTGAAGCTGAATCCAGACGCACCCGCAGGCACCTCGGAGGCGTTACAGATAGTCGCCGTCAAGCAAGCGGACGTGGCCGAGAAGCAACAGAAGGACCGCGAAGACTGGCAGCGGCGAGACGTGGGCGGACTGGTGAAGAGCGTTGACAGCGCGGGCGGCGTGATTGTGCTGACCTCGGGCTCAGGCGCCGCGGCCAAGACGATCATCGTTCACACTACCAAGGCGACGATGCTCAAGCGGTACGCACCCGCCTCTGTGAGCTTCGATGCGGCACTGCCGGCGCCGATCGACGCGATTCACGCGGGCGACCAGTTAAGGGCGCGCGGAACAAAGAATGCGGACGGGACGGAGATCGCCGCGGAAGAAGTGATTTCAGGCACCTTCCGCAATATCTCTGGAGCCATCACGTCGCTGGATACGGCCGGTTCGGCGCTGGTTGTGAAGGATCTGGCGACAAAGAAACTGGTGACCATCCACATTGCCGCGGATGCGCAGATGCGCCGGTTGCCGGACATGATGGCGCGGATGCTGGCGGCACGGCTGGAAGGAGCCACGGGCGGGTCTGGCGGCGGAAGGGGTGGCCCAGGTGGCGGAGGCGGCGACCCGCAGCAAATGCTCAACCGCGCGCCGGCCATTCAACTGGCCGATCTGAAGAAGGGCGACGCTGTGATGCTGGTTTCAACGGACGGCGCAACGGAAGTCACCGCCATCACACTGCTGGCGGGCGTTGAGCCGCTTCTTGAGGCTCCCGCAGCCAGCCAGAGCCTGCTCAACAACTGGAGCATGAACTCCGGCGCGGGCGCAGCGGAAGCGGCAGCCCAGTAAACGCACTCAAATTTTCATGGGAAACAAGCGAGGGACTCGTGTATTCAAAATTGCATAGTTTTCATGGTTTTCTAATTGTTTTGGCGCTCGGCTTTGCCGGAGCGCTCACGGCGCAGGGGCAAACGCCTACGCCGCCGGTGCAGCCGCCTTCGCCGCTACAGACTCCCGCGCCAGCCGCGACTCCCGCGACTCCCGCGGCGGCCATGCCTTCAGCGCCGGCGGCGCCGGTGACCACGGCCATTTTGCGCGGGCACATCGCCGACCCCACCGGCGCCCTGATCCCCGGCGCAACGGTCACCATCAGCACCTCGGCTGGAACCGCTGTGACCACCACCGCCGCAGACTCAGCGGGCGCCTATCATGTGGACGGCCTTGCCCCCGGCGGCTACATTGTGCAGGCAAGCTTTGCGGGCTTTGCGCCGTTTCAATCTCCCACGATTTCGCTGACAGCGGGCCAGATCAAGCGCGTGGACATTTCGATGGCCATCGAAATGGAACAACAGAGCATAGAGGTAACCGACGAGTCGCCCACGGTGAACACCGATGCCAGCGGCAACGCCAGCGCCATCGTCCTCAAGGGCAAGGACCTGGAGGCACTGTCGGACGATCCGGATGAACTGTCGAACGAGTTGACGGCTCTTGCGGGGCCTTCGGCCGGGCCGAACGGTGGTCAGATCTACATCGACGGCTTCAGCGGCGGACAGCTTCCGCCCAAGTCGGCGATTCGCGAGATTCGCATCAATCAAAACCCGTTCTCGGCGGAGTTCGACCGGCTGGGCTATGGGCGCATTGAAATTCTGACGAAGCCCGGCACCGACAAGCTGCACGGGCAGGCCTTTATCCAGGGTAACGACAAACCCTTCAATACCGGCAATCCGTTCACGACCACAGTTCCTGCGTATTACAGCTACCAGTTCAATGGCACGGTGAGCGGCGCGATTTCAAAGACCGCTTCGTTCTTCCTGAGCGGCGAACGCCGCGACCAGCAGAGTGTGAATACGTGGCAAATTCCGGATGCTGTTTTGCTTGCCGACCCCGGCTTGCCCTCCAACTGTGTGGGCACAGGATCGTTTCTGGATTGCCCCAACTACGGCGTCAGCCTTTTGAGCCCGCACGTCCGCAACAATCTCTCGGCGCGCATCGATTGGCAGTTGGGCGCGAAGAACACGTTCACCGTGCGCTATGGTTTCTGGTCGGAGGACGAGCGCGGCAATCTCAACTCTGGATCGCTGGCGACCGCCTCGACTCATGAGTCGAACTCCGACCATACCGTGCAGATGAGCAACGCAACCATCATCAACGATCACCTGGTCACTGAAAACCGCTTCCAGTACGAGCGGCACAATGAGAATCACTATCCAGATTCGCCCGATCGCACCATCACCGTGCAGGGGGACTTTACCGGCGGCGGCTTCTCAGGCCAAGAGAGCCAGGACCACACCACTCAGCTTGAGTTCCAGAACCTGACGACGTTGAGCCACGGGGCCCATGCCATCAAGTTGGGAACGCGGATGCGCGATACGCGGGATGCGAACCTGACGACTTCGGGGTTCAAAGGGACATTCACATTCGACAACTACCAGAAGTATCTGGCAATGGCCAACGCGCTGGCGACGAGCGCGCTGGCGACGAGTAAGAGCAGTACAACATTCAACGACCAGTGGACCCTGGGAAATGGCCCAACTTCCGCAAGCTACTCGACCGGGAACGAATCGGCGATCGGCAATATGTTCGACATCGCATTGTTCGCTCAGGACGACTGGAAGTTCAACTCGCGGCTGACTCTCTCAGGCGGCGTGCGATGGGAAGCGCAAAATCACATCTCCGATCACAACGACTGGGGGCCGCGGGCTTCGTTCGCCTACGCCCTGGACGGAAAGAATGGCAAGAAGACCAAGACCGTGGTGCGTGGCGGATACGGATTCTTTTTCGACCGCTTTGGCTCAGGCAATCTGCTCACCATCAATCGTGCAAACATCCAAAGCCAGGTCGTCCTCAACGATCCAAAATGCGACTCCACAACAACCAGTGGAGCCTTCATAACTTCGCTGGACGCAATCGATCTGAGTACCTGTAGGAGTACCGGCACTAGCACCAGCAGCGCTGCAACGCCCGTCAAATACGAGGTCGCTCCCCACTTTCACGCTCCGACCACTGAGCAGCTTGGCGCCAGCCTGGAGCGGCAACTTTCTGCCGGCACCAGCCTGACACTCACCTACTTGCACTCTTTCGGGGTGCATCAAATGGTGACCCGCAACGCCAATCAGGCTCCTGACGGAAATCCACTCCATGACCTCGGCGGTTACTTGTATGAGTATTACCCCGAAGCGGTCTTCAAGCAGAATCAGCTCATCGCGAGTGTGAACACCAAGTTGACCAAGAACCTGAACTTCACGGGCTTTTACACACTTTCATTTGCCAACGGGAACGGCAATGGCCCCGCGTCGGATGCGTACAACCTGGATAAGGACTATGGACGAGCCGGCTTCGTGACGCGCAATAACCTGTTCGCGATGGCCAATTATGCAGGTCCGTGGGGCATCCGCTTCAATCCGATGCTGATTGCTCAGGCGGGCAGGCCATACAACGTTAGGCTGGCAACGGACCCGTTGAACAACCTGTTCAATCAGCGGCCCGGCTACGCCTCGCCGGCAGCCTGCACAGGCACTACGGGCCAATATGTTCAGACTACGTTTGGCTGTCTCGACACCCAGCCATCTTCCAGCGAAGCGATTCTGCCAGTCAACCTGGGCAGCGGCCCCGCGGCGGTGGCTGTGAACCTGCGCATCAGCCGCGGGTTTGGAATTGGCCCCAAGTTGGCATCGGCGGCCGCCAGCCAGGACAATGGCGGTGGTCCGCCTCCGGGCGGTCCGCCTGACGGCGGTGGTGGCGGCCGCGGCGGAGGCGGTCGTGGCGGCGGTGGGGGCGGCGGATTTGGTCCCGGCGGCTTCGGGATGGGTGGTGGCGGACGAGGCGGGATGGGCGGAGGCAGCGGCACAGGCCGCAAGTATTCGCTGAACTTCAGCGCTCAAGCCTTGAACCTGTTCAACGACGTCAGCTATGGACCGCCGCTTGGAACCGTCATTCCCACCCTGAATTCCAGCACAGGGCAATACGGCCCCGGCGATAAGTTCGGAAGATCGACCAACCTGGCAGGAGGAATCTTCTCCCAAGGTTCGGCTGTGCGGCGCGTGTTTGTGCAGGCTACCTTCTCGTTCTGATCAATGGAGAACAAACGACTGAGGGCCGGAGCGCAATGCGCCGGCCCTCAGTCGTTCTACTTCGCAGCGGCCACCGTCGCGGGCTGACTATTTGTGGCAAAGGCATCAGTGAGCGAGATGACTTTCAACTGCGCTTTGAGAGCATCGAGAGTGGCTGCGCTTTTTGCCGTGATCTCGACGGTCTCTCCCGGCATGATGTCGAAGTAGTTGTCTGAGACCTTTACGTCAAGATCGCCGAAGGAGAGATAGACGCTGCGCGCCAGCACTGGAGAAGCGATGCGGATCTTGTAGCTTCCGTTTGTTCCCGTTGTCTCCACCTTTAGCTGAGCCGGTTTCAGATGAACTTCCTTGACCGGCGCGAGGTAGACAAGGTTGCGTGAAATCTGAGTTCCATTCATCGCGAAATCGGTTGCCCCGCCGGTTTGGAGGTCGGCGACCACAAAGACGCGGGACGTATCCGCCGCGCCCGCATCGGCCAGTTTTTTGAGTGGCCAGTCGAGATAGACCTTGCTGCTGAGCGGGGTAATCTCGACGGTGTGCAAGTCTTCGAGCAAGATTTTCCCGTCGAAGTCTATGAGGCGCACGCGGAGCGAGGCAGTCTGCTTTTCCGTCTTATCGGAGACGATGTACACCTTCAGCGATCCGTCTTCAACGTGCGGCGAGACCAGAATAGGCGCATAGAAGCGGCGCGCATAGTATTGCAGCGCCTTCCAGCGGCCGTAGTAGTCGATCGAGGACCAGGAAGCCACCGGCCAGCAGTCGTTCAACTGCCAAAAGATGGTGCCCATAGTCTCTGGACGGCTGCGGCGCCAATGCTCCGTGCCGATCTTGATCCCCTCGGCCTGCAGCACCTGGCTCACATAGAGGAAGCTGGCGAAGTCTTTCGGGGTCGGATAATCCTTGGCTGTGTAGTCCTGGATGATGGAGTTGCCTTCATTGTTTTTCTGGTGGGCCAGCATCACCGGAGTAAAGATGCCGGTGCGATCCTCGGGCTGGGTGAAGGTTTCGACCGTTCGGGCCTCGGGGAAGGACTGGAAGCCGTACTCGGTGACAAAACGCCAGTGGTGCTTCTCGTACTCAGTGAAGGGAACGCGGCCGTGCCAAACGCTCCAGTCGTGATGATCGCCCGATTGGTAGTGGTCGCTGAGGGCCTCATAGTCGGCGCTGGGCGAGCTGGGCCAGTAGGGCGTCTCGGGGTCAAGCCGCGCTACAACTCTTGGCAAAATGCCGCTGAATTCGGTGAGATAGTCCTGCCAGATCAGGAACTTTACATCCGCCGGCAACGTTGGGCGCGGAGCCCAGTCGAAGGCGCTCTCGGTCTCGTTGTTGCCGCACCACACGACGATGCTGGGGTGATTGCGCAGACGGCGCACCTGGTCCTCGGCTTCGGCTTCGATATTGAGCTTGAAGTCATAGGTTCCGGGCTGCCAGTCGTTGCCGAACATGAAGTCCTGCCAGACCATGATGCCCAGCTCGTCGCAGATGGAGTAGAACTCGTCGGTCTCGTAGTAGCCGCCGCCCCAGTGGCGAATCATGTTCATGTTGGCGTCGCGGGCAGACTCGAGAATGCGGCGATAGTCGGCGGTGGTGACGCGATTGGGAAAGCTGTCGAAGGGAATCACGTCCGCGCCCTTGGCGAAGACGG
>OCTA010002335.1_pt1 | contig 17312 bp, 12 predicted proteins | sample 1538991 | NCBI WGS metagenome assembly OCTA01 (sample SAMEA3539302, study PRJEB22396) | soil metagenome | biome: tundra; feature: field; material: soil | place: USA | collected 2010-05 | depth 0.15 m | reverse complement strand
CGCGACATCACACTGGTGCGGGCGAGAGGACTCGAACCTCCACCCCCGAAGGGACCGGGACCTAAACCCGGCGCGTCTGCCAATTCCGCCACACCCGCAAGACCGACAATCTACCAAGCCGGGTTTCTCCGGTTCACGAGAACGCTTTGCCCCGCTGGCTATAGTCGTCGGAATGCCCGCATCGACCCCGTCCGAGCCCACGGCGGCCCCCTCAGGAACCGAGTCCACATCGCCGGTGGCCCCGAAGGAACCCCTGTCGCCGAAGCCGGACGAGCTCGACGCCGCCGAGCGTGCCGAGTACCTCGCCGAGGTGATGGCCGAGATCGACGCCGAGGTCAGGCACCGACGGGCGTCGGGTGATCTGCCCGCCGGCCTCGAACGGGAACTCGACGAGCTCTTCCTCGAGTTCTCACCCGTCGGCCTGCAGGGCAAGGCCCGGTTACGCGAGAACTTGGCGTTGGTGGATGGGGCCGCCTACGTCGATATTGCCGTGCCGGTCGAGTCCGAGAAGAAGATAGGTGTCTACATCAAGCGACTGATCCGCAAGTCGCTGAACTGGTATCTCGGTTTCATAGTTCATCAGGTCGTGAAGTTCGCGTGGGCGGTTTCCCGGATGTTCCATCTCGTCGTGGACCACATCGAGGACATCGAGACGACCGTGGAGTCTTTGCGCATTCCCGAACTTCCCTCCACCGCCGTCCCTGTCACCGACCCCGGGGCCAGCTGGTGGGCGGACCAGGCCCTCGCAGCAGTGTCGGGGGCCCGGGGCCGGGTTCTCCACGCCGAGTGCGGGAACGGGTCGTTGGTAGCGCGTTTCATCGCCGATGGAGTGGACGCCTACGGGGTGGACCCGGTGGAGACGACTATCGAACCGGCCATCGAACGGGGCTTGGATGTGCGGGCCGAGGCGGCCCTTGATCATCTCGAGGTGGTGGCCGAGGAAGCGTTGGCCGGGATCGTGTTGAGCGGTTCGGTCCAGTGGCTTCACCCCAATGAGCGCGATCGCCTCATCGCCCTGGCTTCGTCCCGATTGGCAGTCGACGGCGTCCTCGTACTTCATTCCGCCACCCCGGAGGCGTGGCGACGGAGCACGTCACCACTGGTGGCGGACTTGGCTCCCGGTCATCCGCTCCACGCCGACACCTGGACCCACGTCCTGGCGGCCTTCGGGCTGTCCCGAACCGCACTTCACACCGGGGGCGAAGACCGGCGACTCGATCGTCTGGCGACATCGAGCACCGATGCCACCACCATCAACGCAGCCATCGATACGGTCAACGATCTGTTGTTGGGACCCGGCGAGTACCTGCTGGTTGCCGTACGGGCTCGGTGACCACCGTTCACCAGTTCGTCCCGGCGCTCCTCCCTCGGGACGCCACCGGCGATCACACCCTCGCCTTGCGCGACACCTTCCGCAATGCAGGGTGGACCTCGGACATCTACGTCGAGGCGGCCCACGACGAGCTCCTCACCGAAGCCACCTACTTCGAGGAGTACCCCGATCATGCGCAACCCGGCGACGTCCTCCTCTATCAGTTGAGTACCGCATCGCCGGTGGCCGACTTCCTGTTGGGCCGGCCCGAGACCCTGGTGCTCGATTATCACAACATCACTCCGGCCAGCTTCTACGAAGGTTGGGAAGAGAACACCGCGGAAAAGGTGGCGTTGGCCCGGCGACAGATGGCCGAGCTGGCACCGCGGGCAACGTTGGGCATCGCCGACTCAGCCTTCAATGCGGCCGAGCTCCGGGCTTTCGGCTGTCCCGAGACCGAGATCGTGCCCATCCTCACCGACATCGACGCCTGGGCGAGCCGGCATCTCGCCGATGCCGCCGAGGCGGCACGATTGAAGGAGTCCCACGGCACCGGCGCCCGGCTGCTCTTTGTCGGTCGCCTGTCGCCCAACAAGAACCAGCATCTGTTGGTGGAGATGCTCTGGCTCTATCGGCGGTGGTACGACCCCGAGGCGCGCTTGGCACTGGTGGGGCCGGCCATCACCGGCACCTACGCCCGGGCGGTGATGGAGTATGCCGAGGAGTTGGGACTGTCGGGGGCTGTCGACCACGGAGAGAACCTGACTCCGGCCCAACTTGCCGCCTGGTACTCGGATGCCGACGTGTTCGTCTGCCTGTCCGACCACGAGGGGTTCTGCATCCCCCTCCTCGAGGCCATGCACTTCGATCTGCCCATCGTGGCTTTCGCAGCCGGCGCGGTGCCCGAGACCCTGGGCCAGGCCGGGATCCTGATCGACTCGAAGCGTCCCAGCCTGGTAGCGGCGGCCGTCCATCGGACGCGGGGTGATGCGTCGTTGGCCGAGCACCTGGCCGAACAGGGGCGCCGGCGTCTTGATACGTTCGGCGTGGCTGCCACCCGAGCCCGGTTCATCGAAGTGGTGGGCGGGCTCGAGGCCGACCGGGCGGTCAGCGGGTGAAACTCGCATTTGTCACCCCGCGGTACGGATCCGAGGTCATCGGCGGGGCGGAGACGGCGGCTCGCATGCTGGCCGAAAGGATGAGCCTGCGTCCCGACTGGGACGTGGAGATCCTCACCAGCTGTGCGCTGGACCATCTCACCTGGGAGAACACCGAGCCGGCGGGAACGTCGTCGGTGAACGGGGTCACCGTGCGGAGATTCCCCACCGCCAGTCGACGATTGCTCGAATACTTCGAACTCGACGGCAGGCTGCGGGTGTCGCCGACCACCGCCAGCCTGGCCGAGTCCCGTAGATGGGTTGCGCTCAATGGGCCGATGTGCCCGGAGTTGGTCGACGCCGTCGCCACCAGCGATGCCGATGTCATTGCGTGCTATCCCTATCTGTTTGCCACCACCGTCGATGCCATCGCCGCCGCCCGGGTCCCCACCGTCCTCCACCCGGCCGCTCACGATGAGCCGGCGCTGTACCTGAAGGCATTCCAGCAGAGTTTTCGGGATATCGACGGACTCGTCTACCACACCCAAGCCGAACGGGATCTGATGGAGCACGTCTTCGGAATTGGTGCCAAACCCCAGATCGTGCTCGGGCTCGGGGTGAACGAGCCGGCAGGCGACGGGAGGCGTGGAGGGGAGATTCTCGGGATCGGCGACCGTCCCTATCTCTGCTACCTGGGCCGGGTCGACGAACACAAAGGGTGCGGGATGCTCGCCGAGTACTTCGCCCACTACAAGGACCGCCACCCAGGTGACCTTGTCCTGGCCTTCGTCGGCCCGGTGTCGGACAAGGCACCCGAGCATCCCGACATGGTCGTCACCGGCACCGTCTCCGAGGCCGAGAAGTGGGACATCCTGGCCGACGCCCAGGTGATGGTCTCGCCTTCTGCCTATGAGTCGTTCTCACTGGTTCTGTTGGAGGCATGGACCCTCGACGTGCCCGTCCTGGTGAACGCCGGATGTGCCGCCACCATGGAGCACTGTCGTCGGTCCGGGGGTGGCTTGTACTTCGAGTCCTACCGGACGTTCGAAGCCACGGTGGACAGGCTGGTGGGGGACCCGGAGACCAGGGCGCGACTTGGCTGCGCCGGCCGGGACTATACCGAGCGGTACTACCGTTGGCCCTCGATCATCGATCGCTACGCTGAGTTTCTGCAGGCAGTGGTGTCCCGAGGTCCCCGCACGTCGATTCGCACCGGCCGACTTCCCCTGGTGACGGGCGGTCCGGCCTACGAACGAGGAGGATGAGCCGATGACTCCCGAGGATGGCATTCCCGATGCCACCGTCTCCGACGATGGCCCCGAACCCGACGAGGTGGAGTTGCTGGCGGGGTTCGACCGGTTGCGCCCTCAGGGTGGGCTGAAGTGGGGGTTCGACGATGCCATGCGCCGGCTTTCCGAGCGAGGGACAGGCACGGGAGCCGCGGGCATCCCCTGGGAAGGACTGCCGGAGGATCTCTGGCAGCGCGGACGATCGGCGCGGATCGGACAGCGGTTTGTGGGGGACGTGGCCGGAGTACTCGCCTCCACCCTCGCCGCGGACGCCCGAAGAGCCGCCGACGCGGCCATGGATGACCGACTGGTTGCCACCTGGGACGCACTCCGTTACCTGGCCGCCCGGATGGAGTCCCTTGCCTCGCGGGTGGACCCCATCGGCGCCCTGCTGGACGAGCCTCTGGAGCCCATGCCCGAACCAGACGTGTCGGTGTGGTCCGACATGCTGGCCGGGTGGTTCGAGTCCCCGCACAGTTCGGGGCCGGTCATCGTGGGCGAGTCGGGTGACGGGGAACTGACCGCCACGCTGCGACGTGCCGGTCACCGGGCGTGGGGGGTGGAACCTCGGGGGTGGGAAGTCTGGCGAACCTTCAGGGATCCCGGGCCCGAGGACTGCGTGGTCTTCAGCGAGGTGGCGGAGTTTCTCGCCTCGGCGGAGGACAACAGCGTGTCAGGGGTGGTTCTGGTCGGAGTCGTCGACCGACTCGAGCTCTCCGGCAAGTTGGGTCTGTTGGGGAACGCGGTGCGGGCGGTGGGTCCGGCGGGGACGGTTGTGCTGTTGGTCAGCGATCAGGCGGCCTGGGAGGGGAGCCTTCCGGCAGTGGCCCGGGATCTGGCTCCGGGACGCCCGCTGCATCCCGACACGTGGCTCTTTCTGCTCCGGCGTTTCGGAGTGGTGGATCTGCAGTGGCACCCGTCGCCGGATGGCTCCATGCACGCGTTGGTGGGGGTGGTCGGCCGATGAGCGGTATTCATCAGTTCGTCCCCATGTTGCACCGCTTCGACGCGGTGGGGGAGCACACCCGGGCCCTCCGCGATCAGCTGGCGGCCCAGGGGGTGACGACCCGGATCTACACAGAGCTTCCCGATCCCGGGACAGTTGACGAAACCCGTCCGTACCTCGCCTACGAGGACGAGGCCGAGCCCGGCGATGTGCTGGTGTATCAGTTCGCCACCGAGTCGGTGATGGCCCGCTGGCTGGCGGCTCGCCGCGAATGCCTGGTGGTGAATTATCACAGTGTCACCCCGCCCCGGTTCTTCGCCCCCTGGAACAATGGCATCGCCCGGTTGCAGGTCGAGAGCCTCTACGAGCTGGCTGAGATCGGACCCCGCGCCGATCTGGGGATCGCCGTCTCGGAGTTCGACGCGGCTGAACTCCGAGAGGCCGGGTGCGCCTCGACGGTGGTGATCCCGGTGGCCAATGTGGCCACCCCGCCCACCTCGCCTGACCCGGTCACGGCCGAACGACTGCGAAGGGAGCGTGATCGCCGGCACCAGGAGGATGCCGGCGGCGCCCGTTGGCTGTCGGTCGGGCGTCTGGCACCCAATAAGGGGCACCACGACGCGGTGGCCGCGTTGTTCGTGGCCCGCATGACCACCGACCCCGGGGCGCGCCTGACGCTGGTGGGCACGCCCTCCGAGCCCAACTACGCCCACGCCCTTCGTCACTACGTGATCTCCCTGGGCCTGTCCGGCGCGGTGGACTTCGTGAGCGGTATCGACGACGCTCAACTCTCCGCCTATTACGGAGCTTCCGACGTACTGGTGATGCTGTCGGACCACGAGGGTTTCGGGGTACCGCTGGTCGAGGCCATGGCCCGTGGGGTGCCGGTGGTGGCCTACGACGCCGGGGCAGTGTCCGAGGTTCTCGGTGACGCCGGGTTGCTCCTGACCAGGAAACATCCACGTCACGTGGTGTCTGCTCTCTACCGGCTCCTCGGTGATCCCGCTGAGTGTGAGCGGTTGATGGCGAAAGGCCGGGAACGGGTGGCGGGTATGGACCTCGCCAATGCCGGGAATCGCCTGGTGGCGACGGTGCGGGCGCTGGCCGACAAGGCGTTGGCCCCGGGGGCAACCGGGGCCGCACCGTCCTGAGGCTGCATCACCGCAGGGCGGTGAGCAAGTAGGCTTGCGGCCTATGGACGACGCCCGTCACCTTTCTCCGCACGCCCCCTCCCCCCTCGCTCTGGGTGGACTTGTCGAATCAAAGTCTGGCGCTGACACCGGCCCCGGATCCGATATTTTCCAGCGGCTGCTGAAGGAGCGGATCGTATTCATCGGATCAGCCATCGACCAGGACACGGCCAATCTGGTCTGTTCCCAGTTGATCTTGCTCGAGGCAGAGGATCCGGACCGGGATATCTCCGTGTACATCAACTCGCCAGGTGGATCAGTCACCGATGGCTTGGCCATCTACGACACCTTGCAGTTCGTGCGGTGCGACATTCGGACCATCTGCGTGGGCCTGGCTGCGTCGATGGGACAGTTCCTGTTGTGCTCGGGCACGCCGGGCAAGCGGTTCGCCCTGCCACACAGCCGGATCCTCATGCACCAGCCGTCAGGTCAGATGCAGGGGCAGGCGTCCGACATCGCCATCCAGGCCGAGCAGATCATCTACCTGAAGCGGATGATGGCCGAGCGGATCGCCTTCCACACCGGTCAAACGGTGGAGCGTATCGAGGCCGACTCGGATCGGGACCGTTGGTTTACCGCCGACGAGGCCCGTGACTACGGGTTCATCGACGCGGTGATTCAAAAGGACGGGGTCGATGGTCCGTCCACCGCGGGGGCCGTGGTCAAGTGAGTGTGGGCGCGGTAGAGCCCGCGCCTGCGGACTCGGCACCGGCACCCACCGGCAAGGGCAAGGGAAGGGGCGGGCAGACCTCGACCATCGGGGGAAGCGCCCGGTTCGTCCCCGGGCAGTCGAACCGGCAGATCACCGTGGTCAACGGCAAGGCCCAGGTCCGACAACGACTGAAGGACCTCTGGCGCAACCGCGACCTGCTGGTTCTGCTCACCCGCACCCAGCTGAAGGTGAAGTACAAGAACTCGGTGCTCGGCTACCTCTGGTCGATGTTGAACCCGGCCCTGGTGCTGGCCGTCTATTACGTGGTCTTCAAGGTCATCGCCAGAAATACCATTCCTTCCTTCGCCATCTTTCTCTTCTGTGGCCTGTTGGTGTGGAACCTGTTCAACAACTCGGCCATGGCGGCCACCGGCGTGGTGGTGGCGAACGCCGGCATCGTCAAGAAGGTGGCGTTCCCGAGGGAGCTGCTGGCCCTGTCCACGGTGGGGGTCGCCCTTGTGCTGTTCGCCATCCAGGTGGTGGTGCTCATTTTGGCCCTGGTCGTCTTCGGAATCACGCCCAGTGTTCCCTTTCTCATCACCCTCCCTATCGCCCTGTTGGCGCTGGTCGTCTTCACCAGTGCCATTTCCGTCTTTCTGTCGGCGGTCAATGTCTACCTCCGGGACACCCAGCACCTCACCGAGGTGCTTCTGATGGCCTGGTTCTGGAGCATCCCGGTCGTCTACCCCTACGGGCAGATCGCCGGCGCGCTGAGCGACCATCATCTCGGCAGTTTCAAGTGGGTGTACCTCATGGACCCGGTCACCCCCATTGCCTTGGCGTTTCAACGAACGATGTATGGGAGATCGCAATACACCGTCAAGGGAGCTTCAACGGTGACCCACATGCTTCCGAATTGGGGCCCCAGCACCTACTGCCTGATCCTCGGGGTGGTGCTGGTGGCCAGTATCATCCTCTTCCTTCTCTCGTTGATCGTCTTCGGTCGCCTCGAAGGCAACTTCGCCGAGGAGCTCTGACCATGGCTGTCGCTATTGAAGTCTCCGATATCTCCAAGCAGTTTCGCTTGTACAACGAGAGGTACACCTCGCTCAAGGAAAGGGTGATCCACGGTGGCAAAATGCCGTTCACCCCGTTCTGGGCGTTACAGGACGTGAACGTCGAGATCAACGAGGGTGAGACGTTCGGCATCCTGGGCCGTAACGGGTGCGGCAAGTCGACCCTGCTCAAGTGCATCGCCGGCATCCTGAAGCCGACCTCGGGTGAGATCCGGGTCCGGGGCAGCCTGGCCGCCATGTTGGAGCTGGGTGCCGGTTTCCAACCGGAGCTCTCGGGCCGGGACAATATCTTTCTCAACGGTTCGTTGCTGGGTTTACCCCGCTCGGAGATCGAGAAGCGTTTCGACGACATCGTGGCCTTCGCCGAACTCGAGCAGTTCATCGACAACCAGGTGAAGTACTACTCGTCCGGTATGTACGTCCGGCTCGGGTTCGCGGTGGCCGTGAACGTGGAACCGGACGTGCTGTTGGTCGATGAGGTGTTGGCGGTGGGGGATGCCGCCTTTCAGCGGAAATGCCTCGACCATGTTCGGAAGTTCCAACAAGAGGGCCGGACCATCGTGGTTGTCAGCCACGCCACCGACACCATTCGCCAGAACTGTGAACGGGCGATGGTGATGAACCACGGCAAGGTGATCACTATTGACGAGCCCGGAGAGGCCATCCGGGTCTACCTGGCGGACCTCCTCGGGGTGGGTACGTTGGATAATTCGGAGACGGGGGGGATCGAAGGCAATGTGTTCGCCATCGGTCCCGTGCAGGCCGAACACGGCGGCATGGGCACCCGGTCCCACCTCTACCCGGGGGAGTCGTTGTCCATCATCGCGGACCTCGACAGCCTGGCGCCCGTCCAGAACGCCATCGCCACCATCGCCATCCACGACGACAAGAACGAACTGGTCTTCGCCTCTGATCCCGACGATCCGGGGTGCCAGATGGAGGTGCCTCTGGGCGGCGGACAGATCCGGTTCGACTTCGCCGAGGTTCCCCTCCTCGACGGCACCTACTCGGTGAGCGTCGGCATCCGCAGCCTGACCGAGACGGCCATCTTCGATTGGAAAGATCAGGTCACCCAGTTCGAAGTGGCCAACCCCGGTCGGGCCACCGGCCGGGTGAGATTGTTGCCGGCGGTGAGCTTCCGTCGCCGGTCGACCGGTTTGACCGGTGAGGTGCCGGTGGTGGAGAGGATCGGTGGCATCTCCGGCTCACCGGTGGCCGAGACCATCACCTCTTGACCCGTCGCATCGACCAGGTCATCCCGTCGCTGGCCAGCCGGGATGCCATCGGCGGCCACGTCGTGCAACTCCGGGACCTCCTTCGATCCCGGGGCTTCGAATCCGACATCTTCTATGGAAACGCCACTCCTGACCGCCTCGACTACGGATTCCCGGTCTCCCGACTGGGTGACCGGTCATCGACGGATCGCGTGTTGTTGTACCAACTTTCGATCGGGAGCGGGGTTGCCGACATCTTCCGTGACCGCGGAGAGCGGAAGTTCGTGAACTATCACAACATCACGCCGGCCGATCTGCTCGAGGCTTGGATTCCGGCGGTGGGCGAGGAGGTCCGTTGGGGCAGGGCGCAATTGCGCGACTTGGCTCCGATCACCGAGTTTGCCATTGCCGACTCGATGTACAACGAGCGGGAGTTGCAGGCGGCCGGGTACCGATCGACAACCACCGTGCCGCTGCTCCTCGACCTGGACGGATTTGCCGGGTCTCCCGATCCGACCTTGGCCGCGCGGCTGGCCGGACAGCGGGCCGGCGGAGGGAGTGAATTGTTGTTCGTCGGCAAGGTGTCCCCCCATAAAGGCCAACACGACCTGGTCAAGGCGTTGGCCGCCTACCGCCGGCTCTACGACCCCCAGGCCCGTCTTCGATTGGTGGGGGGCGCCATCAGCGATCAGTACCGGGCGGCGGTGGAGCGTTTTGCCGATGAACTCGGACTCATCGACGCGGTGGAGATTGCCGGTTCGGTGACCCATGAGGAGCTCATCGCCTACTACGCCGCCGCCGACGTGTTCGTCTGTCTCTCCAACCACGAGGGATTCTGTGTGCCACTTCTCGAAGCCATGTACCACCGGGTACCGATCGTGGCCTACACCAACACCGCGGTGCCCGAGACGGTGGCGACTGCCGGTCTGGTGCTCCCCGACAAGCAGCCCGCCCGGGTAGCCGCCGCCATCCACCGAGTGGTCACCGACCAGAACCTCCGGGCCGCCCTGGCCCGGGCGGCGTCAGAACGGGTGGCCTCCTTCGCCTTGCCCCGGGTGCAGGAGGGCTTCGCCTCAGCCCTCGAAATCGCCTACGCCGCGTGAGCATGTCGGCGGCCCACCGCTGCTTTAGATGAGAGTCGCCTTCGTGGTGCCCCGCTACGGCCCGGACATCATCGGGGGGGCCGAGACAGCCGCCCGCAAGCTGGCCGAGGGCCTGGTGGCACGGAAGGGGTGGGACGTCGAGGTATTGACCAGCTGCGCCGAGGATTTCGTCACGTGGGCCGATGTCTATCCTGAGGGGGACCACCGCATCAACGGGGTGCTGGTCCGCCGATTCAGATCGGCAGCGGGGCGGGACCCGTCGTTCCATCCCCTCTCGGCCGCGTTGCTGGCCGATCCGGCCTCGGCGTCATTGCCGGATGCCGAACGGTGGCTCGATCTTCAGGGCCCGGTGACTCCCTCCCTGGCCGAAGCGGCGGAGACCGCACCGGCCGACGTCGTGATCTTCTATCCCTATCTGTACTATCCAACGGCGCGGGTCATCGACAGAGTGGGTGTCCCCACCGTCCTGCATCCGGCGGCCCACGACGAGCCCGCCCTGCATCTACCCGTCTTCCCGCGGGTCTTCGAGGCCGCCGATGGGCTGGTCTTCCAAACCGTGGCGGAACGCGAGTTGGTGCAGGCGATCTTCCCGGTGGCGTCACACCACCAGATGTTGCTCGGGCTGGGAGTGGACGATCCGCCCGATGGGCCCCCGACACTCGATCCGGGAGACCCCGCTCCTCCGGTCGGTCCCTATTTGGTGTGTCTGGGCCGGGTGGACAGCCACAAGGGAAGCCTGGCGCTGGCGTCGATGTTCGCCGCCTACAAGGAGCGATACCCCGGGCCTCTCCGCCTGATGATGGCCGGACCGGTGGTCGAAGCCCCCGACCCCCACCCCGAGATCGACGTGGTGGGCGCGGTGTCAGAGGCCGCCAAGTGGGAGCTCCTGCGCCACGCGGTGGCACTGGTGTCCCCGTCGCGGTGGGAGGCGTTCTCGTTGGTCATCGCCGAAGCGTGGAGCGCCGGCACCCCGGTCGTGGTCAACGCCACCTGCGGTGCCACCACCGAGCACTGCCGGCGATCGGGGGGTGGTCTCTTCTTCCACGGCTACGCGGAGTTCGAAGTCATCATCGAACGGCTGTGCGCTGACGATGAGCTGGCCTCCGAACTGGGCCGGCGGGGTCGCTCCTACGTCGATGGACGATTCCGTTGGCCGATCATCATCGACCGCTACGCCACGGTTCTCGAGTCGGTGGCGGCGGGAACGGGCGGATCAGATGCCGGTACCCAGTGACCGGGGGCCGGAACGGGGGATCAGATGCACCCCGAGCACGGTGGTGCCGGGGAGAAGTTGCCACACCCGGTAGTCCCCGATGGGTCGAGGCGTGGATACCGGGAGCGCGTAACCCTGGGCGGTGAGGGAGGCCAATCCCGGGATGGTGGGTGAAGCGACCAGAAAGACGGAGCCCGACGGCGCCACCGCCACCGAGTTCCCCCGGGCGTAGTACAGCGCACCGTGGAACTGGTTGTAGAGCACACCGCCCGGTTGGATCAGGGCAATGGGGATAGTTGGCAGTGCATAGCCCGCATTGCGGTAGATGTTCGCCCCTCCGTCGACCGTGTCGAACACGATGACGTCGCGTGTGGGGTTGACAACGGGGCCCAGATCCTTCAAGGCGGCGTCGATGGTGTCTGCGCTGACGATGGCGGCCCGGGTGTCGGCGTACGGTGCCTGGTAACGGGCCTGCTGCAACCAGAGTTCACCAGTGGTGGGCCGGAGCCAGCGTTGGGGCAACACCCCGTTCCCGTCGATGAAGCGCTGGGTGCCGAGGGCCGCCACCAGGGCCACCGAGAGGGAGGTGAGCACCAGCCAGACAGGCGAGTACCGAGCGGCTGCCCCGGGTTGGGCGACCCTACGGCCGAGGGCGGCGACCGGGAGTAGAAGGGCGATGACCGCGGCGGGAAGGTAGGCCAGCAGGTACCCGCCCTTGGCGAACTGGATCAGCCCCACGATGGCGACGGGCGGGACGATGGCGGCGGCCAGGATGGTGCCCTTCGCCTGGTACCACGGGCGGTGCCACCCCGAATCCGTCCCGAAGGCCCCGATCGGGTGATCGTGACGGTCGGAGAAGTCGGGGTCCACAGATGCACTGTTGGTGTCGGATCGCAGAAAGCGGATCAGGCCGCGGATCATCAGGGCCACTGCACCGACCAGCGCCACCGCCGCCAACGGCGCCAGGGCCACGACCGTGTAGGCGGCGAAGGTTCCGAGGTTGAGGTGCCCTCCCCGAGCATGGTCGAGAATCGACGTTGCCTGCGCCGCTCCGGTGGCCTCGATGCGTGTTGCCCGGAGCCAAGCATGGATACCACCGGGTTGTTGGATCACCATGGGCACCAACCACAGAGCCACCGACGCGACACCGGCCAAGGCGGTGATGGTCAGGCGACCCCAACGTCGGGTGGACGCCACGATGGCGATCACGGCCAGGACGGCGAAGGCTTGGATGATGGACTGCCTGAACCCGGCCAGCAGACCGAGGACGACGACCGCCCACACGCCGTGCCAACTTCCGGGACGGGCCCGCCACGCCAGGATGATCAAGGCAGGACATGCGACCAGGTCGAAGGAGTAGGTGGCGACGATGGAGCCACTGAACCAGGCGAACGGGGAGGTGGCCACGATGACCCCCGTGGCGATTCCGGTCCATCGCCCCCCGAGATCACGCCCGGCCACCACGGCCAGGCCCACTCCGAGCGCCGAGGCGCCAGCCGTAACCACCACCAGGCTGTGGATGGTCCCGAGACCACTGAGCGCCCTCACTGCCCGGCCGGCTTCGACGTAGAGCCAGTATCCCGGAGGCTGAGGCGACCCATGGGTCACGTCGAAACGGTCGACGGCCGATGCATATTGGGCGGAGTCCCAGTCGGTCGGCCCGCGCGCGGCGGTGGCCAGCCGGAGCACCAGGGTGGCGGCGGCCACCAACCACGGTGCCACGCTGAAGAGGCGCCTTCGAGACCGACGTTGTCCGATCCCGGCTGGGACCTCGCCGTCCGGCGTTCCGGCCGCTTCATCCGGGATCGGGTGGGGCGACGAGTGCATCCCCAAGGGTAGCGAGCCGAGCCCCGTCCCAGGTCCAACCGGCCCCACATCGGCCCGATGGTTGATCGGGCGACGATTGCGAACAATGGCTACAGTGACGCCGTGTCACCACAATATGGGCATGTGCGGTTTGGACTGTGCGGCACGGGGCAGCGACCACCAGGGAAGCCCGATCGGACCAAGCGGGTCACCCGAACCGTGGTTGCGTGCCTGGGCTTGGGCGCCGTCTTCGGCCCGGTATTGATGGGTCCGGAGCCTGTCGGGGGAGCGGCAGTCGCTCATCCGCGGGCCGTGCAGGCTCACACGGTGACCACCTCCCTCGTCTGGACGCAGACATTGCCCGACGCCGGTTCGCCGGTCGCCGAGTCATCGCCGTCGGTGGCCACCCTCGACGGGGCCGGACCCTCGGTGGTGGTCGGCGATCGAACCGGCACGCTGTGGGCGTTTCACCTCTCCGATGGAGCGGCACCGGCGGGATGGCCGGCTCACACCGGCGGTGTGCCCATTGACTCGACACCGTCGGTGGCATCGGTCGACTGAAGCGGATTGGACACCGTCTACGTCGGTGCCGGCAACGCTGCCAATCCCCATGTGGGTGGCTACTACGCCTTCAATCACGCGGGAGCGCAGGTGTGGGATGTGAACGCCACCGATCCGCAGGGTCCTCAGGGCGTGCAGGCCTCCATGTCGGTGGGGAACATCGACGGGGTCACCGGGGTGACCGCGCCGTCGCTCGGCCAGAATCAATACGCCATGAACGCGGCGAACGGGGCGGTTCTCCCGGGATGGCCGTTCTTCACCGCTGACAGCGGGTTCGCCACACCGGCATTGGCCGACCTGTACGGCAATGGGCAGACCGAAATCGTGGAGGGAGGCGACTCCAGCGCCGGCGTGGCCAATGGAGTCACCTATTCCAATGGTGGCCACCTCCGGGTTCTGGGCGGAGGTGGCAACCTCATCTGCGATCACGATGTGAACCAAACGGTGGACTCGTCGCCGGCGGTGGGAGGTTTCCTGGCCGGAGGAACAACCGGCATCGCCTTCGGAACCGGGTCGTTCTTTCCTGGCGCCTCCGACTCCGACACGGTGTTCGGATCGGATGCCCATTGCAACATCGTGTGGCAGACCAACCTGGGCGGCAACACGGTTGACAGCCCGGCCATCGGTGACGTGAGGGGTGACGGCACGGTGGAAGTGATCGAGGGGGCCGACACCGGATCGGGTGGAACGGTGTGGGTACTCAACGGGTCGAACGGTGCACCGTTGGCCGGATGGCCGCAATCGACTGCGGGCCGAATCATCGGTGGGATCACGACGGCCGACCTGACCGGAGGGGGCTATGACGATGTCCTGGTCCCGACCACGTCCGGCCTCGTCATCTTTGACGGTCGCACCGCCGCGGTGGTGGCCACCTTGGGTGCCGGGACGATCGGGCTCCAGAACTCACCGATGGTGACCATCGATCCTGACGGGAGCATCGGGATCACCATCGCCGGTTACGGTGCCGGCAACGAGGGCATCATCCAGCACTACGAAATCGCCGGATCGACCGGTCACTCGCTCGGGAAGCGGGCGTGGCCCATGTTCCATCAGAATCCTCAGTTGAGCGGTTTCCTGGCGCAATCCACCGCCGGTCATCTCAACCAACCCATCGTGGGGATGGCGGCGACCGCCGACGGCAAGGGGTACCTGAACGTTGCCGCCGACGGGGGAATCTTCGCCTTCGGGGACGCCGGCTTCTATGGATCGACCGGCGGCATCCATCTCAATAGACCTATCGTCGGGATGGCCTCCACCCAGGACGGCCGGGGCTACTGGTTGGTCGCCTCCGACGGGGGCATCTTCGCCTTCGGGGACGCCGCCTTCCACGGTTCGACCGGCGGTTCCCCACTCAATAGGCCGGTAGTGGGGATGGCCGCCACTCCCAGGGGTGGTGGCTACTGGTTGGTGGCCTCCGACGGGGGAATCTTCGCCTTCGGGGACGCCGCCTTCCACGGTTCGACCGGCGGTTCCCCCCTCAATCGACCGGTGGTGGCCATGGCCGCCACACCCAGGGGTGGTGGCTACTGGCTGGTGGCCTCCGACGGGGGCATCTTCGCCTTCGGCGACGCCGCCTTCCACGGATCGACCGGCAACCTGAGCCTGGTACTCCCGGTCGTCGACATGGCAGTGGTGCCGGGTGGGGGTGGCTACTGGATGGTGGCGGCCGATGGCGGAATGTTCGCCTTCGGCAGCGCCGGCTTTTACGGCTCGATTCCGGGGTGATCGTCGGACAGAACAACGGACAGGACTGAGAGGACCCTGTCCGGGCGCCGGGGTGCCCTCGTTCGACACCGCCTGGCGATAGTGTCGGAGATAACGTGCATGAGTCACCGTCAAAAATGGGAAGAGGGCCCCGGCGGCTTCGCACTGCGGTAGCCGTGCTGGTGACCGCGTCGCTCAGCGTGCCGATGGGACTGGTGCTAACGGTGGCCACCGCCTCGGCGGATTCGCTTTCGCCATCAGTGGTAACCCTCACCGGCCACGGCTACGGGCACGGGCACGGTATGGGCCAGTGGGGAGCATTGGGGTACGCCCTCGATCAGACCCCCTATCAGTCGATCGTGGCGCACTACTACGGCGGAACCACGTTGTCGTCCTTGAGCAACACGGCAGAGGCGACCCAGGTCCACGTCGAGCTTTCCGAGAACAACGGCAACACGGTCATCGTCACCTCCGGGTCCCCTTTCACGGTGGCAGGTTTGTCGGTGCCGCCCGGGCAGGCAGCGCTGATGACCAACAACGGCACCGGTGGATCGTGGAATGCCATCGTCGGCGGCGGGTGCGGCGGCCCGTGGGACGGCGCGGTGGCGACCGACGTCACGAACCCCACCGCGGTGCCGAGCCACAACCCCGACTTGGGCGATCCGTCCACCGGAACCAGTGCCCTCCAGTTGTGCCAGGGGGGTAGTGGCGGCAATATCACCCTGCGAGGAAACATCGAGGCGACCGACTACCAAGGTCAGTCCCGCACCGTCAACATCGTGTCTCTCGAGGAGTACGTCGCCGGTGTCGTCCCCAATGAGTCGTCCTCCTACTGGGGCACCCTGGGCGGTGCCGGGCCCCAGGGCCAGTCGTGGGGATTCCAGGAGCTCGAAGCCCAGGCAGTCGCGGTCCGTTCGTATGTGATGGCCGGCCTCGGTTCGTACTTCGGATACGCCGATACCTGTGACCTGAATTGTCAGACCTACCAGGGGACGAAGAACGAGAGCACGCTCGGCGACCTGGCTGCCTCCGGTACCGCCGGCCAGGTGATGGAGTTCCCCAGTGGGGCAGTGGCGTCCACCCAATACTCGGCATCTACCGGCGGCTATACCAATCCCGGCGCCAACTCACTCGGGTTCCCCGCTGTTCCTGACGCCGGCGACTCGGTCTGTGTCCCCGGGGCGTGTAACCCCAACCACACCTGGAAGGCATCGGTGGCGGTGCCGGATATCGAGGCCGACTGGCCCCAACTCGGCACCTTCGAATCGTTGAACGTGACGGCCCGCAACGGATTCGGTGACTGGGGTGGCCGGGTGACCTCGTTGACGCTGGTCGGGTCCAAGCAGAACGTGGAGATGTCCGGCGACCAGTTCGCCGGGACCCTGGGGCTGATGTCTGATTGGTTCACCATCTCCACTCTGCTCAACAAGCCCATCGTCGGCATGGCTGCCACCCCTGACGGGAAGGGCTACTGGGAGGTGGCCTCCGACGGCGGCATCTTCGCCTTCGGCGATGCAGTGTTCTTCGGATCCACCGGGGCCATCACCCTCAACAAGCCCATCGTCGGCATGGCTGCCACCCCTGACGGGAAGGGCTACTGGGAGGTGGCCTCCGACGGCGGCATCTTCGCCTTCGGCGATGGCAGCTTCCATGGATCTACCGGGGCACTCACCCTCAACAAACCGGTAGTGGGCATGGCTGCAACCCCTGATGGCGGTGGCTACTGGCTGGTGGCAGCAGACGGCGGCATCTTCTCCTTCGGCGATGCCAGCTTCCATGGTTCCACCGGGGCTCTCACCCTCAACAAACCGGTGGTGGGCATGGCCGCAACCCCTGGCGGGAGGGGCTACTGGCTGGTGGCAGCAGACGGCGGCATCTTCTCCTTCGGCGATGCGTCCTTCTTCGGTTCCACCGGGGCGATCGCCCTCAACAGGCCGGTGGTGGGCATGTCGACCTCGGCCGACGGGCACGGCTACCGCCTGGTGGCCTCCGACGGCGGCATCTTCTCCTTCGGTGATGCCGCCTTTTATGGATCGGCGGGAACCCAGGCATTGGCCGCACCGGTGGTGGGGATGACCGCCACCCCCGACCGGTTCGGCTATTGGATGGTCGCCTCCAACGGCGGCATCTTCTCCTTCGGCGACGCCGT
>OCTA010002331.1_pt1 | contig 17328 bp, 15 predicted proteins | sample 1538991 | NCBI WGS metagenome assembly OCTA01 (sample SAMEA3539302, study PRJEB22396) | soil metagenome | biome: tundra; feature: field; material: soil | place: USA | collected 2010-05 | depth 0.15 m | reverse complement strand
CCGGGATGCTTCTATGAAGTCAAGGGCACTTCGACGAGCCTCTTAAAGAGGGTCCGTGAGAGGTGCCGCTTGAGCGCTCTCATTGCCTCGCGTTTGGTCTTTCCCTCGCTGATGCGGCGGTCCAGATAGGCGCGTGTTTCGGGGTGGTGGAGCGAGCGGCTGAGAGCGATCGTGTGGATCGCGTTGTTGGCTTGGCGGTCGCCACCCCGGCTGAGACGGTGACGGACCGTCTTGCCAGAGGAAGCCGGTAGCGGCGCCGTTCCATTGCAGCGAGCGAACGCTGCCTCGGAGTAGAAGCGTGCCGGGTCGCAGACCAGGAGCTTTGCGGCCGAGATCGGCCCGACACCCACCTCCCCGAGCAGTGTCTGGTCGAGCGATGCGACGAGCTCGGTGAGTTCGCGCTCGTAGCGACGCGCATCGATGGCGAGCGCCCGTGAGCGTGCCGCCAAGTCGCGCATGACCGCGAAGATCGCGCGCTCGTCCATCGGCGCGCCCGTCCGGGTGCGCATCACGCCCAGACGCCGCTCGAGCTGTTTGCCGGTGCCCTCCCCGATGCGCTCGCGCAATGCGACCGGGGCGGTCGCGTGCAACGACTGAAGCTGGTTCAGCAGCCTTGTGCGCTCGCAGGTGGCCGAGCGCCGGGCGACGAGAAGCGCCGCCAGCGCGCGGCGAGTTCCCTGCTGGCGCGGGGTCGAAGTGCCTTCGTCGCTGAGAACGCGCTTGGCGGCAGAGATCGCGTCGATGCGGTCTGTCTTGCCGGTGCGCCGCTCTCGCCGCCGTGGACGCTCGACCTCCAGCACCGAGCAACCAGCGAGCTGCAGGTGCTCGCACAGGCCGGCTCCCCAACTACCCGCACCCTCGATGCCGAACACCAGTTGCTGGCCGCCCTCCGCGAGCGCACGCGCCCAGAGCCGCAGCTCAAGATAGCCGGCCGCGCACGCCTCGATCGAGAGTTCCCCCAGCAGTTGTCCGAGCCGATCGAGCGCCACTGCTATGTGACGATTCTTATGGGTGTCTACTCCAACTGCGATCATCGCTCCTCCGCATTCCTCGGTGACATGGGTGATGTGGAGGCCGCCGGACAGAACTGTGTCGAGTGATGTCAGGCTTCTATGAAGTCACGGCGGCATCCGTGGACGGCGGCGGGAGACAGATCCCGGGCAGGGCACGTAATGGCCAGTCAGATCACGAGTCATCCCGTCGCCGGCCACACCCTCACGAGGGCTTCGGATACCACCGCCCGATGACCGCTGCGCTACGTCCTACGGGCTCCGCTCCGCGGTCATCGCCTGGCGCCCACAAACGGACCGCCAGACAGGCATCAAGCTACACAGTCAGATCAAGGCCTCCAAGAATCCCGGGGCGGTTCACTACACCCGACCGAATTCACCCGGGAATTGGGACGCGACCAGGGCTGAGTCCGTCGCCGACCTGCACCGTAGGATGCCGCTCGTGCCTCTCTCCGCAAGAACACGCTGCTGCTGATGAAGCAACTTCACGGAACCGCACACGCGGACGTCGCGCGACCGATCGAGGAGTGCTTCGCGGTGCTCGTAGCGATCGACTGCTACCCGCTCTGGTGCTCAGAGCTTGTCCGACGAGTGCATGTCCTCGAGAGGGGCGATGACGGCGTGCCGGCTCGGGCGGAGACGACATTGCACGTATCGCACGGTCCTCTCGCTAAAGACTTGGACCTCCTGCTGGCGGTTCGCGTGCAGAGGCCGGAAGTCGTGCAGCTTACCCGCGTACCCTATGGGCCGTCAGACACCGAAGAGCTCGATGTGATTTGGAGACTAGAGAAGCATGGTGAGACCCGTGTCGAGCTTGATCTGCATGCCAGCCTGGCGGTGCCCAGGCTCGTCCCGCTTGGCGGCCTCGGCGAAGCTCTTGCCGACCGCTTGGTGCGCTCCGCCGTCAAGACGCTCCAGTCCGGAGCCTAACCGGCGCTTACCGCGACCTCTCGCGTGCAAAGCGCGGTCGGGAGTCAACTTCGGGGTGCGTGCGATGGTCTCCGCGGGCGGCGACCAGGCAGGCCGCCACGACGAGCGCCGTGGCGGCCAACCAGATGAGGGGGATCAGGAGGAGGAGCACTACGGCTCCCAATGTGACCCGTCCGGTTGAAGGCTAGCTTTCGGCCCGCTGAAGGCCAGCTTAATTCTTGAGCCTGCTCACGTCGGGCGGGCAGGCGACTGGCTGTCGATTTCATCAAGGGTCCGCCGGCAGGGCGCCGACTCAGGTATCGATTGACGGCGCCGTGCCTGCCCCCGCCACCGGCTCCTCGACGGCTGCGGCCGGCCTCTGAGGGCGCCGGCGCGGCCGGTTGGCCGCCGCACGGGCGGCGGCCGCCGCCTGCAGCCGGGGCACGAAGACCAGCACGTAGCCGGTCGACAGCGCGGTCAGCGCCGCGATGATGGAGATCGGGGCGGTCGAGAAGTGGCTGGCGTTCTTCGGGTCGGAGAACCCGGTGGCCAGGAACAGCACGGTGAAGAGCACGACCCCGAAAGCCGCCAGGGGGCGGCCGGCCACTAGGCGGAAGGGCCGCTCCCGCGTCTCACGTCGGCGCAGGATGAGCAGGCTCAGCGACCCGAGGGCATAGATCGCCGACTCGATGGCCGCGCCGACGGCAACGAGCAGCAGCCACTGCCCGGTGGCGAAGACGACGGCAGCCACCACCGCGGAGACGCCGGCCAGTGTGGTGACCGCCAGCCAGGGCACGGCATTGAGGTTCAACTTGGCGAACTGCCGGGGCAGGTTGCCCTCGCGGGCGGCTGCGTAGATGAAGCGGGAGGCCACCAGGAAGCCGCCGTTGAAGGTGTTCAGCGCGGTGAGCACAGTCAATGCCAGCATCCACAGCTCGCCGACAGCGCCCAATGCGGCTTTGCCCAGCAGGAGCTGGGGATAGGCGCTGTGGTGGAGCACGGAGAACGGCACGAGACGGGTCAGTGCCAGTGCGAAAAGGGTCGACGCCAGCCAGATCAGAAGGGGGGCGATGAACAGGGCCCGGGTGATCACCCGGGGCGTCCGGGCCTCCTCGGCGGTAGTGGTGACCCACTCGAAGGCGGCGTACAGGAACAGGGCGAAGGCCACCGCCTGGATCCCCGAGAAGGTGCCCTTGCCGAACAGCTCGAAAGGCCGATGGAAGGCGCCGCCGACGTGGAACAGGGCGAGGACCGACAGGATGGCCGTGCCGGTCAGCACCGTGTAGGTGACGAGCGTCTGCACCCAGCCGGCGAGGCGCACGCCGTGAAGGTTCGAGGCGAGCGCCAGACCGAGTAGGACGACGATCCAGACGTAGGCCAGGGCCGCCGGCTCGTGCAGGACGTGACGGACGGCCGCACCGATCAGAAACGCGTCGGCCGCGATCACCAGCACGACCGTGGTCATGTACGTGAAGGTCACCGACAGGGCCGTCCGGTTTCCCACGGCGCGCCCGAGATAGAGCCGGATGCCGGCGGCCGTCGGGTACAGGCCGTTCAGCTCGGAGAAGATCCCGGCCACCAAGAGCACCAGCACGCCGCCGATGAGGATGGCCAGGGCAGCCGTGGCACCGGGAGCGTAGGCCATGACCGACACCACACCCAGGTAGTCGATCGCGGCGAAGGCCAGGCCGGCCGAGGTGGCGGTTGCGGTTGCAGTGCCCACCGAACGGCGGAGGGCCACTGCGGCCGGGGGTGCCCCCTCGGCGTCTGGCATCAGGCGTCGGGCCAGATCACGGAGCTGATGGCATCCAGGCGCATGACGTCCTCCTGTGACCCCTTCACCGTGATCTCGCCCCGCAGATACTTCTGCACCGGGTTCAGGTCACCCCAGAACATGTCGCAGAACGTCTCCGAGCTCGTGCTCACAACGATGTCCGGGGTGCCGAGGTGGCCCTCGGGGGTGGAGAGGATCTCGCCGCGATCGACCTCCATCGAGAACGTCTTGCCCGTATCGGAGCAGACGAAGTGCAGGGTCCTGGACCAGTCTCGCTGCATCTTGCGCAGCCGCTCATTGCCGTTGCAGCTGGACGTGTAGTCGGCAAGCGCCTCGGCGAGCTCGTCCCAGTCGGCCATGATCGCCCTTTCAGCTCGCCGCGCCAGCTGCCCGGACCGGTCGACGCCTGGGCCGGGGGGGTGCAGTCTCCTCGGGTCCTGCGCCGGACACCAGATCCTCAATGGCCCGGTCGAGTGCAGCGAGCAGGAAGTCGATCTCCTCCTCCTCGATCACCAGGGCGGGCATCAGGCGCATCACCGAGGGCTGGTTGCCGCTGTAGACGGCAAGCACGCCGTGGCGGGCGAGGTGATAGGACATCCTCGGCCCGAGCGAGTCCTCGGCATACTGGATCCCGGCCATCAGGCCTTGACCGCGCACCTCGGTGATCACCTCGGAACGGGCGGCGGCGATGGCGTGCAGCCCTGCGAAGAGCCGCACGCCCATGGCTGCGGCGTGCTCCACCAGGCCGGTCTCCTCGATCACGGCGATCACCTCGAGCGCCACGGCGCACGCCAGGTCCGAGCCGCCGAAGGTGGAGAGGTGGATGAACGGGTTGGGGATGAGGAACTCGCGGAGCTCCTCGGTGAACACGGTCGCCGAGATCGGCATGAGCGAGCCGCCGAGGGACTTGGCGGTGGCCATGACGTCCGGCACGACTCCGTCGTGTTCGCTTGCCCACCACCGGCCGGTCCGGCCCAGCCCCGTCTGGATCTCGTCGAGGATCAGAAGGGCACCGGCGCGGTCGCACGCGGCGCGGACGCCGGCCAGGTACCCGGGAGGCGGCATGACGATGCCACCCTCGCCCTGGATCGGCTCGAGGAGCACGGCGGCGGTGCGCTCGTCGACGGCGGCGGACAGGGCGTCGAGGTCGCCGAAGGGCACCTGGACGAACTCCGGCATCAGCGGCTCGAACGGCGCCCGGAACGAAGCCCGGCCGCCGGCCGAGAGTGCGAACCCAGTGTGGCCGTGATAGCCGTTCACGGTAGAGATGATCCGGGGCCGGCCGGTGGAGCCCCGGGCCAGCTTGATGGCGAAGTCGATGGCCTCTCCGCCACCGGTGCCGAACATGGTGCAGGAGAGGTCCCCGGGCGTGATCTCGGCCAGCCTGGCCGCTAGCTCGGCCTTGGCCTGTGAGCAGAGCAGGAAGTTCCCGTTGTCCAGCTGGTCGATGGCGGCGTGGGCCGCGGCCACCACTCGGGGGTTCCTGCGTCCGACGTTGAACGAGCCTGCCGAGGTGAAGCAGTCGAGGAACTTGGCCCCATCGACGTCCCACACCCAGGCGCCCGACCGCTTGGCCTCGATTATGTCGAGCCCGGCGGCCTTCATGACGCGCACCTTCTGCGGGTTGATGAAGGTCGCGAACTGATCGAGCGCGTGCTGCTTGGCGTCGTCCGTCATGGCGCTTCTGCTCCTTTTCGGGGGCCGGGACCCATCGCATCAAGTCTGCCGAAATCTCGCCGCAGGTGCCCTGAGGGGCGCAGGGCGCCCAACCAGACCGATGCGACCACGAGGCCGGTCACACCGGTGCTCACGTCGTGCCTCCCAACTGCTCCAATATGCCCCAAAGCCTACGAGCGGTCGAGCTGCTCACGGCCAGGGCCCCGCTGCGGCGCGGCGCTGAAATGCCTCGATGGTTCCGGCGGCGATCCTCGCGCAGGCCATCACGCAGGCCCACCGGACCCGCTCGACCGTGTCGGTCGGGTGATGGTAGTCGGGGAAGCAGCCGAGTCCCATCGAGAGGACCGAGGCGCACGGCAGACCGCGATGGACGGCCAGGACCGGATCCGTCCACCCTCCGATGCGCCAGCGCTGGGGGGAGGGCACGGCGGCGATCGCCGCGCCCTCCTCGACCAGCGCGATGTCACGCTCGTGGTAGCGCTGCTCGCGCATAGCGCCCTCGGCGCTGCAGACGATCGGCGTCCCCGCGCCCAGCGTGTCCAGGCCGAGCACAAAGGCCGGCTGCTGCTTCAGGCGCGCTCCGTATCGATCCAGGAACGCCGCCATGCCGCCCATGCCGGCCTCCTCCGATCCCGTGAAGGCAACGAGCACGTCCGCCTCGGGAAGCGGCTCGGCGGCGAGCGCGCGCAGCAGATCGATGCAGACCGCCACGCCGCTTGCGTTGTCGCAGGCGCCGGGCACCGTGTCGCTACGCGCGACGTCGGCGTCGGCGGCGCACGCGAGTCCGAGGATCCCGGCGGCGAGCACCCGCGCCGCGCGGCCCCTTCGCCCGAGCAGAGCGCCCGCGCCCGCGAGAGCAAGCGCGAGCTCCACCGGCGCCATGAACGGGTCGACGCGGCGGCGGCGAAGGTGGCGGGCGCCGCCGGCATTCACGACCGTCGGGCTCCAGATCAGGCCCGTGTTGGCGGCGTCGTGGTGGGCGACGAGGACGAGCGTCGCCCGTCGGCGTCCTGCCGCAGGCACCCGCGCGATCACATTCGCCCCGTCACCAGCCGGCAGCAGGCGCCGAAGCCACTGGCGCGCGCCGCTCACCTCCATCTCATACGAGCACAGCGTGGCGGCGGCCAGGGCCGCGCCACGTGGCCCGCCGAGCACGCTCGCGGCTATGCCTGCCGCGTTATGAAGGCCGTGCGCAAGCGCATACGTCGCCTGGTAGCGATAAGGCTCGATCCCCACGTCCTCGATCCCAAGCTTGCGCAGCCTGCGCAGCATCCACTCCGCGCTCGCGCGCTCGCCCGCCCGCGCTGAGGATCGTCTCATCGCGGACAGCGACGCGACGTCGCCGCGGATCGCCTCCAGGTCCGGCGCGTACCCGGCGATCATCGCCACTGACCTTCGATCTCGACGACCGTCTCGTCACCGATGTCGCGGTGAAGCAGCGGCCCACCCGCGATGCGGGCTGCGCCGGGGCAGCGACGACCGGCCACACGGTGAGCCTCCAGGCGCTTCAAGGGCGCAGACCATACCAGCGGGGCAGCGCGCCGCTATATCAGCTTGCGACCGGCTTGTAGACCGTTACCACGGCGGCGCCGCCGAGGCCGATGTTGTGCTGGAGGGCGACCTTCGCGCCGTCGACCTGACGCGCGTCGGCCAGGCCGCGCAACTGCCAGCAGAGCTCGCTGCACTGCGCCAGCCCGGTGGCACCCAGCGGGTGGCCCTTGGAGATCAGCCCGCCGGAGGGATTGACGACCCAGCGCCCGCCGTAGGTCGTGTCGTGCGAGTCGATGAGCTCATGTCCGTGGCCCTCCTCGGCCAGGCCGAGCGCCTCGTATGTGATGAGCTCGTTCGCGCTGAAGCAGTCGTGCAGCTCGATCACCTGGACGTCCTCGGGTCCGACCTGCGCTTCCTCGTAGGCCTGGCGCGCCGCCTCCTTGCTCATGTCGTAGCCGACGATCTTGATGCAGTCGGCGCTCTCGTCGAACGTCGAGGCGAGGTCGGTGACCATCGCCTGGCCGGCGATCTCGATCGCCTGAGCCCAGAGGTCGTGCTCGTCGACGAACCGCTCGCTTGCCACGATCGCCGCCGCGGCGCCGTCTGAGGTGGGCGAGCACTGCAGCTTCGTGAGCGGCTCGTGGATCATCTTCGCCGCCTTGATGTCCTCGAGCGAGTACTCGTCCTGGAACTGCGCATAGGGGTTGTTGACCGAGTGCTTGTGGTTCTTCCAGCCGATCCAGGCGTAGTGGTCGGGCGTGGAGCCGTACTTCTCCATGTGATCGCGTCCGGCGTTTCCAAACATCTGCGGCGCGAACGGAGACTCCTCGGGCGGGCGGATGTCGAACATCCTCATCATGTGCTTGTCCATCGCGGGCGTGCGGTCGGTGTACTTCATCCCCAGCGAGCCGCGCTCCATCTTCTCGAAGCCGACAGCGAGCGCACAGTCGACCAGGCCGCCCTTGACCGTTTGGCGGGCGAGGAACAGCGCGCTGGAGCCGGTCGAGCAGTTGTTGTTGACGTTGATCACCGGGATGCCCGTCAGGCCGAGCCCGTAGATCGCGCGCTGACCGTAGGTTGAGTCGCCATAGCAGTAGCCGGCGTAGGCCTGTTGCACGCGCTCATATGCAATGCCGGCGTCGGCGAGCGCCTTGGATCCCGCCTCGAGCACCCACTCCGGGTAGTCGCCCTCCTTGGTGCCGGGCTTGTCGAACTTCGACATCCCAACCCCGATCACAAACGTGCGGCTGCTCATCTGCGCTCCTTCCTCTCGGCGCGTCATCTCGGCGGAATCGCGGGCTTGGACCCTGGCGTGGCGGCGACTTCTGCTCGCGCTCGACGGCTACCCGAATCTGATCGCCGATGAGCCTATCCGACGCGAAGCGAACCGGCGCGATCACCCGCAACAGCACGCTGGGGACTACCCGACGGCTGAGTCTCGCTCTCCCTGGTCTACAGAAGCTCTCGCACCTCGCCGGGCCGGCAGCGTACCGTGGTGTGAGGCTCTCCCATCACATGGAGCCCGTTGCGAGGGCGACCGCCAACGGCGTTCGTCTTCATCTGGGTGGCGCCTGCGACGACTTCGTCGAGCCTCGGCGGAGAGCGACCGCTCGACCGCGCCACCATTCTTGCGCTGGTGGCGATGGGGGTCGCAGTGTTGGTGATCGCCAACGATTTCAGCGCGCTCGCAGTGGCGCTGCCGGCGATCGAGAAGCAGTTCGACACCGACGTGGGCACGGTGCAATGGGTGATCAACGCCTACGCGCTTACGTTCGGGGTACTGATCGTCGTGGGCCGCCGCCTCGCGGACATCTTCGGGCGCCGCTCCCACCACCGGGCGGCGGGCTGAGGAGGTCGCTAGCGGGGCAGTGTTCCTGAAGTGGCTTGCTGTTGTAGGCGCGCGATGCTGCAGGAATGTCGCTGCCGCAGTGGCGAGGAAGGAGGAGCCCGCGTCTCGTCCGTCGGCGGGGACGGTCATTGGGGTCTGGTGGTGGTCGCGCGCCCCCGCCATGCGGGACCGTCGAGGGGCGTGGTTAGGCGGCGGCGCGTTCTTGGGAGGGTCGGCGGCGGAGGTTTGACTGCTGGAGGGCCGGGGGCAGGTAGGCGGACTCGTCGGGCATGCCTACATTGGTGCCGGGCGGAACGATCGTGTCGATTCGGTCGAGGATCTCGTCGGTGAGCGTGACCTCTGCGCCGGCGAGCAGGTCCTCGAGATGCTCCATTGTGCGTGGCCCGATTATCGCGCTGGTCACGCCGGGATGAGCGATCGCGAACGCGATCGCGAGGTGCGTCATCGGCAAGCCCGCCTCTTCGGCGAGCGGGATGAGCTGCTCGACGGCGTCGATCCGCCGTTCGTCCCTGAGGCTCGAGAGCATGGCGACGCGATGCAGGTCGGTCTGCTGGTCCTTGCGGACGCGCCCGGTGAGCATGCCCCTCGCGAGAGGGCTCCAGACCAGCGTGCCCATCCCGTGGCGCTGGGCGACGGGCAGCACCTCGGCCTCGATGCCCCGATTGAGGATGGAATAGGTCGGCTGCTCGGTATGAAACCGCTCCAGGCCGCGGCGCTCGGCCACCCACTGCGCCTCGACGATGTCAGAGGCGGGCATCGTGGATGAGCCGATCGCACGGACCTTGCCGCTGTGGATCAGGTCCGAGAGCGCGGAGAGCGTCTCCTCGATGTCGGTGTCGGGGTCCGGCCGGTGGATCTGGTAGAGGTCGATGTGGTCGGTCTGCAGGCGGCGCAGCGAGTTCTCGACCGCGGTCATGATCCAGCGCCGCGAGGCGCCCCTTTGATTGGGGTCCTCACCCATCGGGCGATTGAACTTGGTCGCGAGGACAACGCTGTCACGGCGTCCCTTGAGCGCCTTCCCCACGATCTCCTCGGACTCGCCGGCAGAGTACCCGTCGGCGGTGTCGATGAAGTTGATCCCCGCGTCCAGCGCCTTGTGGATGATGCGGATCGAGTCGTCGTGGTCGGGGTTGCCGATCGCCGCCCCGAACATCATCGCGCCGAGCGCGTAGGGACTTACTTTGATGCCGGTCCGGCCGAGGGTGCGGTAGAGCATGGGGTTCTCCTGAGGTCGCGGGTGGGAGAGCGTTCTCGCGATGTCCTACGATGAACGAAGTGGAACGCTTTTCCGCAACTATAACGGAACGGCTTTCCGGAAAAGCAGGTTAGGGAGTGTCGTGACTGAGAACGCAGCAACGAGCGGAGTCGACTCGACCGGCTCGGCGAGTCCGCGCGCACCCAGCCGCGCGGGGCGTCGGCTGCGAGCCGACGCGCAACGCAACATCGACTCACTGCTTGAAGCAGCGAAGGCCGTCTTCGCCACGTCAGGCGTGGACGCGCCCGCGAAGGAGATCGCTGATCTGGCCGACGTCGGCGTCGGAACGCTCTACCGGCACTTCCCGCGGCGCTCGGACCTTGTCAAGGCAGTGCTCCAGCGCGGGATAGATGCCTGCGCCGACGCCGCCCCGGCGTTGAGCGCAGCGCACGAGCCAGGAGATGCACTCGCAAAGTGGCTCCAGCGCTACACCGAGTTTGTCTCGACCAAGCGAGGACTCGCTAGCGCCCTGCACTCGGGCGATCCGGCGTTCGACGAGCTGCCCGGCTACTTCATGCAGCGACTCGAACCCACCCTCGGGTCGCTGCTCGAAGCCGCGACAGCGAGCGGCGAGATTCGTGGCGACATCAGCCCGAAGGATCTCCTGTACGCCGTCGCCAGTCTGTGCCTGCCCGTCGCGGACGAAGGAGTCGCGTACAGCCAACGCATGGTCACGCTCCTCATCCACGGACTACGCTACGGAGCCGATACGAGCCCGTCTCGCTCCTGAAGCCATAGACGGATTGCCTGCTTCCTTCCCCGATCGCCGGTGCGCCTCCGCACCGCCGCGCGATCGACCGACGAACACGCCCTCGAGCGCAACCCCTTGAAGGTCGGCGAACGCAAGGAGCGGTTTCTGCCGGCCGCCAAGCCGGCTAGGACGTTCCTTGAGGTCTACGAAGGGGGTGCGCGAGGTCGAGATGACGCTCTGGGCGCGGAGCGAGCTCATCCGCCACCGCGAGCAGCGTATCCGCGACGGGTTCCCGATGGAGCCGTCCGACCACTTCTTCGGCACCACGAGCGGGCGCCGCAGAGACCCCGATCGCTTCCGTGACCGCGTGCTTGCGCGTAGCACCGACCTGGTGAACACGAAGAGAGCCGAGCAGGGACTCCCGGCGCTCCCGAAGATCACACCGCACTCGCTGCGGTGTACTTGGGCGATGCTCGCTGCGCAGGCGGGCCGCGACCCGCACTGGATCTCCGACCAGATCGGCCACACCTCGGCCGCGTTCACGCTGCAGGTCTACCAGCAGACACGCCACCGGCGCCTGTCCGACAGCGAGCGGCAAGCGATCTGGGAGCTGATGCGCTTCGCCGATGAGCCGGTCGCGTGCCCGTTCACGCGCCAGGTCACACGGGTGGCTGACGGCGAGTTTAGGCCGCTGAATGGGCCAACGGACTATCTTGATGCTTCTCCTAACCCTTGACGGCTCACAAGCCGATGACCCAACTTCCGTCCTTTTGCAGGATTTTTCGTGATGGGCGCGGCGGGTTTCGAACCTGCGACCTCTCGCGTGTGAAGCGAGCGCTCTCCCACTGAGCTACGCGCCCTGGCGCCCTGCTGGCAGGGCCTCGTGCGGCCCCGAGGGGCTGCTTCGACTCTACAGAAGTCCTCTGCCCCTCGAGGGCGAGGCCGGGGGGCGTGCCAGCTGCCAGCCTCGCCCCGCCTCCGAGGCGGGCCAGCCGCCTGCCTCGGGCCGTCTGACCCCGCTCAGCCAGCCGCTGCCTCCGCGATCGCCCGCGCCAGCGCCGCGCGTCCCCCGCGCAGGACGGGTTGGCCGTGCGACACGATCACGCGTTCGATCGGCAGCTCTAGGAACGGGCGCAAGAGCTGGGCGAGTCTGCCCCTGTCCGCCTGCGCCTTTCCCAGCCAGCTCTGCGGACACAGTCGGAGTCTTCCGGTGTCGTCGCCGATGAGGCGGTCGCCGGCCACGAGCGCGGCGGCTGCGGGCAGCCAGAACATCGTCTCGCCAGCTCCTCTCAGCGGCCACGGAACCACGCCGTGCGGCACCGCGTTCCAGGCGCTCGAGGTGTTGGCCGCGTAGCGCGCCGCGAGCTCCTCGCGGTCGCGGCGATGCCAGCGGATCGTCGTCAGGACGCTCACGGGACGAGCGGCGATGCTCTGGTCGAGCCACCGCAGCAACTCCGCGCGGCCGTCGGATGGGAGGAGCGGATCGATCAGCGCGACGGCCTCCGGGGCCTCGTAGAGCACCGATCCCACCATCTGATCCCAGTCCCCCGAGCTCCCGGGCGCCGCGTCTGGATTCCAGTCCGGGTGCGGCGCCGTCCAGCGCCACAGGCCGGGAGCGACCTTTTCCGGGAGCACCGCTCGATGCTAGCGCCGCCCTCGCGCGCCGCTGCGCCGCCGGACCACGGAGGCCCGCGGTCGGGCCGGGCCTCGCCTTCCGGCCAGGCCCAGCCTTCGCCTCAGCCGAAGCCCAGTTGGGCCACCAGCACCCCGGCCATGGAGGCCGCGCAGAACACGTGCTCGCGGCAGATGGATCTGGCAAGGGCACTCTGGCTGCTCACGGGGTCCCGGCGGGCGCCCAGTCGCACGGCGCTCGGCACAGTGCGGGTCCCCGCCAGCAGGATCGGGGCGGCGGCGAGCGCGAGCGACGCCCACGAGACCCACGCACGCCGGCCGCCTGCGGCCACCTCGGCGAGGACGCCCGCAAGCGTGGCCAGCATGACCGCCGCGATCAGCCTGCTCATCGGTCGCGCCGCGGTGGTCACCCGCCTGTAGTAGGACGCGATCGACGCGAGGACCTCTTCGGGCAGGTCTCCCTCGCGGTGGCCCATGACCTGGACGTCGAACATCAGGTCGAACCACAGGACCGCCAGCAGGAACCCTGCGCCCGCGGTCACGAATGCGCTCATGAGCCCAGCCGGACTCCCACGTGGGGATGCAGCCGATCGTTCGCTTCGGAGAAGCTCTGCGCCAGCCGATCCACTTCCGTCTCGGTCAGCGCGGTCCCGAATGCGGGGGCACCACCGAGCGTCTCGTATCCCGCCGCCACCTGCTTGCCGAGCTGGGCGAGCGTGAAGTGCCCGTCGTAGACGCCATCGATGTAGAGCGCCACGTTAGCCCGTGCAAAGCGCGCGCTGACGGGGGAGCCGTGTTCGATCTCATCGATGGCCGCGCCGATCAGCTGCCATCCGCGCGCTGCCAGTCCGCGGAAGCTGCGGAACAGGCCCGCCAGCTGCGAGCCCGGACCAGTGAGGGACGCTGCTCGGCGTTCCGCCAGCAGCGACGGCAGCTGGAGTTGCGCCGCTCGTTCGCCGGCCGCCTGGATCGCCGGCCGCGAGATCGAGCCGGGGGCGGCGGGCAGGCCGTTGACCACCAGCGGCCACGCCGCCTTGGTGGCGGCCACCTCCTTTGCCACCGCTGCGCGCTCGCCGCTCAACGCGTGGCAGACGGCAATGAAGTCTTCGCGTTCCAGCCGCGTCGCTGCCGGGGTGGCGGTGGCGCTCTTGCCGCAACCCCCCGCAGCGAGCGCTGCGCCGCTCAGCAGCAGCAGCGCAGCGTTGCGGCTGATCCTCCGGGACCTGCCCGCGCCGCGCACAGCGCTCTTGCGGGGAGCCTGCGTGGGTCGCCTACTAGGTGGCGAGCATGTCGATCACGAACACCAGCGGCGCGTTCGGTGGGATCGACGGCGGCGAGCCTTTGGCGCCGTAGGCCAGCGCTGCGGGGATCACCAGCTCGCGCCGTCCACCGACCTTCATGCCGGCGACGCCCTGGTCCCATCCTGGGATGACCGCGCCCTTGCCGAGCGCGAACGTGAACGGTTCGTTGCGTTTCCAGGAGGCGTCGAACTCCTTGCCGCCTTTGAACAGCACACCCACGTAGTTGACCGTGACGGTCTGGCCGGCTTTGGCTGCGGGTCCGATTCCGGTGATCAGGTCTTTGACCTCGAGCTTGGTGGGTGCGGCACCCGACGGCACCGTGACCTGCGGTTCTTTGGAGAGGGGGCCGCTCGCCGGTGTCTTGGCGGTGGCCGTGGTGCTCGTTTCTGCGGGCTTCTTGCTCGTCGCTTCATTCTGTTTGACCAGCGCGTTGTCGCTCTTGTTCTCAGCGCCGACCGTGATCGTGCTCGATCCGCTCGAGCTGCCGCAGCCGGCGATCAGGAGGGTGGCGCCCAGCGCCGCCAGCGTCAGGCCGGAGCGGGAGCGAAAGGTGGGGTTCAAGGCTTTGAAGTAGGTCACGGTCGCGCAGCCTATCGGAACTCGACCGAGCTGGTGTGCGCTGACCGCGGTCTGGCGTACGCCGACCGCCGGCTGGCGTGCGTTACGATCGACCATGGACCGTGCTAGGCGGGGAGGTAGCGGTGCCCTGAATCCGCAATCCGCTCTAGCGGGGCTGAATTCCCCTCCGAGGGGTTCTGGCTCCGGTCGCTCCGTCGCTCGGGGCGTCGATGGTTCGGGTCCCGCGCGGTGTCGGCTTGCGAACCAGGTCAGGTCCGGAAGGAAGCAGCCTTAAGCGATCACCGGCAGGCGCAGCGGGAGCTCCCGGACCGGAGTCGTGGGCGGCGATCGGCGCCGGATGCCGAGGACAACGACGAGGGGTGCACGGTCCACTACAGCCGGGCGCACACGCCACAGCTACGCGCACCTGTGGAAGATCAGCCACGAGCGGTTGGCCCTCGTCTCGGTGAAGCCGGGCGGAACGCTGACGGTCACGATCGGGTCCTTGGGGTCGAGCACATAGTCCTTTTCGACCTCCTTGCTGGCCGGGTCGACGTACACGCCGCTGGTGAGGCGCCCGCCCGTGGCGGCGTTGACGATGTTGCGGGGGCTTGTCTGCAGGTACAGCGCCAGCAGCGGGACTGGCGCGTGGTTGGGGACCCCGACCTCGCCGCAGCGCAGGTTGATCGAGTGGTCATCCACAAGCGCCAGCAGGTCGCCTTCGATGCTCTGCTGGCGCGCCAGCTTGTCCATTTCACGGTGCGCCGTGCGGTACTGCGCGGGGGCGTAGGCGGCCAGCGCCGCAAGCACCGGCGCCCCGCCGGCCATCCACCAGCGCCGCCGCCGATCGCCGCGCGCCAGGTGCAGCCAGCCGAAGGCACCGGCGCCGCAGAACACGCACAGGATCGCCGCCGCCAGGAACGCGTAGCGGGTGTTTATGGGGAGCCCGAGTGCAGCGAAGGCGGCGAGCACCGTCACCGCCAGCGCGCCCGCAGCCGCACCCGGCAGCGCCCGGCTGCGCAGCCACAGCAGCGACAGCACTCCCCCCATCGCCGCGCCCACGAGCACCGGCGGGCGCAGGATCTCGCCGAGCCGCCGCGGGATGTACTGGGGCACGTTGGCGATCCCGGTGACCCGTCCGAGCGTGCTGGCGGTGTGGCGGGTGTTGGTCAGCGACCACAGCGGCTGGCCGGTGATCGCCAGGTCGCTGAGCACCCACAGCAGCGGGGCGGCCGCAGCCAGCAGCGTCAGCTGGATGATCTCGCGGCGCGTGCGGGTGGGCTGCTGGAGGCGCAGGGCACCGGCCCCGCGCGTCCCGCGCCCGCGCAGGAACGCGGGCGTCCATTCCAGCGCGTACAGCCAGTACAGCCCAGAGAACGCCCACGCCTCCGGGCGCAGCAGCCCGGCCAGCGCCAGCAGCGCCAGCACCGGCGCTGCCGCCGGGCGCTGTGCGCTCGAGCGGCTGCGCGACTCCACCAGCAGGGCGCCCAGCACCAGCAGCAGGTAGGGGAGATCCACGTAGGCGCGCACGCCGTCGCGGAGCACGGGCACGCGTGTGAGGAAGACCAGCGCCGCGAGTGCCCCGGCGGCGCGAGAGAACCACTCGCCGCCGAGCCGGTAGATCACCCAGCCGCAGCCCGACAGCGCGAGAAAGCCGAGGGCCACGGTCACGTTCTCCGCCGCGCGCGCCCCCAGCGGCGAGAGCACCGCGCCCAGCGCCTCCAGCAGCGGGTGGGGGGTGGGGGCGACCGGGACGGAGTAGGCCGGGGCCTGCCCGCGCGAGAGCTGCCCTCCCCACGCCAGCGCGTAGAGGGTGTCGTAGTTGGCGAAGCCCACGCCGCTCAGCAGGCGCAGCAGCACCGCTCCGCCGATGATCCAGAGCGGGGCTCCCGCTCGCTGCGCCCAGCGCTTGATCGTGGCCGCCATCAGTGCGGACGCTACCCGCTGGAGCGGGTGATCGAGCCTGCCCACGGGCGTGGGTAGACTCAGGCGAACGGTGTCGGTAGAGGACCAGTCACAGCAGCAGCAGCGGTCGCTGTACCGCAGGCACCGCCCCCGCACGTTCGCCGAGGTGGTCGGCCAGGAGCCCGTGGTGCGGACGCTGCGAAACGCCGTGGAGCGGGGCAAGGTGCACCACGCCTACCTGTTCGTGGGCTCGCGCGGAACCGGCAAGACCTCAATGGCCAAGATCCTCGCCGCCTGCCTGAACTGCGAGCGGGGACCGACCACCGAGCCGTGCGGGGAATGCGAGTCGTGCCTGTCCATCGCGCGCGCCACCTCCCTGGACGTGATCGAGATGGACGCCGCCTCCAACAACTCCGTCGATGACATCCGCGAGCTGCGCGAGAGCGTCGCCTACGCGCCGGTCAGCGGTCGGCGCAAGGTCTACATCCTCGATGAGGCCCACATGCTCTCCACGGCCGCCTGGAACGCCTTCCTCAAGACGCTGGAGGAGCCGCCGCCCAACACCGTGTTCGTGCTCGCCACCACCGAGGCGGGCAAGATCCCCGCCACCGTCGTCGACCGCTGCCACCGCTTCGACTTCCACCGCCCCACCGTGGAGCAGATCGCAAGCGTGGTGCGCCGCGTCGCCGTCGCCGAGTCGATCGAGATCCCCCCGCCGGCCGTCGCCGCCCTCGCCCGCTCCGCCACGGGCAGCTTCCGCGACGCGCTCGGCACGCTCGAGCAGCTGGTCACCTACAGCGGCAGCGAGATAGCGCTCGACGACGTGCTCGCCGTGCTCGGGGTGGCCGACGCGCGTCTGCTCGAAGAGACCGTGGACGCAGTCGACGCGGGAGACGCCAGGCGTGCCCTGACTGCGCTGGAGGAGTGCGTCGAGCAGGGCCGCGACGCCGCCTCCTTCGTCTCCGGTCTGGAGGTGCGCGCTCGCGAGCTGCTGGTCGTGCAGACGCTCGGTCAGGTGCCCGACGAGCTGGCGCTCACACCCGAGTCCGACGCCGCCCTGCGCGCGCAGGCCGAGCGCGTGGATCACGCCACCGTCGTGCGCCTGCTGGAGCTGCTGGGCGAGGCCATGGAGGCCGTGCGTGCGGGCGCCGACGCGCGCACCCGTCTGGAGCTCTCGCTCGTCAAGGCTGCCCACCCCGCACTCGACGGCTCCATGCGCGCGCTGCTCGCGCGGATCGAGCGTCTGGAGAGCCAGGGCGCGACCGTCCACGCTGTC
>OCTA010002330.1_pt1 | contig 17330 bp, 19 predicted proteins | sample 1538991 | NCBI WGS metagenome assembly OCTA01 (sample SAMEA3539302, study PRJEB22396) | soil metagenome | biome: tundra; feature: field; material: soil | place: USA | collected 2010-05 | depth 0.15 m | reverse complement strand
GGGGATCCGCCGGTGCGAGATATCAACCCCGCTCGTCATCCCAACCTCGCCGCGGCTCAACGCTTGTCGCATAAGGCATGGGAGAAGATCTCGGCCGCACAGGCTGCCAACGAGTGGGATATGAACGGCCACGCCCAAAAGGCTAAGGATTTGCTCGACCAAGTCAGCTTCGAGCTGAAGGCAGCGGCCGAGGCGGCGAACCACAAGTAGGTCCGCGCCGAGCGAGCTCCGGCAGGCACTACCTGCCGGAGCTCGCGACGTGTCGGTTTGGACACTGTCGCGGGGTGCTCAGATAATCGGCGGCGATTCTCGGCGAGGCGAACGCGGTACCTCTGCGCACCCTCTCTCCACCTTCGATCATTGGCCGTAGCTTGCGGATGTGATCGCCGCTGTGAAGCGATCGTAGGCGGTCGGATTTTGCCGGCGGCCGCGGAAAATTGCGGCTACGTACGTGAGTCGGCGGCCCGTTTGGCAGCCGAAAACAGCTAGTCCCGTCATCGGGCAACAGATTGATCTTGGCACATTGGGCGCTGGTGCAAATTTAAGCAGCACGGTGCAATGGCCTGTCAAGAACGATCTCGGTCTCATCTCCGGGATATCACTGACCGATCAATTGGATCCCAACAAGGAAGGCTGGAGTTGCGGCTTTTTTCTGCCGAATCCGAACTTCAACGTCTGCCGCGGCTTTGTGTGGGACCCCGCCACGGGCAAAATGCGCGCCCTCGGCACACTGGGAGGCACCAACGGATTCGCCACGGGCACCAATAATCTCGGTCAGACGGTCGGCTGGGCGGAGAACAACGTGCGCGATGCGAGCTGCGTCGCGCCGCAGGTTTTGCAGTTCAGGCCGGTCGTCTGGGGGCCGGCGCGTGATGAAATTCTGGAACTGCCGTTGGTCGACGGCGATAGTGACGGCGCTGCAACCGCGGTCAACGACCGCGGACAAATTGTCGGCATTTCAGGCGCCTGCGGCATCGCGGTTGGAGGAGTCACCGCGCTGCATGCAGTGCTTTGGGACAACGGCGCCATCACTAATATCGTCAATCCGAATGGCGCCCCGTACTGGAATACGCCGATGATGATCAATGAACGCGGCGACGTCGTCGGCTTTGCCGGTGTACCCGGCGATGCCGCCGGCAACTTCACGCCGCCGTTTCTGTGGACCAAGAGCGGCGGGTTTGTATTTCTGCCGCTGCTGCAGGGGGATATTGCCGGGGTCGCCACGAGCATCAATAACCGGGGCCAGGTCGTGGGCTATTCCAACAATGCCGGCGGCAATTTTCATGCATGGATTTGGCAAAACGGCGTGACCGCGAATCTGAACGACCTGATCGAACCGGGCTCAGACCTCACGGGCCCCGTTGAGCTCGCGTTCGATATCAACGATCGCGGCGAGATCACCGGCACGACGACAACGGGCCGGTAATCGCCCGAGTTTAATACCCCATGCGAGACATCTCTCGTCGGCGAGCGTCGTTGGGTTCATGGCCGTCAGTTGCCCGGATAGGAGAAATACGTGAGCGTCACGCCGAGGAACCCAGTGCCCCCGCCGGAAGCGCTCCAACGATTGTCCGCTTGGCTGGGCGAGTCGACCTCCAAGAAGAGGCCGCCTTGCCCGGTTAGTTGCACAACATCATCGCCTTGCTTGTTCTTCCGGAGGCTGACATTCGCGCTCACGACTCCCGTGGTCGTAAAGGCGGCGCCGCCAGCAACGCTATTCGCGATCGCCTCTTGCATCTGCACGGTCCAAGTCAAGCGCTTCCAGGGCGATGGCAGGTTTTTGGTTTGCCACGACGCATATACACCCGAGGTTCTGGAGCGGTTCAAATCCTTTGCAAATATGTTGAGCGAACCCACGTAGCCGAGTTGGGTTTGCGAGGTCGAGCCATCGGCCTTCCCCAACACCAGAATCCCGACTTGCAGCCCTTGCGAGCCGCTTGGATTGCCTTTGAAAGGGATGAAGACGGTCTGGCCCGCTTGTGCCTGGACCATGCCGTCGGCTGCCACCGCCGGGGGCGTCGGCACCGCCGGCGTCGGGGTCGGTGGCGTTGTGTTGGGCGTTCCCGAAGTTGTGGGAGCCGGTGGCGTCGTCGACGGCACGATGGTGATGCTTGAGGTCACCTCTGCGACCGTGTGCAGCACCTCCCAAGTATGGGGTCCTACCCGGCCATCCATGTAATTCGGGGTTCCCACATCGATCCGGTTCACCTCTTGAAATCGCTTCACGCTCTTTAAGGTCAGCGGACCGAAATCCTCCGCGCCGTTGCCAGTGATCGGCAACAGGTTGTACGGCGGCGGCAAGTGATAGTTCAACAGCACGTGCAGCCAGCGCACGTCCGGGCCTTTCATGCCGAAACGCAATATTCTCAATTCCGGAACTTGGAAGGGCTGTAGTGGGGGCATGGCAAGTCTCCAGGGCAATGCCGCCGATTTTCCGGCCGTCCTCAGTTGAGGTCCCTATTCTACGCGAGAGTGCCGCCTCATTGGCGTTCTTTCAAGACTCGCGCGCGGATGTGTATCATTGGAGCACCGCCGACCGCTGCTGCGTCGCAAGGAGCCGCGCTTGAACATAGCTTCGCTCTGGGGCTTGAGATGGAGCGGGCGAATGGTGCGAAGATTGTGAACATTGGCTCCCAATATCGGTCGGAGCCGCTCAGAGGGGTTGGGCGTGGGTCTGCAGTTATCCTGTGCGTCTGAAACCGGCACGGCGAGGTAACGAGCCGTGACGAGTGTTACCGCCTCCCTCCTCTACAACTCCCTCGCTTGCCCGCATCGGGTTTTTTTGGATTCCTTCGGCAACCCCTCTTTACGCGATACGGTCAGTCCATTCGTGCAGTTGCTCTGGGATAAGGGAACACTTTTCGAGAAGCAAGTGATTGCCGGTCTCAGCGTGCCGTTCGTGGATCTCTCCGGGCTGTCGGGCGATCAGAAGGAGGCGGCGACGCGCGCGGCGATGGATCGGGGCGAGACTCTTATCTATAGCGGGCGCTTGTCGGTCGACGAGCTGCTCGGGGAGCCGGACTTGCTACGCAAGGAAGGACCTGGGTATGTCGCGATCGACATCAAGTCGGGCGGTGGGCTCGAGGGTGGAGACGATGACGACGACGGCAAGCCGAAGAAGCATTACGGCGTGCAGTTGGCACTCTACACCGACATTCTCGAGCGACTGGGCCAGTCGGCGGGGCGGTATGCCTATATTTGCGACGTGCACGGGGATGAAATCCGGTATGAGCTCGACGCGCCGATGGGACCTAAGAGTCCGTCGATCGCGCAAATGTATGCGCAGACAAAGGCTGCGGCCGAGCGCACTTTAAGCGGGGAGTCGACGCGGCCGGCGCTTGCGGCCGTCTGCAAGCTCTGCGTCTGGCGGTCGACTTGTTTGCGCGAGATGAAGGCGGCGGGGGATTTGAGTCTGTTGCCGTGGGTAGGTCGCGGCACGCGCGATACGCTCGTCGCGGCTTTTCCGACCGTTGAGTGGCTGGCGTCGGCGGATTTGTCGCGGTATGCGAAGGGCAAGAAGTCGCCGTTTCCGAAAATCTCGCTCGAGATGCTCAAGAGATTGCAGGTGCGGGCGCGATTGGCGGTCGATCCGAATCCGGTGCCGTTTTTCCGGGAGGCGGTTGCGCTGCCAACCAATCCGCTCGAAGTATTCTTCGACATTGAAGATGATCCGATGCGGGATATTGTCTATCTGCACGGATTTGTCGTCTGTAAGAATGGCGCTTCGCGGGGCGAGCAGTTTGTCGCGGTGTTTGCGGACGAGCCGACCGCGCAAGGCGAGCGGGATGCGTTTGCGGCGGCCTGGGAGTTCTTGAGCCGGCATGCCGATCACGTGGTTTATTACTATTCGAAGCACGAGCGCACCAAGTATCGGAAGCTCCAGGCGAAGTATCCGGATGTCTGTTCGGCAGAGGAGGTTGAGGCGCTGTTTTCGGCTGGGCGGTCGTTTGATTTGCTGTATGAGGCAGTGTTCATGTCGGAGTGGCCGACATTGGACTGGACGATCAAGAGTCTCGCGAAGTTCTTGAAGTTTCGGTGGCGCGATGTGGATCCGTCGGGTGCGGCGTCGATTGAGTGGTTTGATCAGTGGGTGAAGACGGGGGATCCGAAGATCAAGCGGAGGATTTTGGATTATAACGAGGATGATTGCCGGGCCATGCGGGTATTATTGGACGCCATGAGGACCATGCAGGTCCGCACCAACTAGGGCAAGTCCAATATGAGTCGGGGCGCCTTGCTGGGCACTTGGAAATTGACGTCATACGTGGTGATCACGGACACGGGCGAGAAGTCGACGCCGTACGGCGAGCATCCGATTGGATACCTTAGTTACTCCGCGGACCGGCGGATGCAGGTGATCGGAACCGCGAGCGGACGCATTGTGCCGCATGACTCTGCGCTCTCGGACGAAGAGCAGTTAGCGCTCCACAAGACAATGTTCGCGTATGGGGGCACCTACTCGGTGGAGGCTCGCAAGGTCACCCACCACGTTGACATTTCCTGGAACGAGGTCTGGAACGGTACCGATCAAGTTCGCGATTTTGAGCTGAATGGGAACACCCTAACCATCACATCCCGCTTGATTGACCCGGCGACTGCCACGGAGGCTCAGTACGTTGTTTTATGGGAGAAAGTGTAAGCGGCTACGGAAGCTTCCGCTGCGGATGGAAGAGGCATCATGAGAACCAGGGACTCGCGAGATGGGCACCGCTATGGTTCTTCATTTGGGTTTTGGCTCCAGGGCTGGCAGTCCCCGCGATAGCGTCGAGATCGTTGAGAGCGGGCTCGGTTGAGTACTCGTCCTGCCTCGACCGCTTTCTCGCCGTGCGCGATTCCGTAATGAGGGGACCCAATCTCAGGTCACCTTGGCACAGGGGGGATTGAGCAGCGGATCAACAAGAATAGGCCTCTCAAGGCTTCTCAAACCGCAGCGTCATCCGATCGGACTCGCCGATCGCCTTCATCCTGGCGCGCTCGCTCTTTGGCCCGACCAAATCCGGTGGCAGGCGGTGTACGTTAACGCTTTCTGAGTCCTGCGGATTCGCGTTTATTTCCGACACCCCCTGCAGCCGGAAGCCGGTCTGCAGACCCAACGCGATCAGGTAATCCTCGGGAATGCGGTGCAGTTGTTTCGAACTTTGTACGGCATCGGCGAACGGCTTGGCTCGATGTTCAACGACGCCGAATGTGCCGCCGGGTTTGAGCACGTCGAACACCGCTTTAAACACGGCGTCCAGCGTCGCCGGGCTGTGGTTGAGCCAATCATGGGCACTGCGGAACGTGAGCACCATGTCGGCGGAATTCGGTGCGCCCAGCGCCCCATCGAGCGGTGGCGCAAAAGGGATGACCTTGACGATGTGCCCGAAGACTGCCGGATTGGCCTTGATCTTCTGCTCGAACTTCGGCGGCCCGGCCTCGATCAGGTGACCGTTTTCGTACAGGAATGGAGCCAGGATTTCGGTATACCAGCCGCCGCCGGGCTCCAGCTCGATCACCGTCATGTCCTGCTGGATCCCAAAGAACTGTAGCGTACCGACCGGGTGACGGTAGCGGTCGCGCTCCCTGTGCTCTGCTGAGCGCCAGTCGCCGTTGACCGCGCTCTGCAACAGCGCCGTGGTGTTTTCAGTGGACATGCTAGGCGCCGCGCAGGCGGCGGCAGCAAATAACAAAGTGCTGGAAAGCCAGATACCCCAAGTGCGGACGTGAGGGAACATGGCGCGACCTCCTTGACGGCTAGAGCTGAAGACTATACCCGAAGCGAATCGCCAGCATAGACCACGGTACCAGCAAGGTACAAATGCGGCCATGTAAGCCAATCGTAATCTCGCCTCGGAGGCCGACTACGCCTCGCCGATTTTCCACAAAGTGCCAGAAACCACGCTGCCGTTGATATCCGTCCCCCAGTCGGAGCTGGATTTAAAATCGAACACGGTTTCCGCAATATTTAAGGGAGTGCCGGACGGACCGTACTGCTGAACACCAGGATATTCGAATTTGATATGCGCGGCGGAGCCGATGTTTTTGACTGCGCCAACGTTACCGCCGGTGACGGTCACGAGGCAATCCTCCACTTCTTTAGTTATCCAAGCTCGACTCGAACACGCTAGGCGAGCTTTGGGTGGTTTCAGCAACTGCCATTGGATAACGCGGAACGTTCGCGCTAATGTTTTGACTGTGCTCCGCACTGTGGTAGAACCTTCGAAGGGAGGTATTAATCGTGGCGAAGGTACCGCCGGGTGTAGGTCCGCAGCATCCCCAAGTCGTGGTTCTCGTGGGCGCCACGGGCGACCTTGCTCGGCGCAAGCTATTGCCGGGACTATTTCATCTGACAAGTTCAGGGTTTATCCCTGGCTGCCGGATGATCGGCGTGTCGCTGGATGATCTGGATGCCGATGGCTTTCGCAAGGTGGCGCGGGATGCGCTCACGGAGTTCTCTACGCGCAAGGTTGCGCAGGCCGACTGGGACGCCTTTTCAAACAACCTGCAGTACGTGTCATTGACCGCGGGTCCCGGAACCCTTAGAGCGGCGGTTCTAGAGGCGGAGGGCACTTTTGACGTAGAGACTCGCCGGCTGCACTACCTCAGCGTGCCGCCCAACGCCGCATTGTCTGCGGTGCGCTTGCTGGGAGAGGCCGATTTGGTCGACCGCTCCCGAATCATCATGGAAAAGCCGTTTGGCACCGACCTTGCGAGCGCGGTATGGTTGAATACCAAACTGCACGAGGTATTCGCCGAGGAACGGATTTTCCGGATCGATCATTTTCTCGGCAAGGAAGCCGCGCAAAATATTCTTGCCTTCCGGTTCGCCAACGGATTGTTCGAGCCGATCTGGAACCGCAATTTCATCGACCACGTACAAATCGATGTGCCGGAGAAGCTGGCTCTCGGCAAGCGGTCCGCTTTCTACGAGCAGACCGGAGCCTATCGAGACATGGTGGTCACTCACCTGTTCCAGATTCTTGGGTTCATGGCGATGGAGGCCCCGACGTCGCTGGAGCCGAAACCCATCAGCGAGGAAAAAAACAAAGTCTTTCGCAGTATGCTGCCGATCAAGCCGGCCGACGTCGTTCGCGGACAATACACGGGTTACCGCTCGGAAGAGGGCGTCTCCGCCGATTCGGATACCGAGACGTTCATAGCTCTGAAATGCTACATCGATAATTGGCGCTGGGCCGGCGTACCGTTCTACCTGCGCACCGGCAAGAGGCTTGCCGAAGGACAGCGAATCATTTCGATCGCGTTTCGAGAGCCGCCCAAGAGCATGTTTCCCGCCGGGTCCGGGATCAGCGAACAGGGCCCGGATCACCTAACCTTCGACTTGGCGGATGCCGCGAGAATGTCATTGTCGTTCTATGGCAAGCGCCCCGGTCCCGGAATGCGGCTGGACAAGCTGAGTATGCAGTTTGCGATGCACGATATGGCGCGCATCGGCGACGTACTGGAGGCGTACGAGCGTTTGATACTCGATGCGATGCGCGGCGACCCCACTCTGTTCACGACAGCCGACGGAATCGAGCGCCTTTGGGAGGTATCCACTCCCTTGCTGGAGGTGCATCCGCCGGTTCGTTTCTATGAACCGGGAACCTGGGGGCCAAACGCGATGCACCAACTCATCGCGCCTCACGCCTGGCGCCTGCCGTTCGAGAGAACTTGGCGGCAGCCGGACGCCACCGGCAGCTGATCGAATCGCACTAGAATACGTAGGATTCGTGGCTGCTGGTCTCCCTCTAAATTTCGTGACATTAGCGCGAAGTTAAACTCCTTCCCTGGCTACAATAACGCATTGATTATATTTACTATTGCGGCAATAGTTCCGTGCTGCGCGGGCCATTTTTTGCCCCGCGCTGAATCTAGATAATCTGCCGCGCTCGAGCGTATTTTCCGACGCACGGGTCGACCGTGCGACTAATGCCGCAGCGCTTGCAATCGGGTAGGCTTTGACGATGGTCGCACACTCCAAAGGATTAGGTCGCGGGCTGCAATCGCTGCTGAACGCGCAGCCCACGGTGAGCGCTAGCCGCGGCGGCGGCACGTTGCCGATCTCGCTGATGCAAGCGAGCGCATTTCAGCCGCGCCGCGCGATCCACCAGCAGCCGCTCGAGGAGCTCGCGGCATCCATCAAAACAAGCGGCGTCATTGAACCGATCGTCGTGCGCGCGCTGCCGGCGGGGACCGTCGGTGTCGCCCGCTACGAAATTGTCGCGGGAGAGCGGCGCTGGCGAGCCGCGCAGCTCGCGGGCCTTAGCGATATACCGGTCATCGTGCGCCAGCTATCCGACAGAGAAGCCGTCGCGATCGCGCTCATCGAGAACATCCAGCGCGAGGATTTAACCGCTGCGGAGGAGGCGAGGGCGCTCAAGCGCCTGATTGGCGAATTCTCTTTGACGCACCAGGAGGTCGCGGATGCCATAGGCCGGTCGCGCGCGGCGGTGACGAATCTGATTCGCTTGCTGGACTTGCCGGAGTCCGTGCTGAAGCTCATCGATTCGAAGCGAATCAGCATGGGCCATGCGCGTGCGCTATTGGGGCTCGATGATGAGGCGGCGCAAGAACGACTCGCGCATGTGATCTCCGATCGAGAGCTATCGGTGCGCGATACGGAAAAATTAGTCCAGCATACCGCTCGCCCCGATCGCGAGACGGCTGCCGCACCGCAGCTCGCCGTGGTGACCCAGGTGCTGCAGACGCGTTCGGTTCGAGTGCAGCTGCACGAGCGAGCTAACGGCGCGGCTCGCATCGTCGTGGATGTCACGGATGCCAAGCTCAAGACCACAATCCTCGAGGCCATCGAGGCGGCGCTGCCGAAGTAGCGCGCATTCGTCGCTAGAGTTACTCGTTGGCCATCGAAGCGCGTCGATTCGTCAGAAGGGCTCCGAGCAAGGCCGACAAAACCCTGCTCGTCGATATTCGCATTACCGACATGCGGGCCGGCGATGCGGCCTGGTGGGACGCAAAGCTCGGGATCAAACACATACCTTTGCCGCGCGCCGATCGCTATTGGGTCTGGTCGGTGCTATTGCCGATGTGCCACTTGGTGCAACTCACCAAGCGACGTTGCTGTCGAGCGCTGGTGATTTGGGCGCGCAATGATCAAGGGCGCTTCTTGAGAGTCGGCATGTCAATGCTCATTGAGAACTACCCGTATCTGGAAGTTACGCGAAGCCTCGACTCGTATTTTGTATGGTTCATCAGCGCCGCGGATCCGGCGACACTCCGAGCAGATTTTGGCATGACGCACCCTCCGGCGCTGGGCCGCGTGCTATTGGATAACGCGATTGTATTGAGTCAAAACGCCGCCCTGGGGGGTCGGATCGGTCTGCATGCCACCGTGGCGGGGGGCAAAGCACTGTTGAACCTCTACAGCGCTTGCGGTCTAAGCCATTTGCCGGCGAGGGCGAAATTGCCCGCCGGCGTTAGGCCCAAGAATGACGGTCGTTTCCTTTTCGCCAATGAAAGCCAAGCCGAGGCGATGGCAGCAATGCTTGACCCAAGTCGCTAGGGAAGCGCCGGGGCTCGGCGTATAGTATTGATTCAGGCAGAAAATCTAGGTCTTGCTAACGTGATTTATGAGTAAATTCATGAAGTTAGAAGCGAGCTCACCCGCAACATTAGGGGCGGTCGTCGAGGCTGTTACTCGCTTGAGCACCTATAGCGAAGCGCAAATCCTCGAGTTCGTATCGGCAGGTAAAATCCAGGAGCTATTTCCGTTTCGCCCGACCCACGCCGATGCACTTCCGCCCGATACCGTCGAAGAGGGGGATTTAGTCGAAGCCTCCGCGATGCCGCTGAGTCGCGAGCAGCGCGCGGCACTGATTCAATCGAGTATGCCCACTACGTCAGCGGCACGCTCGGTCGCGGCGGGCGCTTCCCGCGTCCGACGGTCAACCAAAAAAACATATTCGAAACGCTAGGTCACAGTCCACATGGATACGGCAAGAAGCTGATCCATTAGTACCTACGGACAACGCGCATGAATTGCGCGAGTTCCCGCCGAGGCATCATGAGCTGCCGAATCTGCTTCGGTTGATGAGACGCCGATGTGTCAGGCACCGGCAAGTAAGACAGTTATCGCATGTGAGAAGCCGCACCTGTAGTTGCCGGGGGATTCTCGAGAGATGCGGCTAAGTCGCTCGGTGCTAGCGCACCAAGAGCCTGTATTAGTCGCCCGTCGCATCTCGCGGCCGCTCATAAGGGCGTTGGCCGGCGCGCGGCGCCGGCGTTCCGTGGTGATGATATTTCTCTAGAGGATTTCACTATTAGCTACATGGCTGCGAGCCATGGTGCCGAGACATAATGTTCTGATCTCGTCCGTTGAATCGGGGCTGGCAGACTCATCGCAGCCGCGGTAGGCTCTGCCATGTTCCATCAGGGGAGAAGCGGCAATGGCGATCAAACGTCCAACAAAAAGCCGGGGTACGCCATCACACAAAACAGTCGCCTCAGCTCCGTTGCGCCACGTCGATGTCAGGGCACCGCAGCAGATGGTGCCGGCCGAGCTCTACGTAGGTTGGCTGTGTAAGAACCGATCGTGCGGGCTAGTAATCGCGATTGCGGCCACAGCACCGGGCGGCAAAGCGTTGACGGATTTCGACGATCAATTGACTGCGATCAAATGCCCTCATTGTGGGGATGAAAATCTGTACCGCTGGAGCGCTCGGAGCGAACAGAAATACACGCCGAAAAGCGCGGGAACCTGAGCTTAGGGCACGAGAGCTTAGTGGTCGAGGAACTGGCGCATGTCCGACGCGTGCTCGAAATGGACCGGAGGAACGTACGTGGGTGAGCCGCGCGGATCCCGGTCCGCGACAGGGACGCCTGATGTGTTGATATACCAATCCATCAGACGTACCTGAAGTTGCCCGAGCGTAGTACGCATCGAGCCTTCGGCGATCAGGTTATTCGTCTGTAGCCGGTCTTTCTCGCAATCGTACAACTCACTCTGGCCATTGGGCCGGGCGATGTACTTGAAGCGATCCGTGCGGATGGCTGCGCAGCGCGAGATCGTCTCGGGACGCTCGTTTTGCAGGCGGGTTTTAGGTCCATACAACCCTTCGATGATTTCCTCGAAGGCCTGGGGCTCATACACGTTATAGCCCCCTTCCGAAAAAGCGGCGCGATCGGGATCTCCCGGCGAGCCGCGCAGCTGTGGCAGGAGGTTGCGCGCAAAGTGCGTGTGGTTGGCCTTCGTGCCAGCAAGCTCCAGACAGGTCGGCATGATATCGAAGAGCTCGACCAATTCGCGTGACACTGTCCCCGACACCCCTCCGGGGATGCGTCCGATCAGAGGCACGTGCGTAAGGCAGTCCTCGAGTCCGCTCGGCCATTTCTCCACTAACCCGTAATCACCCGTGTAATCGCCATGATCCGAGCAAAGAAACAGGGCGGTGTCCGGCTCGCGGCCGGTCCTGTGCACGGCTTCGATCAACTCTCCGAGCAGCCAGTCGGAATAGGCAACTTGTCCGTAGTAGACTGCTCGCAGCTTGCGGAATTCGGCATCCGTCACGCGATCCAATCCGCTCGCCTCCCGTAAGGCGGCATGAAACGCGGGGCGGCGGGGCAGCCCCGGCGGTGCGAGCGGCGCAATATCGGCGGGGCGGTAAAGATCATAAAAGTCCGCTGGGATCGTGTAGGGAGGATGAGGTTCGAACAGAGCCAGAAAGATACAGAACGGCCGCTCGGTTTCGCGCCGCTCGAGAATCTTCACGGCAGCCTGGATGACGGCATAATCGTTCAGGCTGCGCCGATCCCCGCTCGCAGGAAGGAGCATCGTCGTAGGATACTGCGGTGGCGTGCTGGCGGGGGATTGCAGTCCGGCAGTACCTGAGGCACCCCAGGCGGTCAGACTACCGGCGTAGGTTTCCGGCGCCAGAACATCGTTCTTTCCGAACATAAAGACGTCGTAGCCAGCGTACAGCAGATAACGAAACAGGTTAGGCTCATACGGCTTCAGGAAATCGTAGAGGCTCCGGTGCCCGCGCACGCTGGTGGGCCACCCGGTCACCATGCTGCATCTTGAGGCGCCACAGACCGGAAACTGCACGTGGCAATTCTCGAAACGCGTTCCAACGCTCGCGAGATAGTCGATGTTGGGAGTTTTCGCCACCGGATTTCCGTAACATCCCAAAGCGTCGGCCCGCATCTCATCGGGCACGAAGATAATGATGTTTGGGCGTTCGCGATGTCCGCCACCATCAGAGTCCGCAGGGGTCGCCTGTGCCAAGCGCTTCAGCGGACCGCCGAGCCCGAGCAGTGCCGTTGCTCCCAGCAGCTCGCGGCGGGTAAAAGTGCTCCTATCGTCTTTCATGAGAGCCCTCCGGATGTCTGTGTCGCTTGCGCCCGGGGCATGAGATCGCGATGGCGCCGCGGCGCGACGAAGGCCGACAGGCGTGCGTTTCATTAATTCTTGAGCGGCAGGATAACAAATGATGAAACTCTGTTGCTAGCGCGACGGCTTACGTAGCCGAGTTCTGTGCAGCCGAGACCGCGGTTCTTTTGAATGGTTCCTTTCGCCTCTTTGAGGCGACTCTTAACGTGATCGTTGTGGATGCTCATGATGTGCTCCAGGTAAGAGGACCGGGGACTCGTTCGCGCTAACGGACGGGGGACAACTCCCCGCAGCGCGCACCCCTGGCAACTCGCTCTACGCCATGGCGCTGCCGCGCCGCACACCTTATATTGACACTGGAAAAATTGGCATCAGATCCGCGCTAACTGGTGCACTCGATCAAGAACGACAGGAGTTCCGATATGAAGCGGGCAGTGATGCTATTCAGTTTGTTCGCCACGGTTGCGATTGAATCGGCCGTCGCCGACCAGCCGTCAGCGGCACCTTCAACACTCCTCAACGAGGTGCGCGCCGCGTGCCAGGCAGATGCACAAAACCTATGTCCCGGGGTGCCTGAGGGTGGCGGCCGAATTCTCAATTGCTTGGCGCAGCACAAGGATGCAGTGTCCGATGCGTGTAAGCAGGCGGTCATGAACGCCAGACAAGCTCAGGGGCAGGGGCAGGGGCAGAGCCAAAGTCAGAGCCAGAGTCAGAGCCAGAGTCCGAGCCAGAACCAGGAACAAAATCAAGGTCAAAGCCCGGGACAAACTCAAGACCAGGGACGTCGTCGGAGTCAGGGACAGCCCGCGCCCAGCGCTGCCGCGCAACTGGCTTCGGACCACTACTTCCGTATGAAGCGGACGCAGATCGAAGACAAAGGCAACAACGTGCCCGCGGCGGTGGACGTGATGATCCCAACCACGTGGCAGTTTCAGGGAACCATCAGCATGATGGGCGGAATGGGGGGTTGCTTCGCCGACTTGGAATCGGTCTCCATTCACGCGCAGAGCGCAGATGGCTCGATCGTTTTCGAAGACATGCCCGACTTCACTTTCCAATACGCCGACGACCCGAATACGGTACGCACGATGACCCAGGAAGGGCAGGCCTTTGCCAAAGGCAATATCAAGCCGTGTCCCGTGATGCCGCCCCAACGCGCCACGGATTTTCTTCAGAACAAGATCATTCCGAAATTTCACGCCGGCAAACGCGTCGTCTCGGTAGAGTCGTATCCCGAATTCAATCAGCTGCTGCGCCAGCGTCTGGGTTTACCATTGAAGGACACCGGTAACCAGGGCCCGTTGAGTACCGATGCAGCGCGGGCCCGCCTCGAATACGATCACGACGGACGCACCTTCGAGGAATGGATTACGGTCGCTGAATGGATGCGCCTCTACCCCTCCGGGCGCGGCAATGTTTACGACTGTCACGCAGTGATGCTGATGTCGTTCAGCGCACCCAAGGGCCAGCTCGACGGCAACGAAAAGCTATTCAAGGTCATAGCCTTCAACATCAGTCATGAGCCCCAGTGGGATGCTCATATCAATGCGATGATCGCCCAGCTCTATCGGCAGCAGCAGATTGAGGAAGCAAAGCGTTCGCAGATGATCGCGCAGTTTCAACAGCATGTCGCGGACACCGTCAATGCGGTGACCGCCAATTCCATGCGCGGCGCGAATCAGGCGGCTTTCGGCGAGGATCAGGTCATTCGCGGCGTGCAGACATTTCGCAATCCGCAAACCGGCGCCACGTTCGAACTCAGCAATCTGCATGACAACGCCTGGTTGAATGGCAATAATGAATACGTCATGAGCGACGATCCCAATTTCAACCCCAATGGGCAGTTGAATGGGAATTGGACGTCGTTGCAGCCGGTGCGGCCGCAGCCTTAAGTGGGGGATGGTGCCGCAAAGAGGATTCGAACCCCTGACCCACGCATTACGAATGCGTTGCTCTACCAACTGAGCTATTGCGGCATTTGCGTTTCGAGCCGGATATATTAGCCACATTGGGCCTTCAGGGCAAAAAGTTATGGGCCTCGGCCTTGCGCGAGTTCCAATTTTGAGGATTCCGTCATGCCGGCTCGTGCGTTAATCCCCCTCCCAGGGATTGGAACCCCGTCATTGATCAAAGCTGCATACGAAGCCGCGCTGATCCCGACTCGGCCGCCGGCGTGCGCATCGCCAGCGCCCGCGGCTCCTATCTCCCAAAATTTCCAACTCCTGCACCCGCGCCGGCCGAAAGGGTCGCGGAACCTCGTCCAAGGCTTCGATACTTGCGGTTAAAGGAGGTGTGCGTTCAAGTCGGACTGAAGTCATTGGGCATCTACCGGCTCGTGAAACTGGGGCGGTTCCCGACGCAAGTGAAGTTGTCGGAGCGATCGGAGGCGCGCATCGCGGAGCGTGACCGGGGACCCGCACCGGTACTGCCAGTGCCGCCACATGCGCATGGGAGAGGTCATGCGGGCGACGGTTCTTAAATCGTCGAAGATCTACTAACTCGTCCAGCGCGGGGAATTTCCCAAATGCTTCGACTTGCCGAAAATTGCCTCGGGGTGGCTGCGATCGGACGTGGAAGCCTGGATCGCATCGCAAGCGGGTGCGCCGATGCCGGGCGAGTATAGGGATACGCTAGCGGCCAGGCGTGCCGACGCCGAGCACATAAGGTTACTGCACACTAGGCGGGGGGAAAGTTGCGACCTTTGTTTCGCTGCCGTGTTGTGATGGATCAGGGATATGAAACTTGTCGACGGCAAACTAGGCAGATCACAAGAATGAATCCCGCCTTAATGCGACCCATAATTGGTGTACTTATCGCGATCGCGGTCACCACGAGTATGGACGCGACAGGGCTCACGGCATTCAGCGCGTTGCCGCTGTTTCCGTTGATGGCGGGCCTTTGGTGGCTGCAGCACTTTTCGCGAACGGAGATGGGATTCGCCTGGGGGAAATGGCGCTCTTCCGAGGCTGGCTCTGGGCATCGCTGAAACGCGCGGGAGTACCGCAGATCCGCATCTTGCTCTGGAGCAGCGTCGCATTCGCGCTCTGGCATTTGTCGTGGGCAACGCTCACAACGGGCAAGCTGCCTATAGGCCAGGTTCCGGTCTTCAATATCAATGCCGCCGTCCTCCGAATCATTTGGGGACTGATGCGATGGATCGCTGGATCCGTGGTCGTCACCAGCGTCAGTCATGGTTTGTGGAACGGACTGGATTACGTATTGTTCGGATTTGGTACGAAACTTGGCATCCTCGGTATAGCCAACACGGCGGTTTTTGGACCGGAGGTTGGTATCTTGGGATTGGTTGTGAATCTCGTGTTTGCCGCTGCGCTTTGGCTGGTGTGGAGAGCTCGCCTGATGCGCACCGCCTAATCAGCCAATTGCGGTTCCATCCAAAGGCAATTCAAATAGCTGCTTTGATCCATCATGCAGCGTCGATGACCAAAACATTGATTCACGCGCAGATCGCCGTGAGCGCTGAAGCCGCAGAGTGGCTCGGGCCGATGACAACGGCGCAAGGGGCGCACCGACCGGCGATTAGGCGTAGTAGACTATCCAGACCGCGGTAATGCCGTCCTGCCACGCTTTTGCACGAGGAATTATGATGAGTAAGCCGGTGGCGTTGATTGTCGGTGCGGGGCCTGGCATCAGTCTCGCCTTTGCTGAAGCGTTAGTGGGCGCCGGTTATCAAGTTGGTTTGGCGGCCCGTAATATTGAGAAGCTGCGGCCGTTAGCCGAATCCGTGGGAGCTGTGCCATTCACGGCTGACGCGTCCTCCGCGGACAGCATCATTCAGCTTTTCCTCGCGGTCGATCGGGCATTGGGGGCACCCGAAGTCGTGCTATTCAATCCCAGTGCACGTATTCGAGGCGAACTGCTCAGCCTCGATATCGCGGCGGCATCCGTCGCGATTCAGACGACGGCGGTCGGTGCACTCGTGACCGCGCAGGAAGCGGCGCGACGAATGCTGCCTCGCGGTCGTGGGACTCTCCTGTTCACCGGTGCCACGGCCGGAGTCAAGGGGTTTGCCCGTTCATCTGTGTTTGCAATGGGAAAGTTTGCCGTGCGGGGTTTGGCCCAAAGTTTGGCGCGGGAGCTCGGACCGGCCGGCATTCATGTCGTGCACTTTGTCATTGACGGTGGGGTCGTCCGGGGTAGCGACGATGTTGGCGAATTCACGCCGCGGGCGATCGCACAGACATACATGGCGGCTGTCGCTCAGCCGCCCGGCGCGTGGAGTTGGGAAATCGAATTACGCAGTCATAATGAACCGTTTTGAGGTTGCTGGAAGATCGGGCGGCTCGCCGGAGAGGCCCAGCGGGCCGCACAGTTCGCGAATCGCTCGCGTGCAGACGAAACCTATTTACTCGGGCCATCCATGGCCCTCGCCCTACGCGGCCGCCTGCGGCGGTTCAAAACGGCGGCGCCGTTCTACTCAGGGCATCCCATGCCGAGATCGCAAAGACCGAAGGTGCTGTCGTCATTGCCGTGTTCAGTCAGCAATCAGATGCACTGCGCGTCGGGCGTGAAGAATTTAGCGCTGGGTTTGAAGGCTATGTCGCGATGGCCAGGTTCGTAGTTGACGATTTGCGCGTCGCAGTGGGCGATCAGTTGTTTGGTTTGGGTTTTGGTGAAGAGCGTCATGTTGAAGTTCCTCATGTAAGCGGACCCGCGGGGGAACTAAACGACATTCGGCGCGACCAAGCCAATTCACACAGATAGCAGGGCTGAGCTAAGGCTAAAAGCACCGATCCTGAAAGCCACTTTGGGCTGGCGCGGACGGCGCTGGCAGAGACGCTGTCGAAAGGTCCTAAATGCCGTGTGGGTGCGACGTGACACCCAATTCAGTCCGCGATTGGCTAGCTACTCATGTGTATAAGTTTGGACTGGATCGGACTGGGATTGTCGGAGCGTTGGGCGATTGAATCATCGCTTTGCGAAAGCGGCTACTGCCGATACCGGCCACCTTGAGACATTCGTGTGGCGAAAATGCATGCCACACACC
>OCTA010002329.1_pt1 | contig 17334 bp, 17 predicted proteins | sample 1538991 | NCBI WGS metagenome assembly OCTA01 (sample SAMEA3539302, study PRJEB22396) | soil metagenome | biome: tundra; feature: field; material: soil | place: USA | collected 2010-05 | depth 0.15 m | reverse complement strand
CGTTTCACCAGGCGGATCTCAAATAGCTTGGACCACTTCTTGCCGGTAACGAAAAGGCGGCCGCCTTTGGCGTCGTAGGCGATGCCGTTCATCACGTCTTCCCGGCCGGTGCGATCCGCGGCGCCGAGCAGTCCCGTGCAATCGATCCAGCCGGCAACCTTGCCGCTGGCGGGATCGATGCGGGCGATCCGGTCGGTCTGCCAGACGTTGGCGTAGATCTCACCGTCGACCCACTCGAGCTCGTTGAGGCCCTTCACCGGCTCGCCATCCGCGGTCACGGCGATCCGGCCGGTCTCCCGCAAGGTCTGCGGGTCCCAGAAGCGCAGTTGCGCGGAACCGTCGCTCATGATGATGCGCTTTCCGTCCTGGGTGAGGCCCCAGCCCTCGCCCGGATAATGGAACTCGCGCTGGAGGCCGAAGCCGGCGAGGTCGTAGACAAAACCCACTTGAGTAGTCCAGGTTAGCTCGATGAGACGGTCGTTCCAGTTCACGATCCCTTCGCCGAAGTAAGACTCGGGGATGTCGTGTTTCCGGAGCACCTCTCCGGTATCCAGGCGCACCTTGCGGATAGAAGACTGGCCTTCGAGCCCCGTGCTCTCGTACAGAAACCCGTCCAGATAGAAAAGGCCCTGCGTAAAAGCCAAGGGGTCGTGCGGGTAGGCGTGGAGCACCTCATAGCCGTACTCCGGTATCCCGCCCGCTTGCGAGGCGGGTCCGCACGCGTATGCCGCCAGCGCCGCGGCTACAACGAGGATTCGCATGGTCAAGCTACAGGGTACCGCGAAAGGAGGAAGGACTCGGGCCGGAAACCTGGCAGGCGAAAGCGCCTGCCCCACCTTGCTGCCGAAGGGCTTGCAGGCGTGTGGGGCAGGCGCTTTCGCCTGCCAACCGATTTTTTTGCGGGTTCTGACGCTCGCGGCTCCGCGCGGAGCCACGACCGTCAGGGAGTGGTTTTAGAACGGGAAATCGGTCTTGGAGGCCGTGTCGAAAATCGCGGTCTTCATGTAGTTGTAGGGATTCACGGGGTTGCCGGCCATGCGGACTTCGTAGTGCAGGTGCGGCGCGGTGACGCGGCCCGTACTGCCTACGGCTCCGATCGTCTCTCCGCGGCGCACTCCCTGGCCGACCTGGACGAAGATATGCGAAAGGTGCGCGTAGTAGGTCTCCAGTCCCCCGCCGTGGTCCACGACCACCATGCGCCCGTAGCCTCCCGCGGTAGGCTGGGCGAGGGTGACGATGCCATCGGCAGTCACTTTCACGGCCACGCCGGGAGGAGCGCTGATGTCCACGCCCGTGTGGAACTCCCGCTCGCCTTCACCCGCAAATGGGTCCAGCCGTTTTCCGAATCCGTCCATGAGACGGCCCACGACAGGCCAGACGGAAGGACGGGAAACAGTGGGCTGGAAACGCCGCGCGGCGTTGTGCTTGAACGAAATCTGGTCGGCCCTGCGCAGGAAGCTGTAATCCTGAATGCTCTCCGGGAACGTCGGAACCAGCGCGCCCTCGGCCGAAATGTCCGCCGGACCTTCCAGTTTCTGCTTGATGCCGTAGGCGACGGAGACTTCCTTGGCGTACATCTCCAGGGTGGCGAGCTGGGTGTCTTTTTCGGATACTTTTTTCTGAAGATCCCGATACCGCACGCGGAGGTTATCGGCTTCCTGCCGCAGGGTGTTGTAATTGCCGACCTTCCACACCATGCGGGCATAGCTGGCGACAAACCCGAAAACCGAGACGCCACCGAGGAGAGCGAGGAGCAGAATGACGTAGACTGCCTGATGCGGAATATGAATACGGCGAAGCCGGCCCTGTATGGAATGGGCCAGCACTACGACGAAGTACCCCTGATTCATAGTCTTCTCCGGCCGGGACCTCTTGGATTCGGGACGAATTGCCGGGCAAAACCCGGCTCCTCATTCCCTTGGGCCCGGTGGGGCTATTTGACACACCGATTGGCGAAATTAGAACTGTACCAACATGCGCCAAGTGTGTCAAGCTTCATTTTCGGTTGCAAGTTGTTGATAAAATTGGTATTTTCAAACTCAGCGTGACGAGACGAATCCCGGGAACGCTATTTTTGCGGAATTTGGTGGAGCGGCGGAGCCTGCTCTTCCAGCTCGTGCGCCGGGATTTCGAGCAGCGGTACGTCGGTTCGGCCATAGGGTGGATTTGGGGACTGATTCAACCGCTGGTGCTGCTTCTGAGTTGGACCTTCGTATTCCAGGTCTGCCTGAACCAGAAGCCCCCTCCCGGTGTGCGGAATTACTCGCTGTTTCTCTTTGCGGGCATGTTGCCATGGATGCTGTTCAGCGAGACGCTGCAGCGCTCCGCATCGAGCCTTCTGGAGCAGGCGAACCTGATCACGAAAACCGTCTTCCCTGCTGAGATCGTACCAGTTTCGATATTCCTCTCCGCACTGGTTGGCCACGCACTCGCACTGTTGCTGCTGGTCGTGGTCGCAGGAGTCTGGCAGAACCAGATCAGCGCCTTCCTGCTCCTGCTACCTGCGTACGTGTTCGCGATCGGGTTGATGGCAGTGGGTTTGGGATGGATCGTCGCCAGCCTTCACGTATTCCTGCGGGATACGGCGCAGGTCTTGAGCGTGGTCCTGACGTTCTGGTTCTGGGTTACTCCCATCTTTTTGACCGAGGATTATTATCAGAAGCGGGCTTGGACCCAATATCTGCTGGCGGCCAACCCAATGGCGTACGTAGTGCGCGGCTATCGGGCAATGCTCATCTACTCCGTTGCGCCAAGGGCTGGGGACCTGGGGATCGCGCTGGTTTTTGGGGCTGTCGTGTTCGTCGCGGGCGGGCTCTTTTTCCGGCACATGAAGAGCGGCTTCGCGGACGTTCTCTGACACGCCCGCCGAAACGGGTGGAACCCCGGCGCGCAGAGCCGCTCTATCATAAGCAAGGAGTTATTTCGGGGATGAGAAGAATCGGGTTGCTGATCCTGATGGTCATGGCGTGCTGCCAGGCGCCAGGTTACGGCCAGACCAGTCCCGCCCGCCCGGCGGGACTGGATGCCGGCCGCGTAACAGCGCTGGCCAAGATGTATTTCCGCGATTCCGCCGAGTTGCCCATGGACGTCGCGGTAACGACGGTCGTGACCGACGCGCGCGGGAAACTGAAGCGGCGTTCGCAATCGTCGGTTCGCTTCGTTTTTCGCGGATACAACCAGGAAGCCGGCAAGTTCTCGTTCCGTTCGAACTCCGGATGGTTTAACACCCGGGCGCTGCGGGAGAGCCTGAGCGGCGACCTGGCGGTGTTCGCCGCAGCGATGCGCCTGGCGCCGGCGAGGGACTGGTCTCCTCATCTTGAAATCCAGCAGCCGGCCCAGCCGGGCGAGCCGTTTCTTGTGAGCGCCAAGGACGGGGAATGCCCTGAGTTCAAGCTATTGAGAAACTGGGTTTTCCCCGAGAAACTCTGTATTTCCGCGCAATTCCGCCTCGCCGGCGATCCCGCGAACGACCTGGTGTTCCAGCATTTCAGCTTTGACGTTACCAACCTTCCGGCCACGGCAAAGGTTGCCGATTTCGGGGACGTGCAAGTCCTGAGTTTCCATTCTGAGGGGGACTTTCAAAAGGCGTCTTTGCCGGGCGAAGCGCAACCGTACCTTCTGCCAAAGCAGGTGGTCACGTCGGTGGCGACTAGCAAAGGCAAAATGGTAATTACAAACCAGTACGCTCCGCGAATCCAGAAAACACCGGCCAAGCGCTAAGGCCAGCCGCTAGAGGGTTGGAGCGCATCGCTCGGCTGTGCCGACCCCCGTTATTGACCCACGTTTGTAAACGGGGCGGGTTGTCCGCCGAGCGCCTTCAGGCTTCTCCCTTGCGCAGAGCCCGTGGGGCCCTAGGCCAGGAGCTTGCTCACCAGCGCACAGTGATCGAGTCGGACTCCCTATTTTGATAATGTTGGATCAAAATAGGTGGACCGGCGACGCGTTGCAGATACGCTCCAACGGCAATTTTAGCACGGGCGCGGACTCGCAAGGCCGCCCGGCAGCCGGGATATTCCCAGATTCGGGGAGGTTTTCGGGCGAGTTCTTTCAGTCCGCTTGTAATTGGACCTTAATGGACATAGGATTGAATCGAAGGTCGATTCAGATGAAAACATCTTTAGTAGCGTTCGTGGTCGTCGCCGCTTGTCTCGCGGTCTACGCCCAGCAAACGGCGGCGCCGTCGGTCGACACGGTCGAACCGCCGAACGGGAAGGTGGGGACCGTGATCACCGCCACGGGCCAGAATCTGCAGAAGGATCAGGTTGCCAAACTGTACCTGACCGACGGCAAGAACGACATTCAAGTGGACGTCACCGAACAGACCGCCACCACGATCAAGTTCAAGATTCCCGCGAAGGCTACGGGCCGGATGTCGCTCATGGTTCTTACCGCGGACAAAGAACCGAAGTTGATGGAGTTGCCGGTCAAAGTCGCGATTGACGATTGATCGCCCGGCGCCTACATGCGGCGGTAGGGCGCGGAGAGGTACTTCTTGGATTCTTGCGCGGCTTCCGCCTCGGGCGCGTAGGCGATGGCCTTCTGGTAGGCCGCCAGGGCCAGGGAGCGGCGGTTCGTGAGGTCGTAGATCTGCCCCATGCGCAGATAGGCGGATGCGCCGGTGTTGAGGTCCAGTTCTTCGGTGGCGGCAGTCACCTTTTTCATGTTCTCCAGGGCGCCGTCCAGGTCCCGGTACCAGAACTGGATCGTGCCCTGCTGGAAGTAGATCTTCTCCCAGGGAACGCGGTCGTAGCCGGGGGCGTGGCGCGTCTTCAGCGCGGCCACTTCGCGCAGACCGCTCAGGGCGTTGGCCTCGTCGCCCGCCATGCTGTACATCTGCGATAGCTCCAGCCGAAGCAGGAAATTCCGCGGGTACCGGCGGATGAGGTCCTGGACCAACGGGATGGCTAGGCGGGGCTGGTTCTCCCGGCGGTAGAGCGCGCACAGGAAGATCTGGGCGTCGACGCGGTTGTCCTTCCCGTTTTGCGCCACGTCCTGGACGGTGCGGATGCCCTTCTCCTTGTCGCCGTGGATTCCCGCCAGGAAGCCCAGCATGCGATACACCAGCGGCAGGCTCCCGACAATGTAATCGTGCAGCCCTTGCACCAGGCGCGCATCGACGTTGCCGGGTTGGAGCTCCGAAACGCGATTGTGCAAGCGGCGCGCGCTGGTGGCGTCCTTCAGCGAATCGTGCCAGGCCTTCTTCACCACCCAGTAGTAATCGGACCGGAGACCGTAGGAAATCCCCTCTGCGTACATGGCGGAGACGTCGTTGGGGTTCGCCTGGAGGCACGCCTGGGAAAGCGCCATGGCATGGGCGATTTCGTCCAGGAACCACTTCTCGGTCTCGGGCGACGGGTTGAGCTTGGGACGCCGCAGGAAGGAGTTGTTGCCGGAAACCAGCTCGCTTTCCAGGGCGCCGTCGCGGTACATTTCGCGGAATACGATGCTCTCCGCCAAGTGGTTATGGAGGTCCGGCGATTTCGGGTCCAGGGCGATGGCGCGCTGGAATCCCTGTATGGCCTCGTCGAACTCGAGATTGTAGAAATGGTCGTATGCCTGGACGGCCAAAGGGTCCTGGGCCGCGGCCGGCCCCACGAGCGCGGCCAGCGCCAGGATGAGAGCACGCACGGTCTTATGGTATCGCAGTGGGGAAGGCCGGGAGGCCTGCTCCACTGGCGCCCGGGCGCGCGGTCGTTTGCCGGTCCCAGGCGCAGCCTGATACCCTCCGTATTGTGCTGGCTGATGGACTCAAGCTGCTTCTGGACCTTTGGCGGCGGCCCGCCGCGGCCATGGGGGCGATTCTGGACCGGGGCGGTGCGTTGTTCGCTCTGTTGGCGGCGCTGGCTGCCTCCTGGCTGCTCCAGAGCTTGGCGCCGCTGAGGCTGGGCGCTTTCATGCCGGTAATCGTGCTGGCGCTGGCCTACGTCCCGGGAACGCTGATTGTCGGCGCGTTACTGGGGCGCCTGGGCAGTTTGGGCGCCGTCTTCCAGCGCGATTACTCGCCGCTGCTGACCTGCGCGGCCATGGCTTGGGGGGCGGCGACCCTGCCACTGGCTTTGGTGGCGTGGGTGGTTCCTTCGGCGGTGGTGGTATGGCTCGCCGCCGGGGCGGGGCTCTATTTCGCGGTGTTGATGTTCTTCGCGGTGCGCACGCTGTTCGGCGTGCGGAGCGGCGCCGCCGCGAGCATCGTCGGGCTGTCGTGGGTTCCGCTGGTGGTGGTGGCTTTCCTGTGGGGGCCCATCCGTTACCTGTTCGGGTTTCTGGCCTCGCCCTTCTTCCTCCTTTACGCCTGGTACTTCCTGGGCGGGGAGTTGAGCAACCTCGGCTCGGGATTGCGCAGCCGCCAGAGCTTTCATCGCATGCTGGAGGCTGCGGCCATCAATCCGCACGATGGCGACGCCCAGTACCAGCTTGGGCTGATTCACCAGCAACGGCGTCAGTACACCGAGGCCGCGAAGCGTTTCCGCAACGCGGTGGCGATAGACCCGGAAGCCACCGACGCGCATTTCCAGTTGGGGCGGATCGCGCGCGAACAAGGCCGCATCGACGACGCGCTGGCGGAGTTTCAGACGGTGTTGCGGCAGGACGAAAAGCACAGCTTGAGCGAGATCCATCGCGAATTGGGCGGCGCGTACCTGGACGCCGGCCGTTTGGCCGACGCGCGACGCGAACTGGAGATCTATACGGACCGGCGGGCCTACGATCCGGAGGGGCTCTACTACTACGGCCAAGCGCTGGAAGGATTGGGCGACCCCGCGGCCGCGCGCGAGATGTACGGCCGCGCGGTGGAAGCCGCGCGCACCGCTCCCCGCTACCGCCGCCCCTTCACCGCGCACTGGAGCCGGTTGGCGCAGAAGCAGGCCCGCAAGCTGGAGGGGTGAGGCGGCGGCTTTTGCTAAGCTTGCAGCTATGGAATTGCATCTCCCGCCGGAATCGGAACCAAACTGAGCGAGTTGGCGCAGCGCGCGCACCGTGGCACGGATGATCGGGGCGAGACTGTTCACAGATCGCATAGACAATCTTTTACCTTTGTTTTCATCTGCTTATCGAGTTGCTCCCGCAAGACCCCCGGTGCGGACCTGTTAGATTGAAATCAGGATGAGGCGTGGGCAGGCAACCTGCTCCGCCAGCTTCCCGAACACCAACAAAGGAGATGGAACTATGAATTGGATACTCTGGCTGAAGGGCCTTGCCGCCGTGGCTATCGGCGGTGCGGCGACCGGAGCGGCAACCGCGCTCAGTACCGGCCAACTCAACAAAAACGCGGCCATTACCGCGGGCATCGGCGCGCTCTCGACCGTGCTCGCCTACCTGGTCAAATCGCCGTTGGTCCCGAGCGCGAGCCAGCCCGCCGAGGCACAAAATGGCATTGCGCTGCCCTCGGCCGGCATTTCAAACCTGGCATAGCCCGGGTAATATCGCTCAAGTCCTGGCGCCCTCATCCACGCTCCGCGGCGCCCCCCTTGCGCGGGCGGGCCGATTTCGCAATAATACCGACAGATCACAAAGTCGGTATGGTTGATCCCCAACAGGAGACCTGCTAGTGCGAAACGCTCTGGTTGCCGCGCTGACTTCGTGCGCCGATAATCCTTTCAAGAGTAAGGCCCGCCGTTTCCTATCGGGCCTTTCGTCCGACGAGTTGCAATTCATTGCCGAGTTCCTTGGCGCCTGCGTCCTGGAATCCCGCCGGAAATGCCGCTGTTCCCGCGCGCAATGGGCGGAAGAAATCGCCGAGTTTCAGCGCGCGCGGGACTCCGGCGGCGGTTGGTCCGAGGACCAGGACCACAAGATGATCCTGCTGTTGGAGTACCTCTGCCGCGACGGCCGTCAGTTCCCTCTGGCGCGCGCCGGGAACGCCTGAACCGCTACTGCACGATGCCGGCGGCCGCCTGGGGTTCCAGCCGGATCTCGCCGAACGCCGTTTCGTACTGGGTCACGTTCTGCTGCAGTACGTTGAGCAACGCCTTGGCCTGCTGTGGGCTCAAGTAAACGCCCTGGAAGTTGTGGATGGCGACCTGATCCGGCGCCGTCTGGTTGACGCGGCCGAACATCAGAAAGAAATCCCAGAGGTTGACCCGCACTTGGACGCTGTTGGCGTAATTCTCCCGGTACTCGGGCGTATTGATCAACTGGATCTTGGTCGCGGGCGGCTGAATCATAGCTTTCAGCGTAGCACCCGCCCGCGCCGGCCGCCCGGAAAGCGAAACCCGCCGTGAGGTGGTTCTTCACACTCATCCACCTCGGAGTTTTTACGATTTTGGTACAACCCGTGCTCGTGTTCGTGCGTCCGATAAGGTAAGGAGGAGGTCATGAAGGCTCTATTGGCTAACCAGACGATGGGACAAGTACACTGTCCGATGTGCACCCACACCGTGCCTGCGGATATCGACCTGAAGGGTAAATATGCGCGCACGGCTCCCGGTCAGACGTGCCCGCGATGCCGCTCTTCGCTGGATGTCGCCGTCGTGGTGCAAATACCGGAAGCGGCATAGCCCGGTACTTATCTGACCGCGGTAGTTGTTTCGGAGAGGCAGTTTCTGCCATAGTGATATCAGAGTTGGACCATATGAAGCGGAAGGCGCAACCAAAATCGGAGCAAGTGGTTCCCGCGGAGATCCTGGAACAGGCCAAGCGATCCGTTTCGGAGGACCGCCTCAAGAAGGCGCCCAGGTGCGCGGTGTGCGGCGCGGAGACGTCCATCGCCGGGCCGGAGCCGCTGTGCTGGGTTTGCCGCCGTCTCAAGATCAGCGCCTGGCGCGAGATCGAACAGCAGATCCCCGCTCAGGAGTAGCCCCCGCGCGATCGCTGCGCTATGAGTTGGCTTCGATGGATTGCGAGATTTCTTCCCACTCCCCTATCAGCGCCGCCAGATGGGCGCGGCGGGCTTCCAGCAATTCCGCGATTCGCCGGGTTTCCTCCACGCTGACGAAATTAGCCAGGGCGGCTTCATAGTCTGCGATCCCGGCCTCCAGTTTCGCCACTTCCTCTTCGATCGATCCCAGGCGCTCTTTCATCCGGCGGAACTTGATCGGGTTCAGACGCTTGTCGCTCTTGGTGGCGGATTCCGGTTCGGACAAAGTATTCGGCTGCTCCGGGCCGGCCTGCGCGACTGCTCCGCCCTGGCCCGACTTCCGCCAGAGGTAGTCTTCGTAGTTGCCCGGGAAGACGTTGACCTTCCCGGACTCCACTTCGAAGACGCGCGTGGCCAGCTTGTCGATGAAATACCGGTCGTGCGAGACGAACACCACCGTGCCGGAGTATTCCTGCAAGGCCGTCAGCAGCACGTCCTTGGCGCGCATGTCCAGGTGGTTGGTGGGTTCGTCGAGCAGCAGGAAATTGGAGGGCTGCATCAGCATGCGGGCCAGCGCGTAGCGGTTGCGCTCGCCGCCCGAGAGCACGCCGATGGTCTTAAACACGTCGTCCTCGGAGAACAGAAAACAGCCCAGTATGGCGCGCAGCTCCGTATTGGTCGCGCGGGGCGCCACCGAAGCCATATCGTCGAGTATCCGCGCGCCCTGGTCGAGTTCTTTGTACTGATCCTGCGCGAAGTAATCGGGCTGCGCGTTGTGCCCCAGCGTGTACTCGCCGGCGCTCACCGGCTCGGCGCCCGCCAGAATCTTGATCAGGGTGGATTTACCGGCCCCGTTCACGCCCACCAGCGACACGCGTTCGCCGCGCTCGATGATGAAGTCCACGTCCGAAAAAACCGTGTTGTCTCCGTAGCGCTTGGCCACCTTCTTGAACTCCGCCACCACCCGGCCGCTGGGCTTGGGCTGCGGGAAGCGGAAGTGAATCGTCTTTTCCTCCGGCGGAATCTCGATTTTCTCGATGCGCTCCAGTTCCTTGATGCGGCTCTGCACCTGCTTGGCCTTGGTGGCCTGGTACCGGAACCGGTTAATGAAAGCTTCGAGCTGGCGAACCCTGTCCCGCTGGTTGTCGTGCGCCGCCTGAAGTTGCGCGCGCCGCTCGTCCCGCTGCTGCTCGTATCGCGTGAAGCCGCCGGTGTAGAAGTGCAGGCCCTTGTTCCAAAGCTCCACGATCTTGCGCACGGTGACGTCCAGGAAGTAGCGGTCGTGGGAAACCAGGACGATCGCGTACGGGTAGGCGGCCAGGTACTGCTCCAGCCAGTTGCGCGCTTCCAGGTCGAGATGGTTGGTGGGCTCGTCGAGCAGCAGCAGATTGGGTTTGGCGAGCAGCAGCTTGGCGAGCGCGATGCGCATCTGCCACCCGCCGGAGAATTCCTCGGTCCGGCGCTTCCAGTCGCGCTGGGGAAACCCCAGGCCGGAGAGCACGATGCCGGCCTGCGCCTCTATGGCGTACCCGTCGCGCGCACGAAACTCGCTCTCCGCGCGATGGAAGCGGTCCGCCACCTGCCCGTATTCGGCGCCTTCGGGATCCAGCTCGGCCATGCGATGCGTGAGCTGCTCCTGCTCGTCTTCGAGCGCGCGCAGGTCCGCGAACACGGTCATGCATTCCGCGAACACGGAGCGGCCGGAAAGCGAAAGGCCTTCTTGAGGCAGGTAGCCGATGGTGACGCCCTTCTGGGTCACGGCGCTGCCGGAATCCAGGCCCTCCATTCCCGCCAGCACTTTCAGCAGCGAGGATTTCCCCGTACCGTTGGCTCCCACGAGCCCGGCGCGCTCGTTAGGCGTGACCAGCCAGTCCGCGTTCTCAAAGAGGATCTTGGGGCCATAGCGTTTTCCGGCCCCGGTGAGTTGGATCATCAGTTATATTTTAAGCTGTCAGCTTTCAGCTATCAGCTAAACGCGGCACGGGAGAGCTGACCGCTGATAGCTGAAAGCTGACAGCTATTTCACAACCAGTATTGCCACTGGCCCGTGAGGAGCACGTAAACCGACAGAAGTCCGTTGGTAACGGCGTGCGCCACGATGCAATCCGCCAGGTTCTTCGTGCGGACGAGCCACCAGTTGTAGATAATTCCCGCCGCCAGCCCGACTTCCCAGTACGGCCCGTGCTCGGAGGCGAACAGAACGGCTACAATCCAGAACGCGGACGGTATGTAGGCGCCCAGCGGAACTTTTTCGAACTCGTTATTGGCGAGCCAGCGCATCAGCCAGCCGCGCCAAAAAAGTTCTTCCACAACCGGAACCAGCGCCGTGCAGCCGAGGGTGCGCATGACAATGAACCCCCAGTTGTGTTTCAGGGCCTCCGGCGCCGAATTCACCGCCGTTCCCATCACCGCATTGTCAAACAGCCAGTAATGGCGGTAACCGGCCCCAAACAGAACGTCGGGCGCGATCCAAATCAGGAATACGGCGAATCCGATAGCGGCGCTGGCCAAAGAGGCCGAAGTGCGCAGGGGAATGACCTGCCGCGAAACGAATGCGAGCAGGGCCAGCACCACCGTAAACCGGATCGGATAGAACCATTCCGCAGGCAAGGCGAGCGCGTGTTCCGCCGCCATGAGCGCCACGAAGACGACGAATGGCGCGATGTATGCGGCTGTGGCGTTTTGAAGGAACCGATCTTTGCCGGGCATGGAAAGGCGCGGGGCCGAACTCCATGATAGTACAGGAGCGCGCGCAACCCTAACGGGCGCGGCGCGGCGCGGGGACGGGCGGGCGGGCGTTCACTACCGGGATCAGGTAGTTGCTCTCGGCCTGGGGCGGGCGGGCCGTCCGGGCGGCCAGTTCCCGGTTGAGCGAGGCGATGAATTCCTGGATCTGCGACTGCATCTCGCCCATCTTCTCGCGCATATTGAGAATGATTTCGACGCCGGCCAGGTTTACGCCCAGATCGCGCGTCAGGTGGAGAATCACTTCCAGTCGCTCCAGATCGCCATCCGTGTAAAGCCGGGTATTGCCTTCGCTGCGGGACGGCTTCAGCAGCCCTTCCCGCTCGTAGAGCCGCAACGTCTGGGGATGGAGCTCATACTGCTCGGCCACCGCGGAGATCATGTATGCCGCTTTGGATCTGGCTTTTGGCATGGCGATTCCTCAGACTTGCGACCACATGGCGGCGCGCGGGTCCTCCGGGTGAAGCGTGGCCAGCTCGCGCAGCAGCTCGCGGGTCCGTTCGTCGTGCGGCTCGGGAGCCTCGATGGTCACCTCGACGATCTGATCGCCGCGCTGGTTGGTGCGCGAATTCGAGACGCCCTTCTCGCGCAACCGGAAACGCTGACCGTTTTTCGCGCCCTGTGGAATCTTCAGCAAAGCGCGGCCATCGATGGTTGGCACTTCGATTTTGGACCCGAGGGCCGCCTCCCACACGGCGATGGGGACCTTGATCTCGATGTTGTCGCCCTCGCGGTGAAAGAACGCGTGTTCCTCCACCTTCGTGGTGATGTACAGGTCGCCCGGCTCGGCGCCTCGAGCGCCGGCGTTCCCCTTTCCCGGAACGCGCAGGCGGGAGCCGTTGCGCGCGCCCGGAGGAATCCGGACCTCCACCGTCTCGGGGCGGGCCACGCGGCCGTCGCCGCCGCAGGTGGGGCAGGCGTTCCGCAGTTTTCCCGTTCCACCGCAGCGCGGGCAGTTGATATTGAATCGCATGGCCCCGGCCATCTGGCTGACGTGGCCGCTGCCCTTGCATTCGGAGCACGCGACTTCGCCCCCTCCGGTGGAACCCGAGCCGCGGCAGGTGTCGCAGACCTCGTAACGCGTGATGCCGAGGCGGGCCTGCATGCCCTTGATGGCCTGCCAAAAGTCGATGTCCATCACGTACTCGAGGTCGCCGCCCTTCTCCTCCTCTGGTTGCCGCGCGGCGCCGCCGCGGCCGAAGAATTGCGAGAAGATGTCGCGGAAGCCGCCCCCGGTTTCCGTGCCCGCTTTCCGGCCTCCTCCCACTCCGGCCGCTCCCGAGAAGTAATCGGAGAAATCGAAGCCGCTGAAATCCGGGCCGGGGTGGGGGCCCTGGGCGCCGGGTCCGCCAGGTCCCGCGCCCGTGAAGGCGTTCTCCGAGTAGAAGCCGACCTGGTCGTACATCTGCCGCTTCTTCGGGTCGCTCAGCACGTCGTAGGCTTCCTGAACGTTCTTAAAGCGATCCTCGGAAGCTTTGTCCCCCGGATTCAGGTCGGGATGGTATTTGCGCGCGAGTTTCCTGTAGGCTTTGCGGATGTCGTCCACGGAGGCCTTGCGTTCCACCCCGAGGGTTTCGTAATACTCGTGCTTGGGAGCGGGCATAAAAGAAGCCTTCAGCCATCAGCCTTCAGCCATCAGCTTTCAGCTCAGCCCGATTGGCTCTTAGCTGACGGCTGATAGCTGACGGCTGATGGCTATCTTCACTTCTTGTCGTCCACATCCACGAACTCGGCGTCCACGACATTGTCTTTGTCCTTCTTACCCGGGCCTTCGCCGGTCGAGGGTCCGCCGCCTTCAGGTCCGGGCGCTCCCGCGCCGCCGCCGGGCTGCTGCGCCGACGACTTGTACATGGCCTCGGCCAGCTTGTGGCTGGCGGTGGTGAGCCGGTCCACGGCGGAATTGATCTTGGCCGGGTCGTTCTCGGTCATCGCCTTGCGGGTCTCTTCGAGGGCCGCTTCGATCTCCTTGGCCTCCGCGTCGCCGACCTTGGAGCGGTGCTCCTTCAACGTCTTCTCCACGTTGTAGACCATGGCGTCGGCGCGGTTGCGGGCTTCGATGGTGTCGCGCTGCTTGCGGTCGTCGGCCGCGTTCGCTTCGGCGTCCTTGGCCATCTTCTCGACTTCATCCTTCGACAGGCCGGAAGACGACGTGATGGTGATCTTCTGCTCGTTGTTGGTGGCGCGGTCCTTGGCCGTCACGTTGAGTATGCCGTTGGCGTCGATATCGAAGGTGACTTCGACCTGCGGGATGCCGCGGGGCGCCGGCGGAAGGTTGCCAAGCTGGAAGACGCCGAGCAGCCGATTATGCGCCGCCATGGCGCGCTCGCCCTGGAAGACCTTGATCTCCACCGACGGCTGGTTGTCGGAAGCCGTGGAGAAGACCTCGCTCTTGCGGGTTGGAATGGTGGTGTTGCGCTCGATGAGCTTGGTGAACACCCCGCCCAGCGTCTCAATGCCGAGCGAAAGCGGGGTCACGTCGAGCAGCAGCACGTCCTTGACTTCGCCGCCGAGCACGCCGCCCTGCACCGCGGCCCCCACCGCCACGACTTCATCGGGGTTCACGCCCCGGTGCGGCTCCTTGGCGAACAGGTCGCGCACCAGTTGCTGGATGCGCGGCATGCGGGTCTGGCCGCCCACCATGACGACCTCGTCGATCTGCTGCGGGGTCACGTTCGCGTCCGCCATGGCCTGCTTGCAGGGGCCCATGGAACGCTGGACGATTTCCTCGACCATCTGCTCGAAGCGCGCCCGCGTCAGCTTCATCTGGAGGTGCTTCGGGCCGGTGGCGTCGGCGGTGACGAATGGCAGGTTAATGTCGCTTTCCAGTAGCGTGGAGAGCTCGATCTTGGCCTTCTCGGCCGCTTCCTTCAGGCGCTGGAGCGCCATCTGGTCGCGCGAGAGGTCGATGCCGTTTTCGCGCTTGAACTCGCTCACGATCCAGTCGATGACGCGCTGGTCGATGTTGTCCCCGCCCAGGTGCGTGTCGCCGTTGGTGGACTTCACTTCCACCACGCCCTCGCCCACTTCCAGGATCGAGATATCGAAGGTACCGCCGCCGAAATCGTAGACCGCGATGGTTTCGTTCTTCTTCTTATCCAACCCGTAGGCCAGCGCGGCCGCGGTGGGCTCGTTGATGATGCGCATCACTTCCAGCCCGGCGATCTTGCCGGCGTCCTTGGTGGCCTGCCGCTGCGCGTCGTTGAAATAGGCCGGAACCGTGATGACGGCCTGGGTGATCTTCTCGCCCAGGTAAGACTCGGCCGACTCCTTCAGCTTGGTGAGGATCATGGCCGAAATCTCGGGCGGGGAATATTTCTTGCCGCTGACATCCAGGCGCACGTCGGCGTTATCCCCGCGCGTCACGTGGTAGGGCACCATCTTCATTTCCTCGGTGACCTCATCGTAGCGGCGCCCCATGAACCGTTTGATGGAGAATACCGTGTTTTCCGGGTTGGTGATGGCTTGCCGCTTGGCAACCTGGCCCACCAGCCGCTCCCCGCTCTTGGTAAAGGCCACGACCGATGGCGTGGTGCGGGCTCCCTCCTGGTTTGCGATGACGGTGGGTTGGCCACCCTCCATCACGGCAACCACCGAATTGGTGGTACCCAAGTCAATGCCGATAATCTTTCCCATTGTGGTGAAAAGCCTCCGTGCTCGAATTTTTACTTATTTTTAAGATAGCCTGCCGCCATGGAAGGCGGCTGATTTAGTACAACCCCATTATCAAACCTTAGTGCGTGATTGTCAAGTATTAAGCGATACAAATCGCAGGTTTTATGGGGAACGGCAGTTAAACGGCTGATTGTGAAGCTTTTGCGAGCGGTTCCAGACTGGTTGGGAAGGCCAATCCAGGGGTTGTTCAGCGGGACGAGTCCATTCATCCAGCGGCGTCAACGGGGTCATGCGAGCGATGGGTGTACCCAGCGAGGCTGGCTACTCTGGCAGGAAGTCCAGGTTCAGCGCCTGGTCCAGGCTGAAGGGGCATTGGCGGGGAAAATCCGTGTTTGGCAGGCCGGTTTCGTCGGCTGCGTCGGCCGTGGCGCGGGCATATGTCTTGTCAAACCCAGCCGCGAGCACAGGCCGGAGACTGGGCATCTGGTCGAGCAGGTCCGCTATTTCCCGGCGTTGGCCGTTGATGGTGATTCGCCAACTCGCCGAGCGCAGGCCCGGCTGGAACCGCCATTTCAGCAGATGGATCAGAAGGATGCGGACTCCGCCGAGCAGTTCCCGGCGCTGGCTGATGCCCATGGACTCGATTTCCTCGGCGATATGCCCCAGTTCGCTTTCCTCGACGGTTCCAGCACGCAACATTTCCGCAGTGCGGGAGGCCCATTGATGGAAGTCGGATTCGTACAGGCTTGCAGTACTCGCCATGCTCGTATTATGTCACGCCGTTGGAGTGGGTGCGAGCGCCTGGGGGGAGTGAACCGTGGCTCTCAAAGCAACTGTCAAGCGGTCCGCCGGCATCTGAAGTAAGCCGCAAGCGATTGATTCGTTTGGTGCGCCCGGAGGGACTCGAACCCCCGGCCTACTGGTTCGAAGCCAGCCGCTCTATCCAACTGAGCTACGGGCGCGCACCGGACCGTCTCTTCGAGTGTACAACGAAGACCCTCCCCAAAAGTTCTGCGGCCTCCATCGGACAAAGGAGACTTTCCGGCCGGCAGGGTGTTTAATATCAGACACGGGACGCCTGGTTTTGTGGCTACTCGCCGCGTCGTTGGCCTGGGGCTCGAACTGCAGCCGGACAACTGTCGGCTTCGTACCCTTCATCGACCCGTTTCCGGCGGCCTACAAAGGGCAGCCGGTCTCGCTGTATCCCAACGGCAACGTACGGCCGGCGGCGCACGAGAAACTCGGATTGCAGCGGGCGGCGCAGATTGTGGCGCGCGACTCGGCGGGAAATCCCGACCCCAACGGCAAGGCCGTGCTGCTCTCGGTCGGAATGTCCAATACCACCCAGGAGTTCACCGCGTTCCTGGCGCTGGCCCAGGCCGATACGCGCAAAGACCCGCACATGCAGGCCGTGGATGGCGCCGTCAGCGGGAGAACCGCGGCGTCGATCGTCTCGCAGCCGGACACCTATTGGTCCGTCGTGGAGCAGCGCCTCCAGGCGGCAGCGGCGACCGACAGCCAGGTCCAGGCGATCTGGCTGAAAGAGGCCGACGCCAATCCGAACGGCTCCAGCCGCGCTTCCAGGCTTCCAGATAGATGCGTTTGCCAAACTCTTCGGCGGTCTCGATGGCGCCGGTGTAGGTGGTGGAATCCGGATCGCGGATGGGGAAGCCCTTCTTGTCCCACGTCGTCTGGGTGAACACGCATCCCAGCTTGACTTCCCGCGTGTGGGCCGGTTGGCTGTCGGTCTTGCCCTTCCGACCCACCGTCTCTTTCTTTACCACCGGTATTCCCGTCCCATCCATTTGCACATACAGGATCGGAACCGGTTCGCCCACCACCATAGGCAGATCCAACTGCACGGCCCGCTGGATCTCTTCCCGCTCGCGCCCGGCAATGTCCTCTCCTATGGCTTCGGCCGTCCGCTCCACGGCTTTCGTGGTCACCTCCAGACCGGCGAGCAGTTGCATCTGCTGGCGGCCATGATCGAAGGGAGCTTCCTGGCCCACGACTGCCTGCATGCGGCGCACTCCAGGAGAGAACTCCGTGTTTTCGATGTCCAATTCGACGTCGGCGGGGAACTGGCCAGTGCGACAGTGTGTGCACAAGTAGTAGGGACGCGACACTTCCCCTCTGCCGACTGCGGTGAGAACGGGCTTGGAACGTAACTCCTGGTAGTGAGCCGT
>OCTA010002328.1_pt1 | contig 17337 bp, 19 predicted proteins | sample 1538991 | NCBI WGS metagenome assembly OCTA01 (sample SAMEA3539302, study PRJEB22396) | soil metagenome | biome: tundra; feature: field; material: soil | place: USA | collected 2010-05 | depth 0.15 m | reverse complement strand
CTCATGGCGGCTCATGCTGGCCTGTCCAGCTACGTTCGTGGACATCGCGTTGACAGAGGTCCTAGCCAGTCGTCCCCCTGGGCCTCGATGTAGTCGGGGTCGATCAGCGATCCTCGCACGTCATCAACGGGTCGGATTATCGCAGCAGCCAGCGCCTGCCATAGAACGTCGGGCCGCCCCCACACTGGGTCGCACGCGCTGACGTACCACGTAGCCAGAAGCACCTCGCGCATTTGTGGGTGGAGGCCCGGCCATGGCCACGAGTCGTCATCGTCGGCCGACGGTGCGTGATCGCCACACAGAATGGTGAAGGTGTAGTTCCGTGTCCGCGTGATCGGAAGTTGATACGGAGCGTCATAGCCGGCCGGTTGCGAGACGACGACAAGTTCTCCTCGAACGGAGAGGGACGCGAGCCGCTCGGCAACATCGTGCTCGCAATAGCCGCATACGGCCGCACGCTGCGCCCATTCGTCGTCGCTCTCGGCTGGCTGCGAGAAGTCGGTCACGAAACCTGAGCGGTTGAGTCGTGCGAGAACAGGAGCGATCGTCGCCGTCTCGGAGTCGGGCGGCCCGCCGTAAAACGGCGCGCTTGCCATCCGACCCTCGAGCCATTCGGCGACAAGCTCGCCCAACTCTCGCAGCGTCACCGCGCTTGCCCACCGCGGATCAAGAGCATCGTCGTTCGTCATGAGGGGCCCGGCCACGCGTCGGGGTTGAAGCGAAGCGCCCAGGCCACCCGCTCCTCGAGCTCGCCGAGCTCGATCTCGCCGCACGCATACGCGCGGCGCAGCGAAGCAATTGCCGCGTCCCGTTGGTCCTCAACCGGTCGCGTCGTGGTGGCCGGGTCGCCGATGCGCTGCAGGCGCGACAGATCCGGCCGCGACGGCGCGGGACGCGTTGGGAAGGCCGTCGCGACCATTGAGCCGAGCGCCACGGCGGCGGCGAGAACGAGCCCGCCGGCCGTCAGCAGGCACGCGAGCACGAACCAGATCACCCAGCCGGCCAGCACCCACGGCCAGCAAACCGCGAGGAGGATCACGGCGGCCAGCGACGGCCCCGTCCGTCGCGGCGGCGGCCGCGGGCAGGACACGTGAATGTGAATCTCCAGCCGATCCGGACCCGTCACCATCACGCATCGTCTCCATCGGTGTCAATGGCAGAATGAGCTTGAGCCCGGGCCGTGCGGCCGCGTCGGAACGACAGCGCGAACGTGGCGTATTCCGCGCCCAAAGCTCTCTCTTTTTGGTGCGGTATTGACGGAGTAGCCAACGGGTGTGGTGTCTTTGTCTCCAATGGTTATCACCGATGCACCAACGGCAAGGCTCATCGAGCGAGTAAGGGTGGCGCGACGGCTGCCGACTCCGGCGGCTGCGCGGGCGATCCGCTTGGGCGCTGGCGTCACTCAACAGGAGCTCGCCGGCGAGGATCGCTCGGCTATAGCATCAGCCAGGCGGCGAAGGCGCTCGGCGTCAGCGGCGGCACTATCCGCCGCTGGTCGGACATTGGCCGACTGGAGACGACTCGCACCCCGGGCGGACAGCGTCGGTTCAGCCAGGAGCAGATCGATCGGTTCGTCGGTTCGCTTAGCCCGACCCCGGGAAGCAGTCGATCAACGAGCCAGCGCGGGACGCCAAGCATGACGATCTCGGCGCCGGGGTGGGCTATAGGCTGATCTTGCATGGGAGCTGATCCCTCCTGTGCCATGCCCCGGGCCGTGGAAGCGGTGCCGGGGCGCTTTGCGTATGCAGTGCGTACACATCGTTACCACAAAACGCAGGCAAAAGGCAATAGAACCGTCCGAATGTTGCGAAAGAATGCCCCCGAGTGGCCGACCGACCCGCGCGCGATGACATGAACGTCCGCCTGCCGAGGGCACTTGTGGAGCAGGTCCGAGTGCTGGCCCGCCTGCACGAGCGGTCCCTGTTCTGGCGAGCTGCGGGTCGCGGTGGCCGACTACGTCCGCCGGGCCCAGCGGGAGGAGCAAGACGAGGCCAATGCGCCGTAACGGCAGAGCTACGCGAAGGTAAGGGTCAGGCTATACCTGAGGTTGAGGTTCGCCGCTGAATTGGAGATGGACGCAACCCGCGCGCTCGGGGAAGTGCTCGCCGCCAGCCACGGCCTCCGAGCGTTGACAGAGAAGCGCTCGGCGCCGGCCGAGAGGAAAGCGGCCGGCGCCGTGCAGCTCCTGGACCCCGCGCGGCGGAGAGGATGCGAACGCCGCCGCACGGTCGTCCTGCGCGCCGCCCCGGCAGGCCGCTGTGGAGCGGCCTTGCGACAAGGGGAGCAATGCTGAAGGAGCCCCCCGCCTCACCAGACGGACGCGCAAGCTTTAGTCGCGGATGCGCCCAGCCTTCAGGGCCGAATCTCTCCACGTCGTGTAACCGGCGGAGTGCTTTTGCAAGTGGCTACGCTGCAGTTCGAAGCTGGCATCTTCGGCCATCTTGCGAACCTCCGCGCTCTCGCTCTTGGCGAGCCGCTGGCAGACTTCGTAGGTCTTGGCGAGCTCCACCCCGGCGTCGTCCTCCGGGCTCACGTTCTGGACTGCACTTGAATCAACCATTGCTGATGTCCTTTCTGTTCTGCTGATTTGCCCTACCGGATTGCTCCTGCAGCGGCTCCACTGGCCGCATATCCCCCTGACCAAGTGGCACCACGTGCCGCGGCGAAACCGGCCCCTCAAGCTGCAGGATCCCGCGCGGCATCGGACGCATCGCGAACGCGAACGCCGCCTCGAGCGCCAGCGCCCGGCCGCGAGCGTGAACCGCGACCGGCCGCCGACCAGACTGCTCCAGCGCAACGTCCTGCGCATCGCACGTCGACAGCCACGCGCCGACCGACCGCGCGAGCTCGCCCAACGCCTCATCAACCGCCACGGCCGCCCGCTCCCGATCAGCCTGCAGCGCCTGAGCCCGCTCCATCGCACGCTCCCTCGCCTCCCGGGCCGCCTCCGCCGCTGCCGCAGCCGCACGACGACCCTGCTCGCCGTGCGCAAGCTGCGCACGCTCGAGCGCGTCCTGACACGACCGCATCTCCGACTCGACCGCCTCGAGCTCGGCTGCCACTGTGGCATCCGTGAGCGCGTCGAGCGCCAAACGCGCCCGAGCCTCCGTCAACTCCCCCAGGGTCCGCTTCGCGTCCTCCTCAAGCGCCTCGAGGTCGACGGTCTGCTCTGTCGCTGTTGCTGTGGTCATGTGTCATTACCTCCAACTCGATTGTGGTTGATACGTCGGTCGGCGGATCGCGACGAACGACTCCGCGTCGACATCGCGGCCGCTGCGCAAAACGTGTGGAATAGGTGCACGTGCGTCAACAGACTCCAAGGGCACCACAAGCACTCCAGGCGCCGCCGGCAGACAGGGCCGACCGCAACGCGCACCCTCGCGCACGCCGCCGCAGATCGAACACACGGCAACGCTCACCACCCACCACCCGGCCCGTCCATACGAGGGCTGTCAAAACTCCAGCGCGACGGCCGGCGCGGACGGGCCGGCGGACGGGCCAGCTTCGCCCTCTCCCGCCGAGCTCGCTCGCGCTCTTTACGACGCTGGCGGTTCCACGCCTGGCGCGCCATCTCAAGCGTCGGATACGCGTTCACATAGTGGCTCGGCGGATCCTCATCCTCGTCAGGCTCCGGCTCGGGCTCGGCCGCCTGGGCGTGCGCGACCGGCGCCGGCCGCGGACCGAACACCGAGCCGTCGAGGTCCCATCGAGATCTCGACGGCGGCTCGGCGAACGCCGGCGCGTACGACGATCCCAACGGCTGCTGAACCGCCGCGAGCGCAGCAAACGAAGTCGCCACGCACCCATCGATCTTGTTCGTGGTCTTCTCCTTCGCCAGCCGCCACCCACGCCCCGAAGACACCGCAACCGCGTTGAGGAAATGACGCCGCAGCTCCGCATCCGCGTACAACTCCAGCTGCCTGCTGTTCAACAGGTCGTAAAGGTTCTGCCCCGCCAGTGTCAGGTTCCCGCTCGTCTGGTTATAGGGCTCCATCCGCACCCCCTGCTTGGAGAGCGTCTGCGCCGAGCGCACCATCTGAGTGGGGTCATACGAGCAAAGCCGCAACCGAAACAGACGCGACAGCTCCAGCAAGAACGCCTCCACCGTGTCCTCCAGATCAAGCGTCGCTCCCCGAGCAACGGTCCAGATGCGATGCCGAATCAGCCGGTAAACAACCCGCTCGCCGTCCGTGATCCGCGCCACCGCCACCACCGCAGCGCAATCGCGACGCGTCGCAGCATCACACCCTGCGAACACCTGCAACCGCGGATCGCTCACCACCGGGCGCAACTCCGGTCGCACACAACCGTCAAACGCCTCAGCCGTGACGAACGTCTCCTCGCCCTGCTGCCACTGATTGAGATGCAGGCGAGCGAACGTGCCGGGACGCAACGACGCTCGCTGCTCCGCGTAGTAGGCGTCCATCTCCCCAGGCTCACCCAGCCATCCCCGCCGCTGCGCATCCTCCCCCTGATCCACGAACGCCCACAGCCGTCCGTTCGCGAAGACCGGCAACTCGTCATGCAGACGCTCACCCGCAACCGCGCGCGCCCACAACGGTCCGAGCACCGGCGCATCGCCCTCAAAGCCCACGTAACTGTCAACGATCCGCAACGACCTGCGATTCGGAACCGGCGTCAACTCCTCCCACAACCGCGTGTGATTCTCGTGCCGAAACGCCCACACCTCAGTCCAACACGAGATCCCGAACCGGGCGCCCGCCGCGCCCGCGAAATCGGACGGCAGCGCGACGATCCGCGAACCGTTCTCGAACACGATCCTGTCCGCGCGAATCACAGCCGCGCCGCTCTGGTCAAGCCCGGCGGCGCGGACAGCCGCGGCGATCAGGGAGAACAAGTTCTCATCGCCCTGATCCAAGTCGTTGCCGATCACATAACACGTCTCACCAGCCGGATACGTGACCGCCGCGTAAAGCGCACACCACGCCGACAACGACGTCTTCCCGGCCTTCTTCACCGTCGAGATCAGAAACGTCTCCCACCGCGACGGCGAACCGTCCGCCGGAAACATCGCCTCGGCGCACGCACGCTGCCAAGGGCGCAACACAAACCCCGAGCGTCCCTCGATCCAATCGACTGCGCTCACCGCGCCGCCTCCGTTCCGTTGCCGTCAATGAAGCCCGCCAGGGTCGCCCGCTTGGCCTCAAGCAAATTCAGGCCGAGCCGCGCCCGCGTCAACGGCGCGATTGCCAACTGCTGCTCGGCCTCAGACGCCATCCTCTCCCACCTCTCCAGCCGGTCAAAGACGCCATGCGCCCGGCCGGCATCCACATCCACGAACACGGGATCTGCACGCTCGCCCAGCCACCGATAGACGAACTCGATGCGGGCCAACGTCGTGGCATACCGGACCACCGCGGCGCCATCCCGCGTAGCGTCAAGATGCACGTTCGCCTCCAGAATCGCCGGCACCAACTCCCGAGCACGCGGCTCGACCCGCACCGCCGAATGCGCGCCATGCCTCAGCGCCCGACCATTGCCCGGTCCCGCGTGGTTCTGCACCGCCCGGCCAAGCCCAGGCACCACCACAAGCAAATCCCGCGCCACCGTAGACCGGCCGACCTCCAGCCTGGCCGCAATCTCACGCACGCTCAAACCCTCATCACGCAACCCGCGCGCACGAGCCCGGCGGCGAGCGACGCGCTGCTCATACGGCGTCATGCGCGCCCCCAGGACAATGAGACGAAACGGGACACCAAAGCGCCCCGGCTGAGACCGACCCAAACGGGACACCCCCGCAAAACCGCGCTCGCGAGGAAGGGGCCCCCCACGCCCCTGGCGGCGAACATCTTCGGTAATTCCTGGCGGGAGCCCTGCACGTGGCCGCGGGCGGCGGCGAGGCGATTGTTTACACGGTTGCCGTCCGCCGGTCCCTGACCCCGGAGTTCGGGCGCTCGGGCGTAGCGGGGTTGCTGCTGCTCGTGCGTCATCGCGCGGCGTCCTGCGCTGCTGCGACCGGCTCTGAGCTGCTCTCGCAGCGTCCGGCGTGCTCGTGGGGCGCTCCGGCGGCTCGGGGCGGCTCAGCGGCCCGCTCGTGGCCGTTCGGGGCGTGGCGCCCGTCGAGTGCTCGCATGGCCCCCGTCAGGGCCTCGTGCGCGCTCGCGCCACAGCGCGCCGCGAGCTGGAGCACCGCGCCGATGCGCTGCCGGTCGACATCGGACAGCGCCTCGCGGTCGAGCGCCTGCTCTGCCAGCACGGCCCACGCGCCGACGTCGGCGGCCTCCTCGAGCAGCTCGGCCAGATGGCGGCGGATACCGATCCATGCCCAACTGTCGCCGAACGGCTCCTCGCCGGCCTCGAGCCGCGCTGCGGCGTGCTCGGCGAACGGCGCGTGGTGGCGTGCGGCGTCGCGGAGGAACCGCTGCTCGCGCTGGAGGTCGCGCAAGCTCGCGACGGCCACTCCAACCCGCTCGGCCTCGGCGCCCGTGCGGCGGCCAACCGCACTCATGCCGCACGCTCTCGGCTGTCGGATTGACCCTTTACGGGCAGCAGACGCGCACCGCTGCCCAAACGGTCCGGCCGGCGGCGGCGGCTGACGCCAGGCACCACGGGCGATTGCGGTACTTGCGACCTCTCGCCTGACGAGCGGCGGTTCCACGCCTCGAGTGCGATTTCCGGGTCGAAGCGGAGCCTCGGCCGGCTCCCACCGCCAACCTCGACGGCGCCGAGCTCGTCGGCGTGCTCGTAGACCGTGGCCCGCGACACGCCGAGCGTCCGCGCGAGCTCCTGCGCGTCTACGAGCCCCGTTGAGCGCGCATCGGCGCGCTGGTCGAGCAGATCCACCACGCGCGCAGCCACGGCGTCCACAAGCGCCAGGTCGCGACTCGTGAGCAGCCCAGGCGCGCTCGCGAGGCTTCCCGCCTGCGAGCCCTCGGCGTGCGTTGTCGCCGCGCGATTCACGAGAGGTCGCTCCGCCGTAACAGGGCGCACCACGGGTCATGCCGCACGGTCGCACGGAGCCCGTCGACCACGACCTCGGGGCTGCACGTGCACCCTGCAACCCTCGTCGCGGTCACGGCGGCCTGCTCCGCGGTGAACCGCTCCGAGCTGTAGGCGACAACCATCGGCGCGCGCTGCTGTTGGCGCTCGCGTGCTCGCGCTAGTTGCCGCTCCCAGGCGCTCACGGGGCTCCCCTCCCTTGCCCTGCGTCGACGTCGAGAGCAATCGAGCCCCGGTCCTGCGCCGACTCCGGCGCATGTTTCGTGCCATCAGGCGGGCGCCGGGCGGGCGCGCGGGGCGTGGCCCTGTTGGGGTCGCGGTTGTTGTTGTGGGGTGTGTCATGCGAACCGTGACCCGTGACCCGCTCCCTTGTAAGGGGGGGTCGCGGGGTCGCGGTCGTCGTCGCCGCGTCCGGGTCGCGGTTGGGCCGTGGTTGGGTCGCGGGGTCGCGGTCGTCGAGCGCGCGGTACGGCTCGTTACTGAAATGCCGTTGCGCTTGCCCTTCGTGGCGGCGTTCGACGAACCCCTCGGCGGCGAGCAGGCGTAGCGCGAGGTCGACATATGCGCTCTTGCCCGGGACCCCGTGGCGGATGTTGTTGAGACTGGCGCCGGGAGCGTCCTCGATGTACTTGGAGACTTTCTCCAAGCGCCGTTGGTCGGAAGCTATCTGTTTGGCCGCCGATCGCGCTGGGCGGTTCGAGCGTGACCGCGACGCGGGCGCCGTCGTCGCTCGGGATGATGTGGGCTAGGGCGATGACGCCGGCGTGGGCGCGGACGTGGCCGTGGCGGTCCTTCTCCACTTTGAGCTTGATGAGGCCGGCGTCGGTGCGGCTCGGTGATTTGATGACGTCTGTCGAGTAGGCGGCGGCGATGCCGGCGAGTTTGTGTTGGGCGCCGAGCGCGTACCGGCCTCGCGCCTCTTTGCTCTTGACGACGTGGTCGATCAGGAGCACCGCAGCGCCCGCGGCGGCGAGCGGGCGCGCGAGCGCGGCGAGGAACGCTGCGGCGTCCGGGTTGCTGTACGGGTCGAGGCCGAGCAGGGCGTACGCCTCGCTGACGCCGTCGATGACGGCGAGGGCGTACGGGCGCACGCTGAGCAGGGCGCGGAATTGGTCGGCGTCGAACGGGTCGGTGGGCCGGACGTAGACGAACCGTTCGAGGATCGCTTCGGGTCGCGCCCCGAGCGCAAGCAGGCGCCCGACGATGCTCGCCGGCGTGTCCTCGAAGTCCAGATACAAGACCGATGCGCCCGAGCAGATCACCGCCTTGGCGGCGGAGAGCGTCATCCAGCCCTTGCCGCTCTCGGGCTCGCCGGCGAGCGAGTGGACCTCGCCGGGGTAGAGCAGGCAGGCGCCGTCCGTGCGGGCCATGATTGCCGGGACGGGCCCGACGATCTCGCCGGCCTGGATCCCGGCGACGATCGCCGCGAGGTCCATCGGCCGCCAGCTCGACGCGGGCGCGTGCGCGCTGTCGCCGTTCATGGACGGGTCAGCGCCGACGTCTGCCGCGGCACGGAAAGCTGCGTCTTCCTCAGGCGTCCAGCTCATGCTGCGGCCCTCATATCGAGCGCGGAGTCCAGCGTGCGGTCGGTCTCTTGTTCGCCGAGGCCGGCGGCGAGCGCAGCGTCCCGCAATGCCTCGCGCGCCTGGTCGCCGTCGAGCTCCCCGTGCTCTGCACATTCGCGAATGCGGCAGGCAGCCCAGAACAGCGCGGCGTTGCGGTTGCCGACGCGTGCCTCGCGGACGGTGCGCGCGAGGCCATCCACGACGCTCGACGGGTCGCTCGCGATCGGCTCGCGGACCCAGCGCGACGGCGTCAGGTAGCGCGGATCGTCGGGCAGGCGGCCAACGACCTGGTCGAGCGTGAAGGCGTCGAGCTCGAGCCTGGTGCAGACGACCGGGCGCGGCGGAGCGTATTTGTGCGAGAGCGTGCCGGACGCTCGCAGGATCCGGGCCGGGTCGGTTGCCTTCTCGTCGGCTCCGAGCGCGAGCGCCAGCCGCCGGTTCGCGCGCTGCGCCCAATCTGGTGGCGTCGGGCCGCGCAGCGGCCAGTACGCGTGCACGTGCTTCTCGCTTCCGGTGCGGATCACGATGCTCGGCATCGGCCGGAAGGCCCGCAAGCGATCGAGTGCGGCCGGCCCATCGCAGTCGGCCCACAAGCACCACACACGCTCGATCGCGTCCGCGCTGCCTTTTCGCTGGGTGCGGGGGGCCACGCCGACGTACGTATCGGTCATCTGGCCCCGGTTGATCGCGCACCTCGCGGCCCGGTCGAGCTCCCGAACCGGGATGAAGTCCTGCTGCATGCCCGGGCCACGGGCGCGCTTGGAGCGGATCTCGAGACAGGACGTGGCCGGCTCGTTGCCGGCGATCACGGCGAGCTGCAGCCGCAGAGCGGCGTCTTGCGGGATTGACTCGCGACTCATCGCGGGCCCTCCGTCCGAGGCGTGCACGTCTCACACAGCGATCCGACCCGCGCCCGTTGCAGATAGCCGCCGCAGCCTGCGCACGTTCGTGGCAGGAGAGGAAGGGCGACGCCCTTCGGCGCCAGCCGAGTCCGCAGGTGGTCGAGATCGCCGTAGTTGAGACGGTGTGGCTTGTGCCGATACTGCCCGTCTGCGTCGGTGATCATCAACGCGAAGAGATCGTTGAAGCCGTTCGGCTTCGGGCTCGGGCTCTTAGGCCGGCCGCAGCTCAGGCAGACGTGCTGACCGTCCGGATCGAGAATCCCGGCGCTCCGCTGACACCCGCACGGCCGTGCCGACATCGGAGCCTCGGTCCGGGTCGCCGGTCTGGCCCTAAGCGCGCAATCTCGCGAGCAGTGCCAGCGCAGCTCACGGCCAGCGGGCAGCTCGCCGCCGCAGCCGCGACAGTTGCCCGGCCCCAGGCTCGCGCCGCGGCGTTTGGCCTGACGGCAGCCGTCAGAGCATGTCGTCGTCTGAGAACGCCGACCCTCGATCGACACGCCGCAGACGGCGCAGGAGCGGATGACCTCGGTCGCCGCGGTCATGCTCCCCGCTCCTCGATCCGCTCGAGGGTGTGGCACAGCGCGCGGCGAGCACGCCAGAGCCCGCAAGGCAGCTCGCGAATCGCCCACGGGTCAGCTGGCGTTTCGAGGCGGCTCAGAAGTTGGGCCAGCCGCCAGAGCAATGGGAGGAGCCGCCCGGCTAGACCGGGCGGCTCAGATGGGCCGTCGTCAGATGAGGATGGGCTGCCGCGAGTCGAACGCCGATGCAGGCCCTCGCGGCGCTCCCGCGGGCGATGCGACCGGGCAACAGTCGGGCGAGCGGGCAACAGGATGCGAGTTGCTCGATACGTGCGCATGGCAGCACGATCAGCCGGCGCCAGGCGCGCAGCAGGATCGGCTGGGCGCCAATCCTGACCGGGGCGGCGGGTCATCGCGACGCCACTCAGCGGCAAGCGGTTGTTCCGGCGGGCAGCCCTCGCTTGCGCCTGTCGCTCAGTGCTCGCGCGTTCGACCTGATGCGCCTGGATGTCGTGCGCAAGCCCATCGAAGTAGGCGGGACACTCTTCCATGAGCCCCAGTACGGCCTCACAGATGGCGTACCGCTCGTTCTCAGACTGGGCCTGGCACCAAGCGTTCCGAGCCTCAAGGTCCGTGGGTATGCCGCCGGATTGCAAGGCTTCCGGGCCTCGCGGGACGTCGTTCATTAGATCACTTCCATGGTCTGTAGGGTCTTACGCAGTGACGATCCTAGGGCGCTGGTCGGTCGGATAGCTTCGCGCTGGCGCCAGCCCCCGCAGGGACCAGCGCCGGCACGAGCACGTAAGACCGCCCCGACCAAGGACGTCTTGTTAAATCATTCCACCCGCTCGTGCGGTGTCACGGTTTCGCCGGCACGAGTCCGACGACGCCCGCGCTCAGCGCCAGATGTCCCGCACGGCCTCCCGGTAAGACACCTTGCGCGCGCCGGGCTCCCCGGTGCAACCGTCCACGGCCCAGGTGTCAGTGCGGAGCTCGCTACCGCAGTGGCGGCACACCCAGGTGGTGATTACGCCGTCGCCGTGTTTGACCACGCCGCCCCCGGCGTCGCCGAACCCGAGCTCGCGCGGCGACCGCCACTCGTGCTCACGGACGCCGTAGCAGAGGGGCACGACCGCGTCGAGCGTGATGCAGACCTGGTCGACGTACTCCTCCGAGCCGTCGCCCCCGACACGGAAGACGCGGACGGACGGCCAGCTCGTACGTGTGGTCGGCTCGATACGCGCAAGTTGCGCTCGAGCGCCCTCGAGCGCCTGCCCGTCGCTGTCCGCTTCGATCTCGTTCGCGGTCTGCGCCGGGCCTCTGAGGACGTAGATGGTCATCGTCACCTGGGGCTCGCAATCCTAGCTGCGAATGCCCCGGTTGACATCCGGGGCGAGGAGGTAAGACGGGCTCGCGGGGAATGGGCAGCAGCGCCCAGCCGCTGCCCAAATCTCCCGGAATCGCCTCGGATCGCCGGACTCCGATTGGGACGCCGAGAGGCCGAATCGCCCGTAACCACTGACGATCCGGCCTCTTCCACACTCCGCCGGATGTATCCTCCGGAGCGGAAGGTCGCAGGTTCAAATCCTGCCGGGCGCATTCCCACGAAAGCCCCTCCGACGAGGGGCTTTCGCATTATCAGGGGCAGTCGAGGCCGACGCCACGCAAGCACCGAGAGCAGCAAGAGGCCCCGCGAGATCGGGCGTCGGGTGCCCGGACAGTCCGATAGAGACCTCCGGCCCGGGTCGCGCAGCCGGCCCCAGCCGCGGGAGGTCCTTCATTCCGTCCGGCGCAGTCCTGCGCTTCACCCCCAAAGTTTCAGCAATCGACTGCGGGCGCGCGGCCGAGGCATCGGCCCGGCGTGCCTTTCATCCGAGCGTGGGTCAAGTTCTGCTCGGAGTGGCGACTCGACGTTCTACAGGCTATTCCGGACCGACGTTCTTATAGGTGACCGTGATGGTTCGGTCGCTGTTCATGTCGATGAAGCATTGCAGCGACCGGACGTAGGTGCCACCGCCCCCTCCGGGCACTGGGTCGTTGGTCGCGACCGAGCGATCGCAGCCGTCGATCGACGCGATGCCGTAGATGTCATTGCCCGGGCCGGGAGCGTCGGCGACGACGAACAGCGAGGTGACGTCAGTATCCGAGCGCTGGGCGATCGCTCCGGCCGTGCAGCTCGTGAAGACCTCGGTGGTAGGGCCGTTTGGCTGCGAGCCACAATCTATGCTGGGGTTGACGTAACCACCACCACCGCCACCGGACACGATGCCGTCGGGTTGTGCGTTGGTGACGGAAAGCATGTATACGGTTGGCGCAAAGTACGCCGTGAGCTGATACCCGGTCGTCGTGATCGGCACGGTGCATGTGGTCGAGGCGCCCGCGCAGAGTCCCTCATCGGATTGCCAACGATCGAAGTGATTACCTCTGGCCGGCGTCGCTGTGAGCGTGGTGGTGGTTCCGCACGGCCAGGGGCCGAAGTGCCCCGCTGACACGTAGTCGTAGCCGACCGTAGCCGTCTCGGACTGTGAGCCGTCGCTCGGCGTCGCCGTCACCGTCACCGTCCCCGCTGCCCACTCTTGGCCGAAGAACTCGCCCTCTAGCAGGACGTCGATGCCGCCGCCATGGTTCGGCTGGGGTGCCGTTGACGTCAACGGCAACGCACACGGAGGACGACGGGCGCATGTCACGGCGTCAAACTCGTTCGCCCCCTCGATGTGCGCGGCATGCCACGCTCCCGGTTCGCTGCCGGGCGCCTGCGAGCTCAGAACGTTGCCGACGTTGTCCACGGCGACACACAAGCCGGCGCTCGGGCACGAGACGCCCTCAAGTTCGACGGATTTACCCGTAAAAGGCCCGTCGATGTGCGCCAGCCTCCACGGCGCCGTCGGGTCGCCCGGTCTCGATGAGGTCACAAGATTTCCCCGCAGGTCAACCGCGGCGCAGAAGCCGACCGAGGGACACGAGATGGACTGCAGAAGGCCGCCCTCAGAGTCCACGAGATTCTCGGTCCAGCGAGAGTGGACAAGGGGGTTTGCGACCTCAACCGCGTTACCGTTGGCCGGAAGCGCCACGCACAGCGACGTACTAGGACACGACAGGTCAGTGATGAGGTTCGCGGCGCTGACGCCAGGGGCGCTCAGCAGCGAGCCGACGCTCGCGGCGAGAAGCGCGTTCACCACCAGCCCTCTGAACGGTCGCCCCTTCATGCCCCACCCCTCCGTTTGCCTAAGCCGACGAGCGGCCGTCCTGCTGTTCGCCGAGGCTGCCAGAGCGTATCACGGTGGGTCCACGACGAAATCGAAGCAATCGCCGCTCACTGGAAACAGTACGGCTGGCCAACAGCGGGAGGAGGTCCAGACCGGCGCCGCAGCCGCAGCGCTGTTGCTGGACGGCAGTGTGTGCCAGGTGCTTAGGCGCTCCCCGCCGCAAGCACCGCCCGATAGTCCTCCCAGGTGTCGACGTCGAGCGGAGCCGGCCCTGGGATCGGCACGTCGACGACGTCGTCTCCGGCGCCGTCCAGCAGCTTCCATACGCCCCGGTCGCCGTGCAGAACAGCGAGTTCGGAGAAGGTACTGCGCGTAAAGGCCAGCGGATGGCCGCGTCCGTCGGCGTAACCGCACGCCGCCAGCGGCGCGCTCCCCCGCCCGTCGAGCAGCGCTGCGATGGTCGCGGCGCTGACGCCAGGCTGATCTCCGAGCATCAGGACCAGCACCTCTGACCGGCGGTCGACAGCGGTCAGCGCAGCCGCGATCGACGACGAGCAGCCCTCACCGAAATGAACGTTCTCGACGATCTCGACGCCGTCGAGGTCGACGCGCTCGCGGATCTCGTCCGAGCCGCCGCCGAGCACGCACAGAAGCTGGCCGAACTCGCACTCGCGCGCGGTGTCGAGAACGTGATCGAGCAAGAGCCCCGAGCCGTAGGGCAGCAGCTGCTTGGGCTGTCCTAGGCGCTTGGAGCCGCCCGCCGCCAGCACCAGGCCGGTGACGCGGCTGCTACCGGGCGCCAACGTCCTCGGCGCGTTGCGCGGCGTAGCGGTCGCGGCAGCCATCGCAGCAGAAGAACACCCGCTTACCGGCAACCTCGAGCTGTGGCGTCGCGTCGGTGACCGCCACCCGCATCCCGCAGATCGGGTCGGTCGCAACCTGCGTCACGACGGGCACCGGCACCTCGGCCACTGGGCGTCCCGGAGCCGGGTCGGAGTGGTGCTCGGAGACCATCTCAGCGAGAATCGAGATGGCGATCTCGTTCGGCGTCCCGGCGCCGATGTTCAGCCCCGCGGGAGTGTGGAGCTGCGCGCTGAGCTCGCCGGGAACGTCGAGCTCGGCTCGCACGATGGCGCCGCGCTTGGGGCTCGCCACCAGCGCCACGTACGGCACCCCGGCGGTCAGCGCCGCGGCCAGCACGGCCTCCTCGCCGTTGCCGTGCGAGGCGACGATCACCGCCGCCGCGTCGCCGACGTCGCCTGCGTCACCGGCCGCCGTGAGCGAGCTCTCGTAGCCGGCCGCATGCGCGAGCTGTCCGATCGCCTCGGCGATCGGCGATCCCCCGATCACCACGACCCGCGCCGCCGGGAGGTGGGGCTCGAGGAAGATCTCCAGTGACCCGCCGCTCAGGCACGGGTTGCGCTGCACCACGGCGCCTTCGATCGAATCGGCCCCCTCCCGCCCGTCGCCGTCCTCGCCGTTTCCGGGCACCAGGCGCAGCAGCAGCGCCTCGCCGGTCTCCATCGCCCGCAGCGAGTAGAGGCGCACCGAGGACTCGGCGCACACCCCTCCGATGAACCCGTCGATCGTGCCGTCCGGGAGGATCACCGCGGCGGCGCCGGGCCGGACGCTGGTCGGTCGCCGCGCCCGCACGACGGTCGCGAGCACGAATGGCCGGCGCTCGGCGATCAGGCGCTCAACGTGATTTGCCTGCTTGCCCTTGATCATTGCCCAGGCACCGCCTTTCCTTGCATAGCGTCCCACACCCGCGAGGGCGCGCATGGCATGTCGATGTGGCGCACCCCGAACGGCGCCAGCGCGTCGCAGACGGCGTTGACGATCGTCGGTGGCGAGCCGACCGTGGCTGACTCGCCGATCCCCTTGGCCCCGAACGGGTGATGCGGCGAGGGGGTCACGGTGAAATCGGTCTCCCAGTCGGGCACCTCGACCGCGGTCGGGATCAGGTAGTCCATCAGCGAGCCGCCGAGGCAGTTGCCATGCTCGTCGAAGGCGATCATCTCCATCAGCGCGATCCCGACGCCATCGGTCAGGCCGCCGTGCACCTGTCCCTCGATGATCATCGGGTTGATCCGCGTGCCGCAGTCATCGACCGCGATGAAACGGCGGACCTTGACCTTGGCGGTGCCGGGGTCGATCTCGACCACGCAGATGTAGGCGCCAAACGGGAAGGTCAGGTTCGGCGGGTTGTAGACGCTCTCGGCGTCGAGCCCGGTCTCCACCCCCTCGGGGAGCTCGATCGAGCCGCGAGCGGCCATCGCGATCTGCTGGATCGTTGCGCCCTGCTCCGGATCGCCGGTGACGAACCAGCGGCCTTTCTCCCATTCCAGGTCGGCGGGCGACACCTCGAGCATCGCCGAGGCGACGAGCCTCGCCTTATCACGGACCTTGCGCGCCACGATCGCCGTCGCCGCACCGCTGACCGGCGTGGAGCGCGAGCCATAGGTGCCGAGTCCGTAGGGAGTCGTGTCGGTATCACCGTGGATCACGTCGACGTCCTCGGGCGGGATCCCCAGCTCCTCGGCGACGATCTGCGCGAACGTGGTCTCGTGGCCCTGGCCCTGGGTCTGGACGCTGATCCCGAGCTGCGCCTTGCCGGTCGGCGAGATGCGCAGTGCTGCTCCGTCGTTCATCCCCAGGCCGACCATGTCCATGTGGTTGCGTGGACCCGCGCCGACCGCCTCGGTGAAGAACGAGATGCCGATCCCCATCAGCTCCCCCCTGGCGCGCTTGGCCGCCTGCTCGCGGCGCAGCTTGTGGTAGCCGGCCACGTCCATCGCCCTGCGCAGCGTCGTGGCGTAGTCGCCGGAGTCATACACCCAGCCGGTCTTGCAGGTGTACGGAAACTGCTCGGGCGCGATCAGGTTGGCCAGACGCAGCACAGCGGGGTCGGTTTCGAGCTCTCGCGCGAGCATGTCGACCAGCCGCTCGATCAGGTACACCGCCTCGGCGATCCGGAACGAGCACGCGTGGGCGACGCCGCCCGGGGCCTTGTTGGTGTAAACGCCGCGGACGTGGCAGTGGGCTGCCTCCAGGTCGTAGGAGCCGGTGAACACGTGAAAGAAGCCAGCCGGATATTTAGTCGGCTGAGCGGTCGCGTTGAAGGCGCCATGGTCGGCCAGGACGTCGACCGCGACGGCCAGGATCCGGCCCTCGGCGGTGGCGGCGATTCTGCCCTGCATCACGTAGTCGCGCGCGAACCCGGTCGACATCAGGTTCTCCGAGCGGTCCTCCATCCACTTGACCGGCCGGCCGGTTGTCATCGCGCCGAAGGCGGCGCACACGTAGCCGGGGTAGATGGGCACCTTGTTGCCAAAGCCGCCGCCGATGTCGGGTGAGATCACCCGGATCTTGTGCTCGGGCAGGCCGAAGATCATCGCGTACAGGGTGCGGTGAGCATGCGGCGCCTGGGTGGTGCTCCAGATCGTCAGCTTGCCGCTGACCCGGTCGAAATCAGCCACCGCGCCGCAGGTCTCCATCGGCGCCGGATGCGAGCGCGGGAACACCATCTCCTGCTCGACGACCACATCGGCGCGCGCGAACACGTGCTCGGTGTCATCGCGGTCGCCCGACTCCCAGTCGAAGATGTGGTTGTCACGCTGGCCGGGTTTGTCGTCGCGGATCACCGGCGCGTCCGGGTGCAGCGCCCGTTGCGGGTCGACGACCACCGGCAGCGGCTCGTACTCGACGTCGATCAGCTCGAGCGCGTCGTGGGCCGAGTAGTGATCGTCGGCGATCACGAACGCGACCTCCTGACCGTGGAAGCGGACCTTGTCGGTGGCCAGCACCGCCTGGACGTCATCCGACAGCGTCGGCATCCAGGCCAGGCCGCGCTCCGACAGGTTCTTGCCGGTGATCACCCCATGGACCTTCGGGTGCGCGAGCGCCGCCGAGGCGTCAATCGAGACCAGCCGCGCGTGCGCGACCGGGCTGCGCAGCATCGCCCCGTGCAGCATCCCCGGCAGATGCATGTCGTCGAGGTAATGGCCCTGCCCGCGGATGAACCGCTCGTCCTCCTTACGCCTCAAGCGCCCGAAGCCGATCGGGCGTTCCTCAACGGTGGCCACCAGCACGCTCTCCTTCGCTGCGGATCCGGGCCTACGTCTAGCAACTGTCAAATATGCAGGGTATTCGCAAGCCGGTCAACGACACCTAAGTTATCGCTTAG
>OCTA010002326.1_pt1 | contig 17339 bp, 11 predicted proteins | sample 1538991 | NCBI WGS metagenome assembly OCTA01 (sample SAMEA3539302, study PRJEB22396) | soil metagenome | biome: tundra; feature: field; material: soil | place: USA | collected 2010-05 | depth 0.15 m | reverse complement strand
GATTGGTCAGTGACTGGAGTTCAGACGTGTGCTCTTCCGATCTACGAGGCGGTCGGCGAAGAGGGCGGCCACAAGGTGCGGGCTTTCCTGGCCGGCCCCGACGAGGTCTCGACCACCGCGCGATCGACCTTCCTGTTCGTGGGCGGTCGGTTCATCCGAGATCGGGCGCTGTTGCACGCCTTGGCGCTCGGGTATGGACCGCTGCTGGAGAAAGGACGTTACCCGCTGGCCGCGGTCTTTCTCGACCTGCCGGGTGCCGACCTGGACGTCAACGTCCACCCGCAGAAGCTGGAGGTCCGCTTCGCGCGCGCGCAAGAGGTCTACGCGGCCGTGCGGCACGTGGTCGGCGCCGCGATCGCGCGCGCACCCTGGCTGCGCGGCGGCGGGACCACGCAGACCATCCGCGCCTTCACCCAGCCGCCCAGCTACCGGCCGGCGCCCGACTTCACCGCGCGGTCCGTCGGCGGGCCCGGGTCAGGGCACCCGGACGACGGCGCGCCGGCGTTTTCTCGACCGACCCAGAGCGCGCTGCCGCTGCGGGTGCGGGACGCGGACGACCACCGCGAGGGCCGTGACCCCACGGGCGAGCCACTGGCCTGGGACACCCAGCGGTTCTTCGGCGCGCTCAACTACATCGGGCAGATTCACCGAACCTATCTGGTCTGCGAGGCGGCCGACGAATTGATCCTCATCGATCAGCACGCCGCCCACGAGCGGGTGGCCTATGCCCGGCTGCGCGCCGCCCACGCCAGCCGCCAGATCCCGCGCCAGCGGCTGCTCTTCCCGATCCCGATCGAGGTCGGCGAAGCGGCGGCCGCCGCGGCGCAGAGCGAGATGCTCGACGCGCTCGGCTTCGAGGTGGCGCCGCACGCGCCCGGTGTGGTGTTGCTGCGCGCGATGCCCGAGCCGCTCAAGGATGCCGACCCCAAGCCGCTCCTGCGCGAGGTGCTGGCCGAGCTGGCCGAAGGGACGCCGCTCGGAAGCGGCGACCTCGAACGGGTCGATCACCTGCTGGCGACCATCGCCTGCCACAGCGTCGTGCGGGCGGGCGACGTGCTGGGGCGCCCCGCCGTGCTCGCGCTCCTCGCGCAGCTCGACGACGTCGATCTCCGTTCGCACTGCCCGCACGGGCGGCCGGTGATGCTCCGGATGCCGATCGCCGAGATAGAGAGGCGGTTCGGCCGTGCCTGAGGGCGACACGGCGGGCGCCGCCATCCGCTTCGTCGCCGTGCTGGGCCCGACCGCGTCGGGGAAAAGCGCGCTCGGCCTGGCGCTGGCCGAGCGGCGGGAGGGCGAGATCGTCACCTGCGACTCGCAGCAGGTCTACATTGGCATGGACATCGGGACCGCCAAGCCGACCCGCGAGGAACGCCGGCGCGTCCCCCACCACGGTCTCGACCTCTGCCACCCCGACGAGCCGTTTCACGCCGCGCGCTGGGCGGCGCTGGCGCGTGCCGCCATCAAGAGCATCGCGGCGCGCGGTCGATTGCCGATCGTGGTCGGCGGCACCGGCCTCTATTACCGCGCGCTCACCGCCGGCCTCTTCGAGGCCCCCCCGCCCGATCCGGCGCTCCGCGCGCGCCACCGCGAGCTCTGCGATCGCGAGGGGCTGGAGGCGTTGCGCGCGCGCCTGACGGCGGTCGACCCGGAGGCCGCCGCCGGGATCGCGCCGCGCGACTTCGTCCGCATCAGCCGGGCGCTGGAAGTGTACGAGCAGACCGGCGTCGCCATCACCACCTTGCGCCGGCAGGCGGCGCCGCCGCGCGATCTCCAGCCGACGGTCCTCTTGCTCGATCCCCCGCTGGCCGAATCGCGCGCGCGGATCACCTCCCGCGTCGACGCCATGATGGCGGCCGGCTTCCTCGACGAGGTGCGGGCGTTGCACGCCGCCGGCTACGGGCCCAGCTGCCGGCCCCTGCAGGCGCTGGGCTACAAGCAGCTCGGCGCGGTCCTGGGCGGAACGATGTCGCCGGCCGACGCGGTCGCCGAGATCGTGCGCGCGACGTTCGCGTACGCCCGCCGCCAGCGCACCTGGTTCAAGAAAGAGTCGGCCGCCGCCCGTTTCGTCGCCACGCCGGAGCTCGACGTTGCGGTCGACGCCGTCGTGCGGGGCGCCGTCGCGCGGGACGATCGACCCAACGATCGGATCGGATGACCCACCCCGGCTGCGTCTTCTGCGAGATCATCGGCGGCGAGCGTCCGGCGGTGATCGTCGCCCGCGAAGAGGCAGCCGTCGCGTTCCTCGACGCGCGTCCGCTCTTCAAGGGGCACGTCCTGGTCGTGCCGAGCGCGCATACCCCGACGCTGCTCGATCTGCCCCCCCGGGAGGTGGGTCCGTTCTTCTCGGCCGTGCAGCGCCTGGCCCGCGCCGTCGAGGTCGGGCTCTCCGTCGACGGGACCTTCGTCGCGATGAACAACAAGGTCTCTCAAAGCGTTCCCCACCTCCACGCCCACGTCGTTCCCCGCCGCCGCAAAGACGGCCTGCGCGGATTCTTCTGGCCGCGCCAGCCCTACGAAACCGACGCCGAGCGCGACGACTACGCCGCCCGAATCCGGGCAGCCTACTGAGCAGCGCCGTCGCCGCCCAGCCACCGAAGCGCACGTACGGCGATGCCGAGATCGCGGTGGTCCCCGGTCTTTTCGAGAACGTCGGGGCGCGCCGCGTCCGGCATTTGCAGGCGAAGGCGGTTCTGGGGTCGCAAGGTCTCTGCCGGGATCGCGATCTGGTACTTGGCGATCTCGGGCCGATCCAGGGTCAACGACCTAAGGATCTGTCCGTTCAACGAGATAGCCAGACGCTGGCCCGCGAGCTTGCCCCCGCCGAGATAGGGCCGAGCCTCCAGCTCGAGGACGCCGGGTCCTGACCCCGATCTCGCGAACCGGATCGTCGCATGGGCTCCGTCGGTCCACCTCGACTCGCCCTCTACCCCCGACCAGCCCAGGCCGAGGTAGCGGGCGCTGTCGTCGGCGCCGAAGCGGAGTCCCTCGGCGGGCAGCGGCAGAAAGGGCCCGGCCGGCTCGACGAAGGGCGCCAGGAATTGCGGCCGCCGCCAGCTCCAGAGCCGCTCCGGCGTCTCGTCGATGTTGGGATTGACGTTCCAGTTCCACGCCTCTCGAGAGAAAGCCCCCACCGAATTGATGCCGATGCTCAGAAGAGAAAGAACGCCGGCGATCGCCAGCGAAATAGCGTCGCCGGCGCGCGGCGCTCCCCGCTGCCGTCCCGCGCGCAGGGCGTCTACCGCGATGATCTCGAGCAGGACGACCCAGGGAACCAGGCTGGCGGTCAGCCGCGCGCCGAAGCAGTGGCCGCCCCACCAATGATCGAACCCCGAGAGCACCGCCAGATGGCCGACCATCACGAAGAGGCACAAGCCCAGCAGCGCTCGAAACCGAATCGTCCGACGGTGGCGAATGAGGAGCAGACCGGCGGCGACGACCAGGGGGACGCAGATGAGGAGTCCTCGGCTCGGGCTCACCAGGTTTCCCAGCAGGGCCGACGGGCCCGTCTCGAAGGTGAGGCGACCCGCCTGGTAGTACCCCGGAACGAGACGGTGAAAATGCCGCCAGGCGTAGGCCACGAACAGGGCCAGCCAACCGCCGGCGGTCAACGCGAATGGCCACGACCGGCGGCGCAGGGTAACGGCCAGATAGACGGCGGTTCCCGCCAGGACCAGCGCGTTGGTCGGTCGCACGATGTAGCTCCAGACTTCCAGCGTGGCCAGCAGCGGCAGGTTCGGCGCCCGGTCGCGGGTCGCCGGCTCGAAGAGCAGGAACGCCGAGAGCCCCACCAAGAAGACGCCCCAGGTGTCGGACCACATCGCCCGCGAAAGCGTGCTGAGAACCTGCGTCCCGAAGACGGACGCGAACGTCACCGTAAGACTCCATGAAACCGGAAGACGCAGGCGCGCCGTCAGGTAAACGAGGGCCGCCAGGGCGGCCATCAGAAGGGCCGCCAGTCGAACCTCGAGCGGCGACTCGGCGCGCAAGTCGTAGGATCCGTCGGCTCGAACGACAGACTCGCCGCGCAGGTGCATGACCAGCAGGTAGGGAACCGACAGGACAGACGTCCCCACCGGGAAGGTGTAGTAGCGGTGCCCGCCGACGTCCTCCAGGCGGTAGTCGGGCCTGGGCAGATCGTATCTCTCGAGCGTGAAGTCCCGATGTCGGAGCAGATTCTCCGCCAGCAACATCGAATAGCGGGAGTCTCCCCCACCCTGCTGCATCGGGAGGTGTCGGAAGGCCCAGAAGCAGAGAACCAAGATCAGCCCGCCGATGGCGAGATCGCGGCGCGAGAAAGAGGTTTGGGTGGCGGACGGAATAGGCGCGAGTATAGGGGAAGCCATGCCCGAGCTTCCTGAAGTGGAGGTCGCCGCGCGCAACCTGCGGCGGTGGATGGCGCAGCGGCGGGTTCGTGCGGCGCGCCCGGATGGCCACGCCCGACGGATCTTCCGGCCGGGCACCTCCGGATCGTTGAAGGCGCTGGCCGGCGCGCGCTTCGAGAAGCTGGAGCGGATCGGAAAGAACCTGCTGATCACGTTCGACGGGCGGTCCGGGATGATCGGCGTGTGGTCGCACCTCGGCATGACCGGCAAATGGCTGCGCCGCGCCGCGAAGGAGCCGGCGCCGCCCGCGTCGAGCTCGATCTCGACGATGGGACCCGCTTGCACTACGTCGACCGCCGGATGTTCGGGCGCTTTCGGGTCGTTCCGGGCGCCCGATTCGACCGGCTGCCGGAGATCGCCACCCTCGGCCCCGACCCGCTCACCGACGGGATCGACGCGGCTGCCCTGCGCGCGCGGCTGGCGCGCCTCAAGACGCCCATCAAGGTCGCGATTCTGGACCAGTCCTTGCTGCCGGGCGTCGGCAACATCCAGGCCAGCGAGTCGCTGTTCCGAGCGGCGATCGATCCGCGGCGTCCGGCCCGCACGCTCTCGGCCCACGAGGTGAAGCGCCTGGCCGGCGCAATTTCGAAGTCGATCCAGTTCACTCTCGAGACGTTCGCCGCCGCAGGCGCCGACGGCGGCGACGCCGACATCGGCTACGTCGAAGAACGAACCGCGCCCAATCCATTCTTGGTCTACGGTCGGGCGGGCGCCCGCTGCCCCCGTTGCAAGTCCGGGACGATCGTCCGTATCGTGCAGGCCGGACGGGCGACCTTCTTCTGCCCGAGCTGCCAAAAATGAAACGACACCCCACCCTCTTGGCCGCGCCCGCGCTCTTGGTCTTCTGCGCCGCAGGCACGGCTTCGTGCCACCACACGCCCGTCACGGCGGTCGACGCGATGGCCGCGGCCTACCGAGACACGGCGGGTCAGATCATCACCGGCAGCCTGGCCGGCGACGGCGCGTGGCAGAAGCTCTCCACCCTGACCGACGAGATCGGCGCGCGCGTCAGCGGTTCGGCGGAGCTCGATCGCGCGATCTCCTGGGCGCGGGGCACGTTCGTCAAGGAGGGCCAGGAGAACGTCCACCTCGAACCGGCGCGCGTGCCGCATTGGGTCCGCGGCGAGGAGTCGGCGGCCATCGTCGGGCCGTTTCCGCGCAAGCTGGCCGTTCTGGCGCTCGGCGGCAGCGTCGGGACGCCGCCCGGCGGGATCACCGCCGCGGTCGTCGTCGTCTCGTCCTTCGAGGAGCTGGCCGTGCTGGGCAGAGCCATCAAAGGGAAGATCGTCCTCTTCAATCACGCGATGCTGGCCACCCCCAGCGCGGGCCTCGGCTACCGCGACGCGCTCCCCTTCCGCGTGGGCGGCGCCGATCGCGCCGCGCCGCTCGGTGCCCTGGCGGTCCTGGTCCGCTCGCTCACCGCGCACAGCCTGGGGGCGCCCCACACCGGCTTCATGAAGTACGCCGGCGCCACCAAGATCCCAGCCGCCACGCTCTCGGTCGAGGACGCGGATCTGATCGCGCGCCTGGCCGCCCGAGGAGAGGCGGTGAAGGTCCACCTGGCGCTGGGCGCCCAGACCCTGCCCGAGGTCGCGTCCGCCAACGTCGTCGCCGAGATCCGCGGCCATGACAAGCCCGACGAGATCGTCGTGCTGGCGGCGCACATCGACTCCTGGGACGTCGGTCAGGGCGCCCAGGACGACGGCTCCGGATGCGCGATGGTGATGGAGTCGCTGGCCACCATCCGGCGCCTCGGCCTGGCCCCGCGCCGGACGCTGCGCGCCGTGCTCTTCACCGGCGAAGAAGAGGGGCGCCGCGGCGCCAAGCAGTACGCCGCCGATCACCGCGCCGAGCTCGAGCACATCGTGGCGGCCTTCGAATGCGACGCCGGGATCGGCACCCCGCTCGGCTTCGTCACCGACGGCGTGCCCGCCTGGAGTGGCGAAGCCCGCGCGTTCGGGACCCTGCTCTCGTCGATCGGCGCCGGCGCCGTCACCCCCGGGTTTCCGGGGGAAGACGTCGACGAGCTGAAGGGCGGCGGCGTGCCGCGCCTCGGACTGGCGGTCGACATCGATCACTACTTCGACGTCCACCACTCCGTGGCCGACACGCTGGACAAGATCGACCCCAACAACCTGCGGCGCGGGGTCGCGGCGCTGGCGACCATGGCGTTCGTGCTGGCCGATCGCCCCGAGCGCTGGGTGGAGCCCGTCCCGCCGGTCGCGCCATCGGCGGACGCGGGGTCGGGCCCGCCTGCGGCCTCCGGCGCGCCGCCGCGCCCATGAGCGTCGCCACGGCAGCCCCGGCCTCCGGCGCCGGGCCCGCAGCCCCGGCGTCCGGCGGCGCGACCGAATCTCCAACCGCGCGCCTCGTGCCGCTCGACTGGATGCGCGGTCTCGTGATGATCCTGATGGCGATCGATCACAGCTCCGACGCCTTCAACGCCGGGCACCTCTTCACCGACGCCGCGTTCCTCTATCATCCCGGCACGCCGCTCCCCGTCGCGCAGTTTCTCACCCGCTGGATCACCCACCTCTGCGCACCCACCTTCCTATTTTTGGCTGGCGTCGGCCTGGCCTTCACGGTCACCAAGCAGCGCGACCGGGGCGCCTCCCGGGGCGCCATCGATCGCTACATCCTGGTGCGCGGCGCGATGATCGTGGCCTTCGAGCTGTGGATCTCGTTCTTCGTCATGCCCAAGGGGAAGGTCCTCTTCCAGGTCCTCTACGGCATCGGGTCGAGCTACCTCTTCATGATCCCGCTGCGCCGCCTGCCCGATCGGGCCGCGATCGGGCTCGCGCTCGCGCTGATCGTCGGGGGCGAGGCGCTCACCGGCCTGCTGGCCCCCGGCGGCCGTAGCGCCCCACCGCTGCTGCTGGCGCTCTTGCTCACGGGCGCCTCCCGGCCGCATCTGCTGATCGCCTATCCGACTATCCCCTGGCTGGCGATCCTGCTGCTCGGGTGGGGGTGGGGACGGCGTCTGCTCACCCGCCCCGCCGCGCGGGAGGGCCTGGCCGGGAAGCTGGCGCTCGGCGGCCTCGCTGCCCTCCTGATCTTCGCCGTCGTCCGGGGCGTGAACGGCTACGGAAACCTGGGGCTCCCCCGCTACGGAAGCAGCGTCGTGCAATGGCTGCACGTCAGCAAATACCCGCCCGGCCTGTCGTACGTCTCCCTCGAGCTCGGCATCGCCTGTCTCTGTCTGGCGGCGCTCTTCGCGTTCGCGCACCGGCGCACGTTTGGCCCGAACGGCCTGGTGCTCACCCTCGGGCAGACGCCGATGTTCTTCTACCTGCTGCACTTCCCGCTGCTGATCCTCTCGGCGCGCCTCCTCGGCATTCAAGGCCGGCTTGGCCTCGCCGCGGCCTATCTGGGGGCCGCGGCGGTCGTCGTCGCGCTCTATCCGGCCTGCCGCTGGTACCGCGGCTACAAAGCGGCCCACCGCGCCGGATGGCCGCGCTACATTTGAGCGTCGCATGAAGGTCTCGCCCGCCGCGCGCGCCGCCGCGCTCTCGCTCGCCGCGCTGGCGCTCGGCTGCAACGGGACCCGGCCGGCGCCGCGCGGCCACGTCATCGAGATCGACATCGACGATCACGGCCTGGCGGGGCTCTGGATGGCGAACGCGCCCAACATAAAGGGCCTCATCGCGCGCGGGACGCTGGCCTTCACCCGGGTGGTCGTCCCGACGCACAGCAACCAGAACAACATGTCGCTGCTGACCGGGCAGTATCCCGACGGCGACAACGTCCCGTCGAACGACTGGCTGTCGCGCAGCCTGGGGTTCGTCTCGCCGGTCAGCTTCCCGGGCCTGGCCGTCGGCGACTACGCGGTCTACGGGAAGAATCCGCTCCTCACCCGGGGCGACAGCGTCTACCGCGCCGTTCGCGACGCCGGCGGCCGCTCGGCCTACGTCGGCGAGCTGCCGCCGTTCGAGGCCGGGGCCGACGACGTGCACCTGTCGATCGTCGGCACGGTGGTCGACACCCCGCTCGGCATGTCGACCCTCCAGGCGTCGGACGCCAAGCAGCTTTTGACCGGGATCCTCGACTACCCCCCGGCGGTGGTCGACGGCTACACCTACGACGGTCCACCCGCAAGCGGCGAGACGCGGACCCAGTTTACGCTCCGCGATGCGGCGGACTATGTACGTGCCACCTCCGCCGACCACCCGATGCCCACCTTCATGTTCGTGTGGGACTTCCTCGCCCTCGACGACGATCCGACCAGCTCGTACGGAGCCGACGGCGCACAGCTGGCCCAGATCATCGCGAACTACGACGCCGGCCTGGGCGAGCTGCTCACGGCGCTGGACGACCGGGGCCTGACCGACAGCACCAACATCCTCTTCACGCTCGACCACGGCAAGGTCGACACCCACAACCAAGTGGTGCTGGGGACGCAGGGGGGCGCCAAGGCCGACGGCCAGATGGCGGCCCTGGTGACGGCGCAAGGGGCCCCGCTAGGGCTCACCACCGCGAGCTACGCGCTGCTCAACGAAGACGGGGACGCGCTCGTCTACGCCAATGTCCCCGGGGCTGGGACCGCCGCCGGCGCCGCGATGCAGGCCGATGTCACGCACAAGCTGCTGGCGCTGATTCAATCCGGCGCCATCGCCGGCCTCGACACCACCCGCACGCTCACCGCCGACGGCGCGCTCGGCACGCGCAGCTTTCACGATTTTCGCGCGGCCGGCCCCAATCAGGCCGACATCGTCGTGTTTCCGCTGGACGACTGGACCCTCAATCAGGTCGACGCCACCAACACGCTGCCCGGCCCGTTCCTCGAGCACACCCAGTATCCCTACGGGCGCCACGGCGGGTTCTCCGCCGACGAGCTCTACGTGCCGCTCATCCTGGCGGGACCGGCGTTCAAGCGCGGCGTGATGCTGCCCCACCCGGTCGTGCACCCGGAGGTCGCCCCGACCGCGCTGGCCACGCTGGGGGACAATGTCGCGCTCCGCACGGCCGCCCGCGGGCCCATCCGAGCGGCCTTCGTCGGCGATCCGGGGGAAACCATCCCGGTCCCGAACCCACCGGACGGCGCGCGCGATCTGGTCCTGGCCGGGAGTGGATTTTCCGGAGCGCCCGCCGCCCCGACGCTCATCCCCAAGGTCGTGGTCGTGCTCGACCTGGCGGGTCTTTACGACGATGAGGTTTTCGTCGATCCGCTCACGGCGCAAGCGGCCACCGCCCTGCGAACCGCCGCCGCGGTCGGCACCCGCTTCGAAGACTGCTGGACCGAGAGCCGCGATTGGCCGGTCACCGAGTACCAGCTGCTGACGGGCGGCTATCCGGTCGCGCCGTTCGTGGCAGCCGCCGAGGACGATCCGACCGAGACGCTGCCGCCCGGCGCGGGCCTGCTGGCCATGCCGCCGCCCGGCAACCGTATCGCCGACGCCGCCGGCTACGCGGCCTGGCGCGCCTCTACCGTCTTCGCGTCCGAGAGCCTGTTCGATGGGGCGCACGCGCTGGGATTCGCCACGGCGCTCCTCGGCGCACCGGATTTCCATGCCCTCCACATCGATCCCTCGAAGATCGATTCTGCGTTGCCCAGCGACGCCGGCCATCTGGGCCAGCAGCTGGCGGCGCTGGCCGCCCAGCACCCGGCCGGCCTTCTGGCCGTGGTCGCCCTGGGCGGAGCGCGCGCCGGCGATCGGCACAGCGCCCAGGCCCGCAGCGAGCTGCAGGCGCTCGGCACCGCCGTGCTCGACGTACTGCAGGCCGTCCCCGGCGCCCTGCTGGTGATCACCAGCCGCGGCGCCACCGCCATCGACGATCCCGGGTCCGACTTCTACGGGCCGGGATCCTCGCGCCACGTCCCGCTGGTGTTGGTCGGCCCCGGCGTGCGCGTCGGCGTCGTGACCGGACAACCGGCCACGCCGGCCGATATTCCGGCGACGGTTCTCTACGCGATGGGCGCGGCCGTCACCACCGACGTCTCCGGCGGGACCACGGCCACGGGAAAACCGATGGGCGGCGTGCCGCAGCCGCAACCGAGCACCGCGACCGGGGGCCACGCTCTCCTGCGTGGCTTTACAACCGGTGGCCCCTGACAGGCTATAAACTACGCCGATGGCCCAGACTGCCGCCCCCCTCGTTCGCGCCGGCGACACCCCGATGCTCGACTTCGAACGTCCGGTGGTCGAGCTGGAGCGCAAGATCGAAGAGCTGGTGAGGGTCAGTGGCGGAGCGACCGAGCTGCACCCCCAGATCGCGCTGCTCGGGGCGCGCGCGCGCGAGCTGCAACAGAAGATCTTCGCCGAGCTGACCCCCTGGCAGAAGGTGCAGCTCTCCCGCCACCCGGCCCGCCCCTACACGCTGGACTACATCGAGCGCCTGGTCCCCGACTTCATCGAGCTGCACGGCGATCGCCGCTTTGCCGACGATCCGGCGGTCGTCGGCGGCTTCGGAACCTTCGCCGGCATGCCGGTCTTGGTGGTCGGCCACCAGAAGGGGCGCAGCACGAAGGAGAAGGTCCAGCGCAATTTCGGGCAACCGAAACCCGAGGGGTACCGCAAGGCGCAGCGCCTCATGGAGCTGGCCGCGCGGACGCGCCGCCCGATCCTCTGCCTCATCGACACCCAGGGCGCCTACCCGGGCGTCGATGCCGAAGAACGCGGTCAGGCCGAGGCGATCGCGACCAGCCTGGAGATCATGGCCGGCCTCCCGGTCCCGATCGTCTGCGCCGTCATCGGGGAAGGCGGCTCGGGGGGCGCGCTGGCGCTGGGCGTAGCCAACCGGATCCTGATGCTCGAGTACGCGACCTACTCGGTGATCTCTCCCGAGGGCTGCGCGTCGATCCTCTGGCGCGACGACGGCAAGAAGGCCGAAGCGGCGGCGGCGATGAAGATGACCGCCACCGATCTCCTGCGGCTGGGGGTGGTCGACGAGGTGGTTCCGGAGGCGCCGGGCGGCGCCCACCGCGACCACGATCTGTCGGCGCGCAACCTGGGCGAGGCGCTGCGGCGACACCTGGCGGAGCTCCTGCTGATGGCGCCGGAGGCGCTGCGCAACGACCGCTATCAGAAGTTCCGCCACATGGGCGCGTTCGTCGAATCGGGCGACAAGGCCGCCCCGACGCCAGCGTGAGCGGCCCGCCACTGGTCGCCGAGGCGCTGCGTCGGAACGCGCGCTACGTCGAGGAAGTGGTGATCGGCTGGAACCTCTGCCCCTGGGCGGCACGCGCCTGGCGCGAGGGTCGGGTCGCGCGGCGGGTGTTCGTCGACGCAGCGCTCGACGTGGCGCCGGTCCTGGTGCTCATCGACGAGCTCTGCGCCACGCCAGATTTCGCGATCGGCCTCGCGATCTTTCCGCACGCGATCACGACCGACGCCGCTTTCGGTTCTTTCGCCGAACGGGTACGGCGCGCCGACCGCGCCCGGCGATCGCCCGACGCCCCGACGCCCTTTCTGCTGGCCGCCTTCCATCCCGATTCGGGCGCCGGCTCCGATGTCGGCAATGCCGCCCAGCTGGTCTCGTTCATCCGGCGTACGCCCGATCCGACCCTGCAGCTCGTGCGCGCGTCGCTGGTGGCGGAGGTCTCGCGCGACGGACGCGACCTGTCGGCCGAGATCGCGCGCGACAACTTCGCCACCGTCGCGGCGCGCGGTCCGTCCCGGCTCGGGGCGCTCCTCGACGATATCCGGCACGATCGCGGTCGGCCTGGCTGAACCGGACGCGCCGTCAGTTCAGGCTACGGTCGGGGGCGGGCGTGCCCGGGCGAAAGTCGTCGGTGAGGGTCTTTGGGAAACAGCGTCCGCGGACAGATGGAAGACACCTTTTCTCCCTGGAGCCCGCGCTGACCCGAGTGGCCCGCAGGCCGCGCGATCGGGGATTGAAGTCGCGCGGTCGCCGTCACGGATTGAAGTAGGGCGCCCGGCCGATCCTCGCGTTTTGTGGTCTGGTCCACGGATCGCGTGGGCCTGGACATTCACGCTTGAGGCCCCTTGACCATGACCTGTCGACGAACCGCTTCCGCCACCGCCGTCGTTGCTGCGCTGCTGATTTTCGCCGGGGGGACCGCCGCCGCGGCCAACACCGCCGACCAGGTCTGCCAGCGCTGGGTGTGCGATCGCGCGGACATGTCGGAGGGCGCCTCGACCGGTGACATCACGACCTGCGATCCGGGCGATCTGGCGGCGACCGGCCGCCCCAACGCGCTCAAGCTGGTGAACCTGTATCGCTTCCTCGCGGCCATGCCCGAGGTGACGGAGGATTCGACCTTCGACACCGACGCGCAGGACTGCGCCATCATCCAGGCCGCCAACGGCCTCACGCACACGCCCGCCACCACCGCGACCTGTTACAACGCCACCGGCGCGAACGCGTCGAACCGGAGCAGCATCTGCGGCGGCCAGGCGGTCGGCTGCATCGATCTCTACATGGACGACAGCGCGAACGCGACCGGCCCCAACTACGGCCACCGCACCTGGATCCTCGCCAACTCGCTGGGACCCGTTGGGTTCGGCTCCGTCGGGAGCGGCGGCCGGACCATGACGGCGTCGTGCTTCTATCAGGTGGGCGGCAGCGGAAAGGCGGGCGTGGCCTACGTCGGTTGGCCGCCGGCGGGCCCGGTGCCGCTGCAGGCGTTCACGGCGACCGAGCTCGACAAATCGGGCTGGAGCCTGCAGAGCGACACCATCAACCTCAATGCCGCGACGGCCACCGTCATGGACGGGACGACCAACCAACCGGTCACCGTCTCGACCAACCTGGGCTCGTACGGCGCGAAGTACGCGATGGGTATCGTGCCGAACGGCTGGACCTCGCTGCCCGGCCACAGCTACACCGTCACGATCGGCGGGACCACCACGCCCATCACGTACACGGTGCAGGTCGTCGACTGCTCGGGCACCAGCACGAGCAGCTGCGCCCCGAGCGACGGCGGCCTCGGCACCAGCGGCGCCGGCGGGTCGAGCGCGACGACCGGAGCTGCCGGGTCGGGCGCGACGGCGGGAGCTGGCGGGTCGGGCGCGACGGCGGGAGCTGGCGGGTCGTCCCCTGCGACCGGGGGTGGCGGGGCCGGCGGTACCGCGCCACGCGATTCGGGCAGCGGCGGCTGCTCGTGCGGCCTGGCTGGCGCGCCGATGCGGGGCGGCGTCGCTGCATGGCTCCTGCTTGCCTTCGCGATCGTCGCCCGCCGCCGCTCCGCGACGCGACGCTGAGAAATCGGCCGCCCAGGCGGGCGCCGTTCAGCGATCGATCACGGTGTCGTCCACCCGCCGCCCCGAAAAACCTGACCCTCGTCCGCGGGCGACCAGGGGGTGAGCGTGAAGGTGATGGAGCTCGCCAGCGCGGAGGGGAGCTTGGCCGCGGATATCTCGGGGACGCAGTCGTGCTCGCGATCGGTGGCGATCACGCGCGTCCCGCCGTCGGGAACAAAGTCGTCGAGCGACCCCGTCTCGCCGCTGAGCGTCCGCTCGGCCATCTGCAATGCCCCCCTGCCCATGGGCTGCCCGTCCGGGCCCGTGCCGAGCTGTGCGCACTCGCTCGGCCATTCGATGAGCTGGTCCCGATCGCGATCGTCCCAACCGTTGAGCACCAGCTTGTTGAGACGCCCCACTCTATCCTCGATGAGCGCGGCGAGGGCATCGTTCCCCGGGAGAGCCGCGATGAGCTCGTACGTGTCGCGCAGAGCTCCCTGCAGGAGGCCGAAGCGGCGGGCGGTAAACGTCACCTGAAGTGAGCTGTCGCCAGCGGTGGGGCGGTAGATGCGCGCGCTTGGATCGTAGAAGACAGCCTCGAGTCGCGCGAAGACTTGGGCTGCACGATCGCGATAAGCGGTCTGCCCCGTGCAGAGGTATGCGATCAGCAGCCCTCGAATGGCGGCCGTGTGCCCGTCGAGGCTGTTTCCTTCGTCGGTCGGGGCCGCGGTCGCCGCGTTCCATCCCGCGTAGGCAATCCCTGCCGATGTGGTGAGCTTGTTCAGAAAAGCGCCCGATAGCCCGTCGATGAGCTGGTCGAGGCGCGCCGCGAACGTCATGCCGTCGACGGCGGGGAAGCTATCAAGTGGTGACGGGATTCCTTGCGTGTCGGGTGACGTGTTGGCGTAGAGCGTGAGCTCGGAGTCGAGCGCGCGGCGCGCGGTACGGAGAGAGAGGAGCGTATAGGCCGCCACGTCGGCCGACAGCGTCGTTCCAGGCTCGAGCGTGCCACCGGCGAGCTTCGCGTCGTCCACGAACGACCCGGTCGCGGAATCGAGGTGGAAGCGGTCCATGTTGACCACCAGGACGCGCATCATCGCGAGCGCGCGATCGTGCAGCGTCGGCGAGCCGTCGGGGGTCTGGTTTTGGACCGGGAACGGATCGCCGTCGAAGTAGACCTCGGCCGGCTGACTCCCGCCGACCTCCGCGTTGGCCTGATCCGTGAGCGCGTAGATGCTGGAATAGGCGCCGAGCAGACCGGCCAGATCCAGGAGGTGACTGTCGGCCGAGGCAATCGCGTAGCCGGTCGGAGCCGGGAAGCCGCTGGCGTCCGGCGTCTCGGTGACGGAGATGGACGCTGGGAACCAGCGCGCCGGGCTCTGCGGGGTGTAGGCGAGCGCAGCGGCGAGCGAGGCGAACCCACCCAGCGTCGTCCCGTCGGCAGTGGAAAGCTGGAGCAACCACTGTGCGGCCTGGTTGTCGAGGATCTGGATGAAGTTGCCGGCCTGAAAGCCCTCGATGTTGCTCGATCCGAGATAGGTCCCCGGGTGGATCGATCCCTGGGCGATGTTGCCGGGAATGCCGACGTCCGCGACTTGGCCGTCCGGGACGGCGTCGACCGCGACCTCCGCGGCATCGTGCATGATCTGCAGGTAGTTCAGCGTCCAGAGCGCCTCCTTCCAGTCGGTCCACCCGGACGATCCCGGACCGATGGTCTTGGTGACCTGGGCGTCGCGGTTCGGAAGGTTCAGCGTCGTGTAGTCGCACTCGTAGTCGTCGGAGAGAAGCGCGCCGTTTTTTCCCGGATTGTCGTCGGACGACAGCGAGCAGCCAGCCTGGTTGGTCGGCGCGATGGCGGGGTTCCACGACGAGAAGGGCTGTAACACCGGCCAGAGCCCAGCCCAGCCCAGCCGATTGTCGGCACCGGGTGTCGCCACGTACTTCCCGCCGGCGTTGCTTTGGCTCGCCATGTGCACGAACCACGTCTGTGCGAGCGTGAGCGCGGCGGTCCCCGTGGCGCCGGCGGGATTGAGCACCGGCCCGAACAGCAGCGACGTCCCTGCCCCCGACTCGAAGGCGATGTTGTTCATCGGCTGCTTCGAGTATTCGTACGACTCGATCCCCGACGAATACCCCGCGAGATCGATGACGCCCGCCCCCGCGTCTGCGGCGGCCGGATCCACGTATAGGCTCGGCGAGCAGACGCTCTCTTGGCAGGCGTAGTCGCGGCTGTAGCCGGTCAAATCACGTCCCATCGCCTGGGCGAAAGGCTCACCCGAGAGCTGCATCTCGACCGCGGCTATGAAGTGGTCCTCGGTCACGAACGTCGTGTCGACCGCCGTCACGTTCAGGGCGAAGGTCTGGGCGGTGGGCGGCGCGTCTGCGCCGGTCGCGTCGCGCGCCGCGTCCGCACCGTCGATCGATCCGTCGCGCTTGGCCGAGCCGCCGCCCCCGCAGGAGCCGAGCGCGAGAAGCGCGAGCGCGGCCGCACCCGCGCGCGGGCGCCAACTTGTTGTGTATGACCACACGTCTTCGAGAAGTTCCCCTATCGGCGCGCCAAGGCTCAACAATGTGCCCGCCGTCGTCCGATACGGAGGGCGGCTCTACACCGCGATGCGAGCGATCGGGAGGTCGCCGAGGTAGACGCCCTCTGAGACTGCACACCTAGAGTAGCGTCGACCAGCAATCGCCGGGCGCCTTGGGCGGCAATGGCGGCGGTTGTAGGACTTTGAATTCCACGCGCTCGTCCTTGGGCGGACAGGGTTCCTTTCTCCCCACACACATCGCGAAGCGCGTTCCATAGCCGCGGTGAACGAGCCGCTGTGATGGCACTCCACGGGCGATCAGAAGTCTCTCGACCTCAGCGGCGCGGGACTCCGCGAGCTCGTCGGGCGACCGTTCGTCCGCGGCCGCTTGCCCTGCACCTCGATGACACCCAACTCCGGTCGCCGTTTGATCATTGGCGCCAGCGCATCCAGCTCACCCAGCCCGTTGTAGAGGCTGGGGGCAACCTCCGACCTGCCAGCTTCGAAATAAATCGGGGGCATCGTAAACGGCCAGCCCCGGGGCGTGTGGACTAGCTCGTCCGGACAGCCGTCATCGTCGTTGCAGCCGTTGTAGGTCTCAGGCTCGAGCGGGCAGCGGTCTCGCGAGTCCGGAATGCCGTCATGGTCGCTATCGACAGCAGCGCCCGCCGGGTTAGCGGGAGAGGTTGCCGGCGAGCGGGTGGCTAGGTTCGCGGAGTGGGCGGGAGCTTCCGGCGGCGGTCCCGCCGGCGCGGCGCACGAGATGACGATCGTGGCTACGACCGCACCGAGCAGGTTCGCAATTCGCCCCCGGCCATCCACGGTAACTAGCCTACCAGCTGAGTGACAGCTCGCTGCGAAGGTGCCGGGGTGGGGCTCAAGCAGAAATCATACGCCTGCGCCGGCCGCGCGATCTCGAAAAGCACGCCAGCCGGAATCCACCCGACTCGTTCTTGCGGTAGCGCCCTCAGCTCACCGAAATCCGCGCGATGGGGCGGATCTGCGCCTCGGGCGACAGCTCCTGGAACGACAGGACCGCCAGGTCCGGGTGGTCGGCCTCGATGAGGCGGCGGACGTAGCGGCGGATCTCGGCGCCGGTGATCAGGACGGCGCTCGAGCCGGCGCCCGGGCCGACCGCGCGTCCGACCGCGCTCACGATGTCGCGCGAGAGCTGCGGTTCGAGCGCCAGGTAGTTTCCGGTGGCGGTCTTCTGGACCGCGTCGCGGATGGTGTCCTCGATCATCGGATCGAGGAGGTAGGCCGCCAGCACGCCGCCGTCGCCGGCGCACCGG
>OCTA010002324.1_pt1 | contig 17348 bp, 14 predicted proteins | sample 1538991 | NCBI WGS metagenome assembly OCTA01 (sample SAMEA3539302, study PRJEB22396) | soil metagenome | biome: tundra; feature: field; material: soil | place: USA | collected 2010-05 | depth 0.15 m | reverse complement strand
ACCTCCACTTGGCCGTCAACCGCGTCCACCCCGAGACGGAGAAGCTCGCCACCGTGAACAACGGGTTCGACCACGAGGTCGCCCACCGGGCGATCGCTCGAATCGAGCAGGCGCAGGGGTGGCAGAGGGAGGACCGCGGCCTGTTCCGGGTGAAGGAGGACGGGCGCGTTGAGCGCGAGCAAGCGCGCGACGAGCGAGAACGCAAGCCGTCCGTCCGCGCCCGCGATTTTGAAGAGCGGGTGGGGGGGCGGAGCGCCGAGCGGGTGGCCATCGAAGACGGAGCGCCCGCCATCCGCGCGGCGCGGAACTGGAGAGAGATGCACCAGGCCCTGGCCGCGATGGGGATGCGCTTCGAGAGGAAGGGCTCGGGCGCGATTCTGTGGGTCGGCGATCAACCGGTGAAGGCAAGCGGCGCGGGCCGCGACTGCTCCATGTCTGCGCTACAGAAGCGCCTCGGGGAGTTCGAGCCGACAAGGGATGCCGCCCGCGTCATGACGCCCACCCGGGCCCCGGAGCCGATCATGCCCCGCGCTCACGGCTGGAAGCAGTACATCGAGGCCCGTCGCCGCCACTACCTGGAGCGTTCAAGAGGTTGGGAAGAGAAAACGGCGCAGCAGCGGGAGGATCGGCAACGCATGGCTGTCCGCCATCGCCGAGAGCGGACCGACATCCTCCGCGGATCTTGGAAGGGACGGGGAGCTCTCCTCAACGCGACCAGGAGCGTCCTCGCCACCCGTCAAGCGCAGGAGAGGGCCGAACAGCGTGACTGCCAAAAGCTGGAGCGCGGCGAGCTGCATAGGAATCGTGGACGGTTCCCGAGCTACGAGGAATGGCTGCGTCAGATAGATCACGAGCTCGCGCAGGAGTGGCGACATCGAGAACGACGGCCCGCCGGCATCGAGGGGCCGACCTTCGAGCGCCCGACGAGCCAGGACATCCGGGCCTTCGCCCCGCGCGTTGAAGGTTGGCACGTCCACTATCGTCGGGTCGGCGAGCGCGGCGCTCCTGCCTTCACGGACCGGGGTAAGGAGATAGACATCTACGACTGCAACAGACGAGAAAGCGTTCTCGCCGCCCTCCAGCTGAGCGCCCAGAAGTGGGGTACGTTCACCATTCGCGGAAACGATCGGTTTCAGAGAATGTGCGTCGAGCTGGCCGTAGAACACGGCTTCAATATCACGAACCCGAAACTCCAGCAGACTAGCGCCGCCGAGCGGGAACGGATTCGCACACCTGGACGAGAGCGTCCGACGGATCGCGAGCGCCGCTCGGCCGAGATCCCGGAGACCCGGACGCCAGCGGAGGTCTATCGCCGGCACCTCGCGGATGTCACCCGGGAGCGCCCAGGCCAGCACGTCCACCCGTCACGGGTCGATGCCGAGATCGCCGTCCGGATGCGCCTCACGGGCCACCACCGGGGCGAGGTCGTGCGGGCGATCAAGGAGGCCGCGCCGGCAGAGCGGCCCGGCGAGAAGCGCGATTGGGACGCGTACGCGCGGTGTACGGCGGTCTTTGCATTCGGCGTACCGGGAGACCGCCTAGCTGAGCAGCTCAGACCGCAGCACGAGCGATTTCGTGAGCTTGAGGGGCGTGGCCGCGATGAGCGCGAACTGCTGCCACCGCGCGGGCCGTTCTCCCAGTTCGGACTCGGACGCTGACGGGACGCATACCGGCGCGGGTGACCGGGCCGGAGTCTCCAGGCCGCGCGCCGCGTGCCAACCAACGGGCCGTCGCGATCGCTGACGGCCATAAGCGGCAAGGTACCTGTGATAGCCGGGGATATCGAGGGGGCGGGGTGAACCCGGCCGCCGGTTCGGACGACCGTCGATCGGGAGTCGGGATCTGGATCCAAAAAGGCGGTGGGCTGAGGGGACGCCGTGTAACGGTCAGTTGAGTGCCGGATGCTCTTCGCTCGACGGCTTCAGATTCGTCTGGTGTAGAAGGCGCGTTTCTCCTACCCTCTGCCCTCGAGCTCCGCTAACGATGGTACGACTAATCCACGTTTCGGACGCACACTTCGGCTTATCGCACGATGACGGAATGAGGCAGGTAATCCAGACTGCTCTCCTGGAGAGAGCAGCAAAGCTGCAATACGATCTGGTCGTATTTTCTGGCGACATCGCCAACTCCGCCGATTCGACCGAATACGGAGCCGCGTCAAAGTTCCTGACGGATCTCGCCAGCAGTCGCCCGATAGTTGTAGTCCCTGGGAACCATGACGTGGTCCGCGGCCTCGCCGACGGGCCTGCGCTAAGAGATGCCCATACTACCAAGGCCGCCTACTTAGCAGCGAAGTCCTCCATCTGGGACCCCCAGCGCTTTGGAGCGTTCCAGGAGTTTTCGACGGGGTATCTCCTGCCCTGGGGCTCGGCTGCGGTCGCATCAGCATACCTGGACAACGTTTCTTTCATCGGAATCAACACAGGTCTCCTTTCGTATCGCAACGACGAACGCGGAAAGCTCGCGGTCGACCAAGAGGCTCTCAACGTCGCACTGGTAGAGGCCCAGGATCGCGGCGGCCTGACGATTGCCGTCGGACACCATCCTCTCAAATGGCTCGTCAAGTGGAACCGCCAATTCATTAGGCAGGCTCTCTCGAGGCAGCGACGAGGGGCGCATCTCTATCTCCACGGTCATCTTCACGTTGCGTCCGGAGCAGCAGTCTCAACCACTCAAGGCTCTCGACTCACCGTCATTCAGGCAGGTGCCACTTACCAGAATTCGAAATGGGAACAGAGCTTCTGGCATCTCGAGCTACTCCCCGAGCTGTCGTTGATTCGGCCTTCTCTCTATCGCTTCCTACCAAAGGCCGGAGAGTTCGCATCCGATCCGGAGCGGTCACAGCAGATCACCTGCGACCTCGGCGGGGCAACCGGACCCGCTGCCGGAACCACGGCTGCCGTCCGCTCCGCGTCACCCTCTCTTCCCGACACTCCCCGAAAGCTTGCGGAGGATCTCGAGGAACGCTTTCACATTATCTGGGAACCCACGGGACTGCCCGGCGACCCGCAGCACCTCTTTTGGTCGGTGCGTCTTCGACGTCCCACTCTCATTCACGCCGCCCAAGCTTTCGTCGCAGCCGCTCTTCAAAAGAGCGGCGTTCGAGTTCACCTCTGTCTAGACGACCTTGGAAACGCCAAGGGTGATCCGAATATTTTTCTTTCGCGCATGCGGAAACACTTCGAACTCGTAAGCGCGAGCTGGGGTGAAGTGACTCAGTCGAGTTCGAAGGCGATGCTTACAGAGGCGCGACTGCAGACGACGTGGACCGTTTTGGCCCAGTGGTTGTCGAGCACCGAAAGGCTCGACCAAGCGCTCGCGGTCTGCAAGTTTCTCCGCCTCGATGCTTCAGACGCGATGCAGGTAGATCCTTCCAGCGTCAAACCCATGCTCGAGAAGAAGCCCCGCAAGATCATGACGCCCGCCGTGGTCTGGAGCTGCTTCGACCTTCAACTAAAGCCCGGCGAGCCGCCGGGCCCGGGCTGGATCACTCTCGGAGGCCATGACGAGCGGCTTCTGTGGCGAACGTGGCGCGAGGTATTCTCGACCCAATATCATGTCGGACACGTCTATCTCCCCGAATTGGCGAACCTAACCAGCCAGGGTTCGGGTAACCTGAATATGGGAGACGACGACAGGCTCTTCTGGGAGAGTCGTGACGACATCTTGGCGTCTCTTCGACTCGACGCGTCCCCTCCGAGCGACGCCGATCATCTCTTGGGATGGATGATTCGACACTGCCTTCTGCTCCCGGAAACCCTACGCGGACGCGCGCTCGACATCGCGGGTCACCGTATGGCGCATCCAAACGACGTCGCCGCTCTCGATTCGGCAAGTCGCGAGCAGGTCATAGGTGAGGTCGCTAAGAAGGCCCGCGCGCTTTTGTTCGGATGAAGTCCCTCGCTAGATCCCCCTTTTTTGGTCGGGCCTACGGCTCCTATTCTCCGACGCAACTTCTACTCATACAGAACGCATTCCCGAAGGTGGGCAAGCGGGGTGTTCGACTGCTAGATCCGTTTTGCGGCGTGGGGGGGGCACTACCAGGCCTCGTCGCCAACGGCTACCGGGTCCAGGGAATTGATATCAACCCCATGGCCGTAGCACTAGCAGATCTGCGCAATCCGGAGCATCTAACCCGGAAGGGCGCGATACGGTCCGCCCTAAGGGGCATTCTCAGGAAATGCCCCCCAATGCCAGATGGGACTTCGAGGTTTGAGCAGGGGTGGCTGCCTGAATACTTAGCAGTCTGGCTGCGCGCTTACGGCCAAGCGATCTGCAAGATCGTACGGACGGACCACGAATCGTTGTTGAAGGATCCGTTTACACGTGTCCTCTCATATCTACCTGTTTTGTGTGCCCGGAACCTCGCGTCGTATTCGGCGTCGGACAACGCCTCGTGGCCGAAGGCTGGCGGTCTGCTTAGAACGGTTGATCCCGTCCCCGTCCTAATCGCGGGCTTTGATGCGTGGATGTCATATCTCGAGTCAGCTTACAAGATCACGCCCAATGGAACTCTCACGGTGGAATGCGCTGACATCCAGAGTTACAAAGCTCGCGTTCTGTTCGGCTCCATTGTGTTCTCACCCCCCTACGCTAACCGCCTGGATTATCTCCGAATGTTTGCGCCCGAGGCGGTGGTCCTTCGCCAAGTCGCGGGCGTCGATATCCTCGGATTGTCACGCTTCCTGATCGGGACGAATGTAGTCAGCAAGAATCTCCCCGACGACCGCGAAGTTCGGCAGCTCCCAAAGAGCGCTCGGGATGCCCTCGTCGCGATTCGTGATGATCCGGCCAAGGCCAGTGCTTCATATTACTATCCATTTTTTGCGAACTACGCTATCGGCCTCTACCGGGCGGTGACACGCATCGGGGAGGTACTCGCGCCAAAAGGGACTGGCCTCGCTTTCCTGCGAGACACACCGAGAAAGGACGTGCTGTTTCCGTCGGCCGAAATTGTTGCCGCTGCCTTGCGAACATCAGGCTGCCGCGTCGTGGCCTCAGCCGAGGTGGTGCGCCGTCATATCGGCATGCGCCGGAAGCGCACGCACACGTCTCTTCAAGGTCTAGCCCAGAGGGAGTGGACACTTCGATTTGTGAAGGCGAGATGAACGCGAGGCTGGCTTCCGACGTCACCCTTCGGTCCGATGATTTCGGCGGCGTGGTCTATGTCCCTTCCCGCGACGACTTTTTTGCGCTCGATGCCCCCGTCTATCGTTTTCTGCATGGCTTCAAGAAGACCGTGTGGCGGCAAGTGCCGCCCGACCATACTGGTGCCGTGGGACGCCTCGCCAGCCTCGATATTCTTGAGACGAATCCAATGACACCGTCTCTTGCGTACTCGGGCCCATCGTTCATAGGCAAGTTCAAGGACATTGTGACCCTGCAGGACCCATTGGTTCTGAACTGTTTCGCAACCGCTTATTGTCCACTGAGGTGCCGATACTGCCACGCCGACGATCTCATGCGGGCGGACCGTCGTTTGGAGGAGGACCGCACAACGCTGGACCAACTAGGCAATGTCATAGCAACCGCCCGATTAGTGGGAAGCATCGTTGCCGTTATCACGGGCGGCGATCCCCTCACCCGCCCTGATCGCACGCGACGGCTCCTTGAGGGCCTGAGCGGTCATAAGTCGATTGTGGTTGATACCTCCGGGGTCGGCGAGAGGGGCGTCATTGAGCAGTTCGTTGACGCTCTCAAGGAGCACCGAGCGCACATTCGTGTGTCGTTGGACTCTCCGGATTCTCGGGTTCAGAACAAGATTCGTCCACCTAATCTCAAGATTCTAAAGGACGGAAATCCGCACTCGACGACGCTCTACACAATAGAGCGCAGTCTCAATGCGGGGTTGCCGTTGACGGTTCAAACTGTCGTGTCGCGGGGGAATGACACGGTCGAGAAACTGGTTGGTCTTAGGGATTTCCTGCTGGGCATCGGCGTCCGGCACTGGGTCTTGCATCTCGCGGTGGAGGCGGGGGCGGCGCGGGAGGTTGAACGAAGGGCCAAGGGAGGCCGCGGAGGAATTCTGCCGCAGCCGTCAGCACGAGCGAACGTATGGAGACTCGTCAAAGATACCGTAGCGAATGCCCTCCCCATTGATATTCGGGTCACCGACAACGACAATACTCCAAACTCGGTCCTTCTCCTTGGCTCGGATGGAACGCTCTACACTGAGGGGCTCGCACACAAAGGAAAGGTGCCTCTCTTTGATCCCGAGTGGGGTCGCCCGGATCTTGTTCGAAGGCTGTTCTTCTATATCGACAAGTTCGGTCACGCGCAGCGGTATCTCAATTGGAACGCGGAAATGTTCGACGGGCGGAACCTCGAGGACATTTGTTTCAGTGTCGACCTGCCTGACTCTGCTGACGACGAGAGTGTCGGCGGGCTGGTTGAGCGCGAGAGAAAGTATGCAGTCGCTAGCGAGAAGGACTTAGAGCTATCCCTGGCAGATGCTGGGTACCGCCTCTCGTCGGATGACATCATCGATGATCGCTACTATGACATCAGCGAAAGTACGCTGGCGCTCAACGATTTCGTACTTCGTTTGCGGAAGGTCAACGATGAGGCCTACATGGCTGAAAAAGGACCTCGCTATAGGCGGAGTGACGGCGAGTACGACCGGGTGGAGCTGGAGTTGCCGATAGGTGACGTGGATCGATTCGAAACGGAGGTCGCCTTGAAGGGCCTGCGACCATCGTGGCGGCTGGAGCGTCGTCGGTCAGTCTTTCGAACGAAAACGAAGGCTCCGGAAGTGGTCATCGATCGCCTCACATCGGTAGGTACGTTCATGGAGATGGAGGGACGTTCATCCGAGATGGAGAGTCTTGTTGGAAAACTAAAGGGACTTGGACAGCAAGAAACCCGCAACTATAAGGATTTGGTTCTGGACTGGTGCCGAGGGCAGAGACTGGACGCCGAAGAGGTCTACGGACTCGACGCGAAAGGCATACTGATCCGCACGGAATGAAGTGCTTGGCGGAGGTGACGTGACCCCCGACCCCAAACGCTGGTCAACTTGGATACGGTCTGACCTGACCCCGACGCTGATCAACTCGGCTGTGAAGAGCAGCCGGGGAAAGCGAAGGCCCAGTCCCGGGACCCGTGGACTTACTTCTTGCCGGCCCGGGAGACATCATCATCCGATGATGTCTGACTCTCAGGAGCGTCAACTTGAAGACCGGTCGGCCCCACTCGCAGCGAACCCGTAGCAAAGTATCCACGATCGATCCTGCTGTAGGCATCGACCAAAAGATAGAGACCTGGACTCACAGGCATCGCTGCGAGTCCCTCTTCTGCGTCGCGACGTTTGGTTTCACTCATGCGGTTCTCTCTGCTTGCAATAGACAAGTTAACACATCTGCCCACTCTATCAAGCCCTCGACAAGCCTCTCGTCGATCCGGAGGCCTTCCGGCTTGGAATCTGGCGTTTGCCACGCCGTGTCAGCTAGGGAGGTTTCGCTGTCGATCGACAAAACGCCGAGGACGTCTCCGGTTATCGCCGGGTCAGTCCAAGTCCAAGTCGGCCGGGTGAAGATCGGAACGCTGATCATGGATTTGCGATCCTTCGCCACCTTTCCCTGCTGGAGAGAACTCATTCCATACTTAGGATAGTCTTCGCGAGCTTTTTCGAGGTCTGCGACTATCGGGCCCGCGCTCGAGATCGCCCGCCCTGTGCATCCGCCGAGCTCTGCCAACTCGAGATCGGTGTCGGAATCGTCCCGTCGAAAGTTCCACGGATAGACCACGATGCGAGAGCCGTCGGGACGGCCTGTCGGCAGCATGATGGACGCCCGAAGCCCTTTGGCTTTGGTGCATTCTCCAACGTGGTCGACAGCCGCCTTGAGGACTGGAAAAATCAATTTCGGGGGTGCGTAGACGGCCTGGAGTTCCTGCACGATTTGCTCTCCAGCCGACCTTGCAGCATTCAGTCTCTTGAAGTTGGAGAAAAAGCTCTGCGCGCCCTTGTAGCCGACATGAAATAGGGATTCGATCTGACTATCCGTTAGATCGAAATCCAGGGTTCGTATATCCCCCGGAATCTTGATCGGAACGCGATACGCTGAGGCCGCCTGGGCGAGCAAGTCATCGCTTGCCTCCAGAGCCGTCTCGAGAATGCTCGAGAATTGATCCACGGCAGCCAAGCCGGCAGTGCCCTCTTCGGTGACAAGATCGAACGCAAGAATTGGATATCTTGTCCTTCGCGACTCTTCCGCAAAAAGAAAGGCAGGGAGATTGCTGGCAAGACCCCCGTCCGACAGCAGGCGATCGACGATCGCTACAGGTCTGAATACCATTGGATATCCGGCCGAGGCTCTCGCAGCGTCAATGACCGAGGTCCCATATTCGTCGTGTTTCGCCGAGAAGACAGCGGCGCGTCTCTTCACGAGGTCAGAGGCCACGATCTTCAAGACGGGGCTCGCCGGTAGGTCGCCAAAATCGACGTCTCCTGCCGCCTTACAATCTGACGGCAACTTCGCCTTCAGATGTGACAGAAGCGCTGCTCGGAGTCGCTCGCCGTGATACAAGCCACCGTTTTTGAGAACGCCTTCAAGATCGCGAAGATTGCGGCGGAGAAGGTTGAGTATCTTTATCCATCTCGTCCAACCTCCCTCACGCCAAATTGCCTTGCCGCGCTCAATCTCAGTTGTCACGTTTTGAAGGGCGGCGCCGTCGTCATCAAGGAGAGCGCGGGGATTCAGGGCCTTGCCGTTCTTCATCAGGGCGAGGAGTTCCGTGCCACTGTAGCCGACTGAACCGAGGGCGGCGACGAGCGCACCCGCTGAGGCACCCCCGAACCCAACGGGTATGACCTTGGCTTCTATCGCTGCCTGAAGGCACCCAGCTAGCGCGGCACCCTTAACTCCGCCCCCCTTGAACACCAAATACGCGCGCACGTTCTCGGCCTGCTTGGGGCAACTTACGTCAGGTTTTGATTTCTGCCAAATGGATCGGGCTGGGTGCTCGCATGATGAGATACCGGGAGGGTGTGGAGGCGGGGCGGGCCATCCCGTCGGCGGCGTAGTCGGTTAGCGACCCCCCCCGCGATCCTACCCACGGCCCGGCGCGGACGAAAGGGGCTCGCGCGGAAACAACGGGACTCGGTGAATCCAAGGGCCTCGGCGCGTATAGTTTCTAGGGATTCGTTCTCGGCCGCGCACCGAAAAGGCGTGCCTCATGATCACCGACGACTCTTCGACCTTAACGTTCCCTCCGGCAGGCGAGCTGACGGGACCGGTTGGGGGTCTCGCCCTCGTCCCCGCTCTCACGATCATCTGGCACCCCGACCTGGATCGCGTAGGTGAAGTCGCGCCGTTGACGGCGCTCCTCGATGTCGACGTAGCTCCCCTGAGCAGGGACCAACCCATTTTTCACCCGCCTGGGTCGAGCGATGGTCAGTCGATCGACCACCGGGGCATGAGCCGTAAGCCCGTCATCGAAGTGTCGGCGCCGCGTGGCGCTTTCGAGCTGCGGCCTGGCAGTGCGGGCATCAGGGTCGAGGTGGACGGCGTGCCCTTCGACAAGACGCGCCGCCTCTCGCCGGACGATCTACGCCGTGGGCTCATCCTGACGGTCGGACGCCAGTTCGCGTTTTGCCTTCATGCCATCCACTTTCCCATTGCGCGGGGGTCTACTCTTGGGCTTCTAGGCACCAGCGACGCCATCGAGGACGTACGTCGCTCCATCAGGCGTGTCGCCGACAGGAGCACGCCCCAGTTGATCCGCGGCGAGAGCGGCACGGCAAGGAGCTAGCCGCCAGAGCCTTGCATGCAACGGGCCGGCGCCGGGACGGGCCATTCGTCGCGCTTAACATGTCGGTGTTGCGCTCAGAGCGCGCGGCGGCGGAGCTTTTCGGCCACAAGAAGGGCTCATTCACCGGGGCGATCACCGACTCTCCAGGTCATTTTCAGTCCGCTGCCGGCGGCACCCTCTTCCTCGACGAGCTCGGCCTCACATCGATCGACGTTCAGCCGATGCTGTTGCGAGTCGTCGAAGATCGGGATGTCCAACCGCTGGGCTCGGCGAAGACCCGCAAGGTCGACGTTCGAATCGTCGCCGCCACCGACGCGAAGCTTGAGCAGGCCGTGGCGGCCGGGCGTTTCGATTCGTCTCTCTATAAGCGCTTCAACAGCCGATCGAGTATCACGTTGCCGCCGCTACGTGACCGCAGAGAGGACGTCGGCGTCTTGCTCGTCCATTTTATGCGAGCCGAGATCGCCGACGAAAAGAAGCTTCAGCGCCTCCAAGACCTCGATCCGAAAGGCAGGCCCTGGCTTTCGGTCCGGGACATTGCTGCCGTCGCGCTCTCACCTTTATCAGGGAACGTCCGCGACCTCGAAGGGCTGGCTGAGGATCTCATTTCTGCCGCCACGGACAACCCCCGCGGCGACGCCCACGAAGTCGTTCTCGACTTCCTGAGTCGCAGCCTTCCTGGCCCAGGTGCCGGAGAAAAGGCGGCGAACCAGCCGCATGCCGTTCGCGCCAGGTCCGACATCACCAGCGACCAGCTCCTCGCAGCGCTTGAGAGTGCGGGCTGGAATCGCACCCGTGCCGCCCACATCCTGAAGGTCTCCCGCTCCACGTTGTGGCGATCGCTGGGTAAGTACCCGGACCTTCGCCGAGTGGCGGATATCCGTCTGTCCGACCTTCTCCGCGAGAAGGAGGCCTGTGGCGGCGATCTCGAGCCACTCGCGAAGAAGCTCGGCACATCTGTGGCGCTCCTTCGCCGTCGGCTGGGGCGGCACGAGTAAACTCCTCTGGCGTGAGAGGAGCGCAGCGGTTCACCGTAAGAGGCTCAGTCAAGGATCGGCGACGAGCCCCGCCATAAGGATGTGTCTCCCGAGATCCGATTGGCGTCCGCTTCGCCTTTCGACTCTCTCCGCGCGCCCGACGACATGTCGAATGGGCGTCTCGATCGCCGACAGCGAAGCAGGGCGATGGCGGCACCTGTGCTACCGTTTTGTGGAGAACCTGCAGCTGCCTGCGGAGGTGGATCAGAATGAGGACCCTTCTCGGTTTCCTGTGCCTGGTGACTACAGCCGTGGCCGTGCCGGCATTCAAGGTCGCGGGGCAGACCGTTCGGTCGCCACCCTTCAAGTCCGGCGATACCTATGGCTGCTCGTTGACTTTCATCATGACGACATTCTCCAAAGGGACCGGCACTAAGAGGGAGATCAAAGGGTTATTCAGAACGTCGATCAGAATTACAGACAGCACGCTGGAGGCGACCTCAGTGGGCGCTCAAAGCGACGCCACGGTCACGAGTCATCCGATATCAACCCGGGACGGTGACAGCCTCCTCTCGATGGATACTAATGGTCAGGGCGTTCGTGAGACGCTAGCGTTCCACAAGGTCGGTGAAGGAGTTGCTGTCTATGCTCGAGCCACTGATAGCTATCGAAACGCGTCTGGAGGTATCACGATGATCACAGAGAACGGCACGTGCCGAAAGAGTCGATGAGAGGCGGAGCGGATGACCCAGGACTAATCGGGGCGGCGGGGGTGAATGAGCTGTGGGCGCGTCAGAGCGTTGACCACCTCACTCGGCAACTTGGCTGCGTTACTCCTTCCCGAGGGGACTAGGATGTACCCGGAGCGAAGCTCCTGTTGAATGCTTGGCGCGGGCTGAAAACCGAAGAGACGCCACGTCAGGAGAACTGCGGCGAGTTCCGGGTGGCGCTCACAGGCCTCACGGGCTGCCTGCTGGTAAGCGTCAGTCATGAAGCCGCGAGGCTGGCGGGCCGTAAGATCGACGACCAGGACGTTGGCACCGTCCTTCTGGAGCTGCCCGAGTTCCTGGAGATCGTTTCTCGCGTCCGCGAGGTCGTTCACCACGCCGAGGTCCGTTCCACCTCCAAGCCGGAAGCCACCTCCCCCGTCCATCGTCGCCCGAGCAAAGACAGCCGGCTCCTGATCGATCGGATAGCTGAACTCCGTCGCTCCGATTCGCGTGTCCCAGTCCTCTACGGTTCCGCCATGAGGCACGATGAAGATCGCCTCGCTCATGCCCGACCGCTGAAGTTCCGAGACACCGCGCCCAATGTGCTGAGCGATCTGCTTGGCGACCCGCGAGTCCCGCTTCACGCCTGTCGTCGTCAGCATGACGAAGCAGTCCGCCTGGAGGGTGCGGAGGTGCCAGTGAATGTCGTGGATGAGGGTCTCAAGCGGCGCTGCACGGGGGGTGTAGACCTCGATGTAGAAGATGGATCCATTCGCCTCGCAGCGAAAATCGGGCCGTCGGCCGGACCCGCTCTCCATCTCCATTACTGGGAGAAAGCCGAGCAGCTCCAGCCGAGCGCCCGTCATGACCTCGGCTACGGCCGATTCGAAGCTCTTTCGGTTACGTAGGTTCCCTGCGAGTTGGCCACGAGCGGTTGCCGGCGAGCGCCGCAAGACCTCCTCCATGACCTCTACTGCTCTTTCCAGAGCCGTCAGATACTGCTCGCGGGCCTCATTCTCCCACGAGCAGATGATCTGCAACGGATGCCTCCAGAGTCCCTCGTCCGTGAGGAGGCGCCTCAACTCGTCGGCGCCGACGAGAGCTGTGACACGTGGACATGCGGCCGAAACGTCGATTATTCGCATTGCGACGGGCGCGGTCAGAGCAGCGCCTTCAGCTCGTCCACCGTAAGGCCGGCGCCTTTCAAGATCGTGCGCAGGGTCCCGAATTTGACGGGCTTGCCTCCATGGACCGGCACCGTCGCACGGCGAGTGGGATCTGCCCGATGTCGGAGGGTGACGTGGCTGCCGACTTGGCGGAGCTGGACAAAGCCTGCGCGCTCCAGCGCACGGACGAGGCGGGTACCGCTAACCTGCGGTAGATCGCTCACGCCGCTTCGACGTCGACCGTGACGATCTGCGCGCGCGGCTCGGGGGCGGGGAGGCCGTCGAGGTGCAACCCTTCGAGGTGGACGGTGATCGCTTCGCGAATGTTCGCGAGGGCCTCGTCGTAGGTCTCTCCCTGGGAGGCACAGCCGGGAAGATCGGGGACCGAAACAGAGAACCCGCCCTGATCTTCGGGCTCGAAAACGACCGTGTACCGCCGGCTCATGAGGCAAGCGTACCACCAAAAGATCCGCCCCAGTTACCGCCGCAAGTTCTCGAATCCCAAGACGAAGCAGACGGGAGCGGCTCGTTCGGTAACTACCTAACGACAAAATTCGTCTATCTCTACGCTATGTTAGGCTGCATCCAGTGAGTTGAGGTGCTAGCGGTTAACAGCCATCGGGGTTCGAGTCCCCGTCCTCGCACTACAAAACCCCGGCAAGTGCTGGGGTTTTCGTTTTTCGGCGTGGCGTGGCTCATGGTGAATAGCGATTCACGTAGTGCCGCGCGGTCAGAGCGAAGCTCGTGTGCCCGAGCGCGGCGGCGACCGCGTGACTGGTCGCGCCGAACCCGGAGGCGAGCGTCGCGTGTAGCCCACGAAGCGAGTGGGGCACGACCTCCGGCACCTGGGCTTCGTCCACGCAGAGATGTCGAAGGCGGCGGAGTAGGGTGACACCGGCTCGGCGGCGCGGTCTCATGGCGCCAAAGAGCTCTCGTCCCACGCCGGTGGTAGCGATCGGGAGGCACGAAGGCACCACCATGGTCTACACCCACGTACCGAACCGAGGTGCTGGGGACGTTCGAAGCCCTTTGGACCGGTGAACGCGGCGATCACGTCTCGTCCAATATATTCTTATCGCGTTATCCGACGCGCCGAGCGTGACGGACGCCTCTCAAGGCCAAAAAACGCCGCGAAACCATGTACAGACGGCAGCGCCGAGCACGCTTGGATATAATTTATCTTCCGGGGAGAATGTTAGTTGAACTAAGCGCGCTGGCGCGCGCGGCTCGGATCGGTGGGCGTGGCGCGGGGTCTCGGCGATCGTCCTTCTTGCGACATGGAGTCGCGGAGGGAGGACGACGATGGGCGCGATTCGAGATCGGATGCTCGCGGAGTTGGAGCTGCGTGGGATGTCCGCAGCGACGAAGAAATCATACCTGACGTGCTGCCGGGTATTCGTGGCGTACTTCATGAAGTCACCCGAGCAGCTGGCCGCTGCCGACATCAAGGAGTTCCTGCTTCACCTGATGCGGCAGCGCAAAGCGGGGCCGTCGAGTGTGGGGGTTTACGTGGCGGCAATCCGGTTTCTGTATCGCGCCGTGCTGCGCAGACCGGACGCCGTCGACGATCTGCCGCGGCCGCGGGTTCCCAAGAAGCTGCCCGAGGTGCCGAGTCGGGACGAGGTCGTAGCAATGTTGGAGGCGGTCCAGTCGCTCAAGTACCGAACGATCTTGATCGCTGCCTACGGCGCGGGACTGCGGATCTCGGAGGCCCGCCAGCTCCGTGTCGGGGACATCGACAGCAAGCGGATGCTGCTCCATATCCGTGGCGCGAAGCAGGGCAAGGATCGTTTCGTCCTCCTGAGTCCGCGCTTGCTGGCGGCGCTTCGCGGGTACTGGGCGGAAGCGAAGCCACGCGGGCCGCATCTGTTTCCAAGCGAAAGGTCGCAGCAACCGGTCAGCAATGATGCCGTCCGCAAGGTGCTCAAGCGCGCGCTGGCCGAGGTTGGCTTCAAGAAGCACGTAACGTTGCACTCGCTGCGCCACGGCTTCGCCACCCACCTGCTCGAGGACGGCACCGACATCCGGCTGATCCAGGCCCTGCTCGGCCACGCCTCGATCGAGACGACGGCCCACTACACGCGCGTCAGCGCGCGGCACATGCAGACGGTCACGAGTCCACTGGACCGACTCGGACAATTGCGGGCCCCCACCAGATAGCGCGCCGTGACGGTCGAGCCGTGTTCTGCCCGCAACGGGCAGGGACGGCCTCGCCTGGAAGTGGCCGACATCTTTCGCGGCGCGGGCGAGGCCTATCGGGAGCGCTACGTCCCGACCTTCGAGCAACGCAAGGTCATCTCAGCGATCGAGAAGTGCCGGACCGCCGTGCTGGGCGGACATCTGGACGTCTGCGCGAAATGCGGACACCAGGCGCCATCCTACAATTCGTGCCGAAATCGCCACTGTCCGAAGTGTCAGAGCCTGACGCAGGCGCGATGGCTCGAGCAGCGACGGGAGCGGATCGTGCCCACGAAGTATTTCCATGTGGTCTTCACGCTGCCGCAAGAGCTGCGCGAACTAGCCCGCGCAAACCCGAAGGAGATGTACGACCTGGTGCTGGAGTCGGCCGCGCGTACCTTGCTCGACTTCGGTCGCAGCCGGCTGCACGCGCAGCTTGGTGTAACCGCGGTGCTGCATACGTGGACGCGCGAGTTGCGCTTCCACCCGCACGCCCACTGCATCGTCACGGCCGGCGGACTCGACGACGAAGGTCACTGGATCCCGGCGCGCAGTTGCTATCTCTTTCCCGTCAAAGCCATGTCCCGGGTCTTCCGCGGCAAACTCCTCGACGGACTGGCGCGCCTCTACGACCGTCAGGAACTCGACCTCGGCGGCCGCTGCGCTTCGCTGGCCGACCCGGCATCATTCAACCAGCTCAAGGACCAGCTGTATCGCAAGGAGTGGGTCGTCTACGCGAAGCCGCCCTTCGGCGGACCCGAGCATGTCTTCCAGTACCTCGGCCGATATACCCACCGAGTCGGCATCTCAAATCAGCGCCTCATCAGCTTCGACGGACGCGACGTGTGCTTCCGCACCAAGAACGGCAACACCACCTCCGTCGACGGTGCCGAGTTCGTGCGCCGATTCCTGCTTCACGTCCTGCCGACGGGCTTCGTCAAGATCCGCCACTACGGCCTCGTCGCCGCCGCCAACGTCAACACCAAGCTCGAAGTCGCTCGGCGCTGTCTCTCGGAGCAGGTCACCGTCGCGCAGACGCCGCATCCGCCAGTTCCTTCGACGTGGCGTGATCTGCTGCTCACCCTCACGGGCATCGACGTCCTCGTGTGCCCTTCTTGCGGCAGCCGATCGATCGCTCGCCATCCGCTGCCACGTATCCCCGGCAACCCATCTCGTCCTCCGGACACATCATGATCCGTCTGGCGCAGCTCCATCACCTCCACGCGGACCACCGCAGCGCCGACGTCTGCCCAGGCAGATCGGACAGACCCCACCTCCGTTTGCAGGAACTGAAAAACGCGGCACCAGGGTGGCCGTTCCACACGCCCGCGACCTCGCGTTGTCGCTTCCACGCTCGCCGCCGCCCCTCGTGCCACCCGCCCGGGAGCTTCTTTCCCCATAGCTCCTGACCCGCGGCTCAGTTCAACTTGGGTTTGCTGGAACGACCACCGGCCAGGTGATCGTCGGCCTCGCCACGATGGATCCCTCGCCGGCATCGTGCGATTCTCATCCAGCAAACCCTATTGGTTAGGCCGACACCGTGGACCTCTCTTCGGACCCACTTCACAATCTAGTTCATCGCCAAATCAAGCGGTCCATTCAGCTCCTGATCGAAGCCGAATGCTTGAGTCCGGCGCTTCAACTCGTATACGCCGGCATCGATACGATGGCGTGGCTCGGTGCTCCAGCGGGGCAAGACAATGTAACGCGGAGAGGCTCTTCCCACCAAGCAACTCGGCCACGCGCAGCTCGCGGTGACCAGCCTCGGCTGCCTTGACGTGCAGTCTCTTGACCGCGACAACCTTACCGGCGGAACCCTCGCCGGCGAACACGGCCCCGAATCCTCCCGGCGGGCCGAGTGGTTTCTCGGAATCGTAGTTCCAAGCCGACCTTTCCAGTCGAATCGTGATCATCCGCGCCGCTGCTCGCGCCGGGCCAGCGCCTTCCGGAGGTGGTCGAGGATCGGTCTTCCTGATCCTCGCTGCTCTGAGGCCGGATACTCGGTTCCTGCGGCGCGCTGCGTAGTCCTCATCTGGTCCCTTAGCGGGTCAGATTCTATGCGTTTCGTGCGCCGGCTGAGGTGTAAAGTGCGACGGATGCGAGGCCGGCGACCGGAGTGTAACGCCGCCGGGCACTCTTAATCCGTTTGCTCGGGTTGGGCGCGAGAGTAACCACGACATGGGTGTCGCGCATCGTCGTCCCAGGGTGGCCGAGCGGCGAGAAACGACCGGAAAGGCGGACCGGTCGACGGTCCTTCGATTGCATGAGATGGTTCAGCCGTGAGACTGCCGGTTGCGATGGTTTGGAGGTCTGGGTGGTTGGTGTTCCCGCTTCTGGCGCTCGTCGCGTGTGAGGCATCTTCGCTCTCGCGCGGGCAGGGCGGATTCGGTGGCGGCGCGGCCGGGGCCAGCGGAGGTGCGGCGGCTGGCGCTGGTGGAACAGGGGGCGGAACGGGGGGCGTCGTGGACGCCGGTGTCAGTGGCGCGGGGGGACAGGTCTCCTGCCTGGGGCTCCCCCAGACGGACAACGATGTCGAGGTCGGAATCAGCAGCACACCCGACGCGGGA
>OCTA010002323.1_pt1 | contig 17351 bp, 11 predicted proteins | sample 1538991 | NCBI WGS metagenome assembly OCTA01 (sample SAMEA3539302, study PRJEB22396) | soil metagenome | biome: tundra; feature: field; material: soil | place: USA | collected 2010-05 | depth 0.15 m | reverse complement strand
GGAGGGGAGGATCGGAGGCACCGGCACGGGAACCGGCGGCGACGCCGGAACGGAGACCGGGGGGAGCGCGGGTGGATGCTCGTGCGATCTCGGCGGCGCGCCTTCGAATGGTGTGGTGATCGGGATCGCTTCGCTCATCGCAGCGGCGCTTCGTCGCCGGCGTAGCCGAGCCGGTGTCCATCGCCGCGGGTGAGCGATCCCAAACGGTTACGTGCCGTCACTATTTGGGCCTACTTGCCCTCGCGTCGCGATATTCATGGACGGCACCGTCGTCTACGACGGACGGGCAAACGTCCACGTCGTGGGGCAGCGGCAGGCCACGATCTCAGCTCAGGGGATAAGCGACCTGATCTCCGCTCTCGATAAGATGAGCTTTCTAGACACGCCGGAGTCGTGTTGCACCTGTCCCGCGGCCGGACCCTACCAAATCGTCACCCTCGACTATCGCCCTGGTTCCAGTCACAGACGCGTTGTTCATGACAGCGGTTGCGGGTCCGCGCCCCCAGCGATCACTGCGCTGGAGCGAATCATCGATCAGGTGTCCGGCGTCGACCATTGGACCACGGCGACGGTCAAAATTGCGTCGGTTCAACGACCGGATTCCGCCCCGGTCACGGCCGATTCCCCGTCGCCACCCTCGGGCGATTCGCCCTGAGCTGTACGAAATTCCCAGGCTGCCCCCTGCCTGATTCCAGCGAACCCAGGGTACGCAACGGTAGCGGCATTGTGCCGGCGCGGTGCTAAGCCCGAGAGCACGCGACACCGATTGTCACCCATTTTCGGGCGAGCCCACCTGGAGAGAGAAATGAACTTACGCCCTGTCGTTCTGCCGCAAAGGCGCCCGCTTCGAAACGTCAGTCTGCTTCTGGCCGGGATCCTGATCTGCGCGCTCGGAGCGGGGTGCGGCAGCACGAGCGGCACGAATGACGGCGGCACGGGGGGCAGCGGCGGCGCCGCGGGGAAGACCGGCGCCGCTGGCGGAAGCTCTGGCGGTTCCGCTGGATCCAGAGCTGCCGGTGGCGTCGGAGGCTCGGCTGGAAAGGGAGGCGCGGGTGGCGTGGTGATCAGCGGAATTTCGACCGCCTGTCAGACCTGCGCGGGGACGATGTGTTTGACCCAGGTCGAAGCCTGCGCCGGCTCGAGCGCCTGTGAGATGTGCGTCATGAACGACTATCAGACCTGCGTCTCCAGCCAGAACGCCATGTATCAGGCGATCTGTGCCTGCGCGAAACCGGTTTGCCCGTCCTGCGCCTCGTATTGCCCCTGAGAGCTCTCGAGGGGCGCTGAGCGGCGCCGAGGTCAACGGTCTCGGCGCCGCTCAATGTCTCGTTTTGGCCAAGGGAGCTACGCGGGCCCGGAGGTGCGCGACTAGAAGGTGACCCACTTGTTCGTGCACGCGTTGGGCGTGCTCGAACCCGAGATGTTGTTGGTGACGGTCACGCCGGTTCCAGCGGGCGTGAAGTTCACGTTACCTGGACCGAGCGTCACTTTGGTGTACGCCGCCTCGACGTTCGCGGAGGTGATCCCGTCGACGACGACGTTGTCGAGCGTGACGCTGTTCAGGTGCGTTGCATCGTAGCCGTCGAGGGTCACCTTGGGCGTATTCGACCCGCCCGCGATCCCGTGGAAGTTTTGAATCTGGATGTTGGTGAACTGCGGAATGTCTGGGCCGGTCATGGTCGAGTACTTCGGCGTCAGGAAGATCGGGTTCGACAGGTTCCGCACGCAGACGTCGGTGTAGGTCACGTTGTTCACCACGCCGCCGCGGCTCGAATCGGACTTGATCCGGATGCCGTTCGAGCTGCCGCCCGAGGTCCCCATCCCCATCCCGTCGATCGACAGATCGTAGACGTTGATGTTGGACACCCCGTCGACGAACTCGCTGCCGATCGACATGCCGTGGCCGGCCCCGAAGTGGTTGTGCGCGATCACCAGCTTGGTCACGCCGCCCGACCCCGAGCCCTTGATGGCGATGTGATCGTCCCCGGTCGTGATCTTGCTGCAGACGACGTAGCCGTTGCTGGCCGACTCTCCAGGGTCGACGCCGTCGGTGTTGTGGGCGTTGGAATAGTTCAGCGCCGTCCCGGCGGCGTTGGTCGACTTGGAGGGCGTCTTGATCTCGATGCCCCACACGACGAACCCGTTGGCGTTCAGCTTGACGTGGAACATCGGCGAATTGTGCAAGGTGATCTGGTAGAGGGTGAAGTTGGTGGCGCCGCTGACCGAAATCAGCGCCGGGCTCGACCCGCCCCCGCCGTTGATGTCCCACCAGGACTGCGTGCCGCCGATCTGCACCTCGCCGCCCTGTCCGTCGATGTTTCCGCCACCGACGATTCCCGAGTTGGCGCCGGTCACCGAGATGAGCGCGCTGGCCGAGCCGTAGACGTTGGGATCCCGGGTTCCGTAGAGGGTGGTTCCGGTGTCGACCCACAAAGTGACCCCCGTGGGCACCTTGATCGGACCGGTGATGAAGGCGTTGTTGGCACCGTTGGTGGTCAGCTTGACCGCCTTGCCCGCGCCGCAGCCGGTGAGCGCCGTCTGGATCCGCGAAGTGTCGAGGCTCGACTCGCTCGGTAGCCCCGTGGTCGCGGCAAAGTTGGCCATAAGCGTCGTACAGGCCGGTGGGATGGTCGGCTCCGCCGGCAGGTTGGTGTCCCCCGCGCCGCAGGCGGTGCTGGTGCTCCCGCCCGTGCCCGTGGTGCCGGCCGCTCCGCTGGTGCCGGCAGCTCCGGTGCTCCCCGCCGTTCCCGACGTCCCGGCTTTCCCGGTGGTGCCCGCCGTGCCGGTGGTGCCCGCCGTGCCAGTCGTCCCCGCCGTTCCCGATGTCCCAGCGCTACCGGTGGTGCCGGCCGTGCCCGATGTGCCGGCTGTTCCCGAGGTGCCGGCAGTACCCGATGTCCCAGCCTTCCCGGTCGCGCCCGCGGAACCCGTCGATGCTCCAGATCCGCCGCTTTCTCCACTGGCGCCCCCGGAGCCCCCGCTGCCACTTGCTGCGCAGCCGGCACCGAGAGGGAGGATCAGGATCAAACCGAGAAATAGGACCGTATCTCGAAGTCGGGGGCCAAAACAGGTCGACATGGGGATCTCCACGGGTTTTTGGGGGTCTCCTGCATGTCCCAACCCGGCCACATCGATCACGAAATCGACCGACCATCGGGCCGCCGCCAGTCGGCCGATGTCGGACGCAGATGTGCCTGATTCGCTCGAGCTGGCGGTACTCATGCGGTGTCCAAATTTAGAACGTCAGGCCGGGTAATGCCTGGGTGTGTTCCTTCACGACGGCCTGCAGCGCGTCCGGGTCGAGGTCGAGGGCGCGCAAGATCGTCGGCGCGACCTGCTTGGTCCAGACATGGCTCTCGACCGTCTGCTGGTGAAGCCCCGGATGGGAGACGAGCAAGGCGACGCCGGTGTCATCCAGAGTGCCGCCGCCATGCTCGGCGATCTTCTTGCTGCTTCCCGAGTAGATGACGCCCCAGTTCGGCTGGATCACGACGTTGGGCGCGCGCGCTGCGGCGATCGGATCCCCGTAGGTCGGGTCCCCGTAGATCGCACTCAGCTCCGGCCCGAAGTTCACGTTGGCGTCGAAGATGGTGCCGGGCGGCAATACGTCGGCGAACATCGCGGCCGCGTTGGCGGGATCGGTCAGCCGACCGATCACACTGGCGATGTTCGTTTTCGACTGGTTCTGGAGCCAGAGCAATCCCACGTCGTCGGCCATCAGAAATCCGGAAACGGCGGGCGAGCTTCCATCGTTCGGGTTGACGAATGGAGCAAACACAGTTCCGACGCTCGGATCGGCCGCATCGATGAAGCCGAGAGGATCGGTGACCGTCGCGTTGCCGTTACCACCCGGTTCCATCGCGAGCTTCGCCCGGTCGACCGGCGACTGCCCGTGCTTCGAGCAGACGAACGCGATCGATCGTATCGAACCCGCGACGTCTTGATGGCAGAAAGCGGTGCTCGTTCGGCTAGCCGCCGCCGTTGCCGCCGCGCGGATTCCGGCCGCCGTCCCCGCTCTCCCGTCTGTCGGGTTCGCAACTTTACGCGGTCGCGTGCCTGATTCCGAAGGTCCGGTGGTACTTCACTTGGGGGCTTTCAACTTGTCGAGACCGTCCTTCTACGAGAGGTGCCTGGAGAGGTACCTGGGAACCGTCTGGCGAGCGTTCTTGCTCTTCGCCCTCGCGACCGGCCTCTCCGGATGCGCGTTCATGAGGCTCAACGGTTGCTTGAAGCTCTCGGCCTGCGGAGAGCTGGCCGCCTATGCCTGTGCCGACGATCTCATCTGCGCGGACGCAGACGGGCGAACGATGCGGTCGGAGCCGGTATCAAGCTCGCGGAACCCCTGTCACATCTGCGCCTCCGGAGCGCCGTGACCATGCTCCGCGGCCGTCCCGAACGGGCCGAAGTATCACTCCGCCGATTGAGGCGCGGCAAGTCTATCGAGCGTGACGCCGGCCCGGGAGGCCACCGCCAAGCCCGCGAGGGTGACGGGAATGACCTGGACGACATGATAGAGCAGCGCAAAAGCCACGGCCGGCCCCTTGGGGATCCCGGATAGCACCAACACCAAGGTGGCGCCGCTCTCGAAGGCGCCCGCGCTCGCCGGCATAGAGGGGAGAGCGATAGCGAGGTTGATCCCCAAGAGGGTAACCGCCGCGAGCGCCGGACCGATCGACAGATGGATGGCACGCGCGCACAACATCACCATGGCCATCTCCAATACCCAGTCACCGATCGACAGCGCCATCCCGACCGCCACCGTTTGGGGCTTGCGCAGCGCGCGGACCCCCGGTTCCACCCGCTCCGAAAATCGACGGATGGCTCCGAGCAAGCCCGTCGTCGGACGCGCATCGCCGATGGTGACCGTCCGATTCCGGTTCATGCGTTTGACGGACCACACCCCGACGACGGCTGCGCTCAAGATGATCGACGCCGTCCCGACCGCCCACCGTTGCTGGTGGAGCGCCAGGGCCCCCACCAGAGCCACGATGGCCAGCGAAATCAACTCGAAGATGGCCTCGACCACGGCGACCGCCGCCGCCGCCGCTTTCGTGATCCTCGCGTGGCGCTCCAGCATCCAGACGCGAGCCACGTCGCCGCCCCGAAATGGCACGACGTTGTTGATGGCGGACGTGGTCAGCTTCGCCAGAAAACAGGACTTGAACGACGGACCCCGCTCCAGAAGTAGTCGCAGGCGACTGGCTTTGACAACCATCATACAACCGTTGATCGCCACGACGCCGAGCAGGAGGAGCACGTTCGTCGAGCGGAGGGTTCCTGTGACTTCCGTCCAGGCCACCCCCTTCAACAAGAATAAAAAGGCGGCACCGACGACCGCCAGCCGCAGCGCGACGAGGCCGGCGCGACGGAGTGCGGGCATCATCTGTTCAGCCCAAGCGCCGGCTTGGACTCGTGCGGCAGGAGCAAGCTCGGTTGGACGTCTCGATCGCGCCGCACGGCCACCTCTGGGTTCGACTTCAACTTCAACTGTTTCAGCGTCCACAAGATCCGGGAAACGGCGGTCACGGTACTCAGCACGGCCAGCAGGCACAAGCTGACCGCCGTTATCGCGTAGAACGGATGGGCGATCCGGCCTTCTGCGCGGTGCGCGAAGTACGGCGAAACCGCCAAGGCGATCGTGAGAACCGTGAGGCGGTCTGCGCGCTGCATCAGACCTTCGGCACCGGAGACGCCCAGCGCTTCCGCGCGACCGCGGGCATAGCTAACGGTGAACGACATGATCAACACGGCCAAGGATACGAAGATCATCGGCGTTCCGGCGTAGTAGAAAACGCAGCCACCGAAGACGAGCCCGTCGCAGATTCTGTCGACGGTAGAGTCCAGAAACGCCCCTTGCAAGGTGGCCATATTCCGGAGGCGCGCCAGTTGACCGTCGAGGATGTCCAGACTGCCACCTCCGATGAGTAGGAAGGCCGCCAGCGCGAAGTGGCCCGATCCGACGGCTATCGCGGTGGCCGCAGCGACGCCGAGCGTGGCAACCGTCACCTGGTTTGGGGTGATCCCGCTCCAAAGGGCGAGGCGAAAGAGCGGGCGCATGAGCCAGTAGGTGTAGCCGACAAACAGCGGCCCAAAAAGCCGACGTCCAGCGCCCTTCGGTTTCGGCGGGGCCAGCCTGAGCTTGCCCCGAGCGACAAGGGCCAGGTAGATCAAGAGAGGCAGCACCAGGAAGGCGATGAACCCCAGCAGGGCGGCGAGATCGCCCGCGCCGCTCGGCGATATCGGGTGTCGGATCATCTCCGGGCCCGACCATTGTCACGGGATGGCGCGCGCCACAATCGCTCCGCGATCACCACCCCCAGGATCTTGGTGTACGCGAGCGCGTTCATCAGAATGAAACGTGAGCGCAACTTGTAGGCGACCATCGCATCGCTGGGTCGATGCAATCCGACGGCCAGGCCAGGTATCTGCGATGCAGGATACCGCGCGGCCCTCACGCGCGTCAGCTTCGTCAGCAGCTGTCAGAACCTCGACACTTCTTCCACCACCAACCTCCTTCCGCCGACCCTCCCTTGCAACCCGACTTCCCGCCATCCCGCCATCCCGACTTCCCGCCATCCCGCCATCCCGACTTCCCGACTTCCCGACTTCCCGCCATCCCGCCATCCCGACTTCCCGACTTTCCCGACTTCCCGACTTCGGCCAGCGTCGCGGGCACACACACTCCCACCCAGAGTACCGTGTCGGTCGCCAAATCAGGCGGATCTCTCGAAACGAATCTCTGTTTACGGTCCACTATCAAGTCGATATCCTTAGTGGATGTCGACTTGTCGCTTGGTCGGGCGGGGCGCCTCCCTGGCTGTCCTCGCGGCGCTGACGTCGATGCTGGCGCCGCGGCCGGCATTCGCGGTCGGTGAGCAGATCACCGATGTCCGGGTGCTCGACAACCAACGCACGGAAGAATCGACGGTTCGATCCATCGCCGGCGTTTCGATCGGCGACACGCTGGCCGAAGACACCTTGGACGTGGTGCGCGAAAGGCTCAATACCGTCGGACTATTTGCGGACGTCAACGTCTGGTGGGAACCACACGGCTCCGGCGTTCGAATCAACATTTCCGTCACGGACAAGTTCCCCTGGGCCCCGGTGCCCACGGGCTCGTGGTCCTCGAACAACAAGGCGCTCGGACTCATCTTCGTTCACGGAAATCTTTTCGGCCGCGGCAAGCAGCTCCTCATCGGCGCTCGCCTGGCAACCATCGACTCGGGTGCCGTGATCGCGTACCGCGACCCGTCGTTGTTCGGGTCCTGGATCTACTGGCAGCTTCAGGGCCTCGTGCAGAGACAGGTGATCCCGGAGTATCAAAGTTACGGCATGGCGCCGAATGGCGACGCGGTCACGCTGGCGAATCCCTTCGAGCTCCGCGAAACGCGACTCCTTTCCTACGGGTTCGAGCCGGTCCTCGGGATCGCCTGGTTTCGCAGGGTCAAGACCCAGATCGCGTGGCATCTGGAGAAGTTCGGGTACTTCGACAAGGGTTCCGACGATCCAAACATGGACCCGCCCAGCGTCCAGCTGACACAGGCGACCGCCCCCGGAACGATCGGTGTGGGTCGCGCTTCGCTGATGTTCGACTTCCGCGCGCGCGAGTTCGCCGTGATGACCGGCGGCTCGCTGGGGGCGTCGCTCGACTATGCGGGCCGACAGTTCGGCAGCGACTTTACCTACTGGCGCGCCGGCGTCGGGTGGGAACAGGGAATCAAGTTCTTCCGCTCCCACAATTTCATCTATGGCGTGGGCACGACTATCGGGGACAACCTTCCTTTCTGGTCGGAAAATACGGCCGGCGGTTCGAACCTCCGCGGATATCTGGCGCAACAGTTTCGAGGCGATACCCAGGTCTGGGGCAAGGCCGAGTACCATTTTCCGTTGTTCTCGATCGGCTCGCTCGATTTTCGCGGGCTGGGGTTCTACGACATGCAGGCCATCTGGTTCCGCAGCTTGCCCACGACGGGCGCGGTGCTGACCGACCCGGGCGGTTACTCGTACACCCAGCGGGATACGGCCGACCAGCGGACCTTCCCGACGACGCAGCCACAAGGTTTCTCCTTCGGCCAAAGCATTCACAACGACGTCGGGGCCGGCCTCCGCTTCTTTCTTCGCTCGGTCGCGGTGCCGCTGGTCGGGTTCGATGCGGGCTACGGCATCGAGGCCAAGAACTGGCAGTTCATCCTGGTCGTCGGCGCCTAGGTCCGCCCGCGCCCGAACGGGCCCGTTCCCTGAGTCGAGGCCGGGAACACGGATTGCAAGGCGGATTGAACGTGAGTCGACCCTCGATGAAGATCGGTATCGTCAGCGAGTACTACTACCCGACCCTGGGGGGCATCCAGGAACACGTGCACCACTTCGCGTGTGCGGCGCGCCGCCTGGGCCACGACGTTCGGATCATAACCCCGGAGGTACGGGACGATCTGGCCTCTGTCCGCGACGCGCGGCGGTCTCCCAGCGCGGACAGACAGCACGATCGGGACAACGGGGTCATCCGGCTCGGACGATCGATCCCTTTGCTGGCCGGCGGCTCCATCGCCCGGGCGTCCTCGGGGCCTCATCTGTCGAGACGCATGTCAGAGCTCTTGCGCTCGGAGCACTTCGACGTGCTTCACCTCCATTCTCCCTTGATGCCCACCCTTCCCCTGCTGTCTCTGCAGCACTCGGGTGCGCTCAACGTCGGCACGTTTCACAGCGCCATCGACCGAAGTCTGCTCTATGCGGCGCTCCGTCCGCTTTTCCAGCGCTATGCCGATCGGCTGGATGCCGCCATTGGCGTATCGGAGACGGCTCTCGCGGGCGTTCGCCGATACTTTCGCGCGCCGTGGCACGTCGTACCGAACGGGGTCGACGTCTCGCTGTTCGCGTCCGGCACACGCCGCCCGGAGCTCGACGACGGGCGACTCAACGTCCTGCACGTGGGGCGTTTCGATCCACGCAACGGCGTCGACCGGGTCATCCGGGCCTGGATCGGCGTGCGGCGCGCCGGCGTGGATGCTCGTCTGGTCCTGGTGGGAGACGGACCCCTGCGGGGCGAATACGAGGCGATGGTTCCCGGCGAGCTGCGAGCCGACGTGCTCTTTGCCGGCTTCGTGCCCGCCGCGGAGCGGATCGACTACTATGCGTCCGGCGATGTGCTCCTCTGCCCCGCCCTCGGTGGTACCTTCGGCATCATCCTGATCGAGGCCATGGCGGCCGGATGCGCGATCGTGGCCGCAGACACGCCGGGGTTCAGACACGTCATGAAGGACAGCGTTCAAGGCTTCATGGTGGATGTCGCGCGGGATCCGGACTGCGCGGTCCTGGCCGAACGAACGAGCCGGCTCCTCACGGACGCGGCCCTCCGTGGCAGCTGTGCGGAAGCCGGACGGCGGACCGCCGCGGGCTTCGACTGGCCAATCGTCGCCGGTGAGGTGATTTCGCTTTACCGAGGCCTTCTCGGCCAACCTGCCGAAGGCGTTTCCCCCGGCCCGCCGTGATCCCGCCAGGCTCGCCCACGGACAGTCGCTCCAAGTGGCGTGGCGTCCTTGCCTTGCTGACCGTCTGTCTTGGCCTGCGGGCCGTGGCGCTCGTCCGGCCGTGTCTTTCGGACGACGAGGCCACCTACTGCGTCGTGGGCCGCGAAATGCTGGCCGGCCGCGTCCTCTACCGGGACGTGGTCGATCACAAGCCGCCCTTGATCTACCTGACCTATGCGGCCACCCAGGCCCTGGGTGGGCCGGTGGGCGGCATGCGGCTGCTTCACCTGGTGAGCATCCTGGTCGTCTTCGCCACCGCGCTTCTGCTGGGTCGCATCGCGCGGCGCCTGGCCGAGGATCGAGGCGCCACCGGCTTGCGAGGCGCCGGCGCCGGGGATCGCGAGGCGTTCTGGGCGGCGCTGCTCTACGCCGTATTTTCGACGACGCTGTTCGACTTCGATTCACTCGCGGCGAACTGCGAGATCTTCATGATGCTTCCGCTGACGGGCTCGGTGGTTCTCTATCTTCGGGCTGCGGTGCCCGAGATCCGCCGGTCCTCCCTTTTTGCCGCGGGCGCGCTGATCGGCGTCGCCATGCTGTACAAGTACCAAGCGGGCGTACAGCTGCCGCTGTACTGCATCCATCTCGCGATGGTCCACCGGCGCCGCCCCGGTCGCGTCCTACAGGGCTGGCTCGCCCTCGGCGGCGGCGTGCTCTTGGTGGCGGCAGCCTGTGCCGGTGTGATGCACCTGGCGGGCGATCTGGGGGACGCCTGGTTCTGGTTTCGCTTCAACTTTGCCTACATCCGGGAGGGTCTCAAGCTCTCCGAGGTTGCCGTTCGGGCGGCGGGCCGCCTCTCTTACGCCATCCTTCCGGCCCTCTTTCTATGGGTGCTGGGCGTGCGTGCCGCCGCCCGCACGTTGCTTCGCCGCTCCGAGCCCGCGAGCCCGGGGCGGCTGGAACGGTTTTTCGCCGGCTGGCTGCTGGTGAGCGCGCTGGCGACGATGGTGGGCGGACGATTTTTCGGTCACTATTTTTATCAGGTGGTCGCGCCTCTGGCCCTCCTCGCGGCAGCCGGGGCGCGACGGCTCTGGCTCTCGCGACGCGCGCTCGTCGTGAGCGCGCTGGCGGTACCGGCCGGGCTCTTCTTCCTCCAGGGCGTGTTCCATGGGCGCGTGATGGCCGCGGTGGGCCAACCGGATCCGGACTACCCCGCGATGGCGGCCTTCGTTGATGCGCACTGCCGCCCCGAAGATCGTCTGATCATCTGGGGCAACGCGCCCGTGCTCTATTTCGAGGCCGATCGTCCCCTGGGAAGCCGATTCGTATTCTCCAACTATCTCACCGGACTGTCTCCGGCGACGCGAACGCAGTCCGACCCGACAGCCGACTCTTCCGCCAACGTCGTCGGCGAGAGCTGGAGCATGCTCGAGCACGACCTGCAAGATCGTCGGCCGCGCCTGTTCGTCGACACTTCGCCGGGGAACATCGGCTCTTACGGGAAGTACCCGACCGCCAAGTACCCGCGGCTGCAAGCCATCCTCGATCGCGACTATGTCTCCATCGGCCAGATCGCCGGGGCGCAGGTGCTCGTCTTGCGCGACCGGTGAGCCCGCAACCGGTGAGCTCGCGAGCAGACTCGCGGGTAGACGAGTGGCCTCACCGCGTGCGGGTCAGCGTCCAGGGATCGCCTTCGTGAGCTTCCCAGACCGCGCGGCCCGGGTACGCGGTCGCGACCGTCTCCCCGCTGGTCGTTGCCGGCGCCGACAAGTAGAGGACAGACCGGTCGAAGAGACCCCCGTTTCGAGCATAGCGGGAGGGATTCACGGCACGTATCACCACGATCGCGTCGCGCAACCCGGCGCGCTCGACCGCCCGGTAGAGCCCTTCACGTTTCCAGACCTGCGGCACGCGCGCCACGAGAAACGAGGCCAGCTGAGTCGGCGCGAAGACGACCGCGATCGCCACCAGCGCCGTTCGCACCCGTGGGCCGAACCGATTCGCCAGTGCCGCACACGCCGGCGCGAACCCGCCGGCGGTGAGAAAGGCGACCGGAATCAACGCTATCGAAAGGTAGCGGGGACGAGCCCCGTCGTCGACGTCGGCGATCGTCAACAGCAGCGCCGCCGCGTAGGTCGCAATCAGGGCGACGGAAAACGTCCGCATGGAACGCGCCCGGTGCTCCCGCCCAATCGCGAACGCGCCGACCAGGGCGACCAGGGCAGTTCCCCAGACGGTCCAATCGACCACGAAGGCTCGATAGATGTCGAAATGGTTCCAGAGCTGTACGGGGTTCCACAGGTACGAGATCAAGATCGGGTTGGCGGCCGTCGTGGAACCGTAGAGGGCGGCAAAGGTCGGCTGATAGACGTGGTACCCGTCGAGGAACGGCGATCCGAATTGTGCGTTCTGATAGAGACAGTTCAGCAGAACGAATGGGATCGCGCTGCCGGCCGCCACCAGGATCGCGCGCGCCGAGCGCAGGGAGATCAGGGCAACACCAAACAGCAGGGCGTCGATCGGCCGGGTCAGGAACGTCCAGCCGATGGCGGTCCCGACCAGCACCATCCACCCGGAGCGACGGGTCCGACACCAGGCACCGACCCCCGCGAATCCGATCGCGAGAAACATCGTGGTCGCCGTTTGCGTGTAAAATGAGGCGGCCTGGAAGGCGAATAAGGGCGCCAGCCCCAGCGTGACCAGGGCGACGAGCGCTTCGCGCCGCCCCAGCAGACGCCGCGTGGTCAGCCAGACCACCACGAGGGCGACGACCCCCTCTAGCGGCGTCACGATCCAGGCGAGACCCGCCCTGGCCCCCAGGGCCAGCAGCGCGGGGGCGCCGGGTGGGTACTTCGAGCGCACCCAGTGATCGATGACCACGTGATCCACCCGGAGCCACTCGGCGTGCGCCGGCGCCGGCGCCTTGAGCATTCCGCGGGCAAACAGCTCGGCCTGCAAGGAGAGGCTGTACTCGTCGCCCGAAAACGGAAAAGCGTCCAGCGCGAACCGGGCCACCAATAGATACATCACGCCACAGGCGATCAGGATCGCGAGAGCCAGGCCGGTCGAGCCCGAGATCGATCGAGCGCCCCCGCCAACCGGGCGCCGAAGGTCGTGGTCCGTCACGACCCGCCCGGGGCGAATCGATTCCAGAAGAAGGCCGCGTACGAAGGGAGCGCGTCGCGCCAGAACCGGATCTTCTTGCCCTGGTCGAACCCACGCGCCACATAGTTCACCGGGATCTCCATGGGCGAATGGCCGTTCCGCGCCAGCTGGCAGGCGAGCTCGATGTCCAGCTCGAATCCGTTGCTCCGCAGGTCGAGCCCGTCCAGGCACCGGGCGCGAAACACCTTGAACATCGTATTCACGTCCGTCACGCGCTGCTGGTAGAGCAGGTTGTAGGTCTTGGCGAACAAGACCTGCGCCAGGTTCAGCGCGACGCCCCGGATGGGGGTCGCGTCGTACCGGCGCACCTTCCAGTCGTCGAGCCCCAGGCTGCGCGAGCCGAGCACGAAGGTCGCCCGGTTCTGAAGGATCGGCTCGAGCAACGCATCGTAGTCGTCGATGTCGTATTCGAAGTCCGCGTCTTGGATGAGAACGATGCTGCCGGTCACGAACCCGAGACCGGTCCGCACCGCGTGACCCTTCCCGCGCGGCCGCTCCTCGAAGACGATCCGCACGTTGGGCGTCCCCTCGTAGCGTCGCACGATGTCGCGCGTGCCGTCCGTGCTGTTGCTCTCGACGATGATGAGCTCTTTGTCGATCCTGAGCGTCTTGGCCAGCACCGCGTCGATCACCTGAGCGGCATATCTCGCCTCGTTGAACACCGGCAGGACGATCGATACCTTCTCGCCCAGACCCGCCGTGAGCGCCGAGCTCCGGCCGAACACGGCCACCCGGTTGCCCGCGCGGATCGGCAGCGGAACATCTCGCAACCCGGTGGCCCGAACGACGCTCGCCAACCCGGTCCGCGGAGCGATCCGGTCGGCGATCTCCGCCACGTACTGCGCCGTTCGCGTGACGGGGAGCGGGTATTGCGTCTTGAGCACCAGCTCGAAGCGGGACATCAACGCCGTCAGGTTGCCTGTGCTGAGGTAGGAGGCCTTGTAGTCGAGGAACGACGGCCAGTACCGGCGCATGAGGCGCGCCGGCAGCGAATCGGTGTTCGTGTAGGTCACCGCGAAGAAGGTCGACCGGGGCAACACCTCCACCAGAGTGCGAACCACGGCGCCCGGGTCGCTACAGGCTTCCAGCAGCTCGTGCAGGATCACGAGCTGCGGCGCTCGTTCGAGCAGCGGCCTGGCCCAGCTGAGGTCGGCGGAGGTGGCGAGTTGCTCGAATTCATGGTCGTTCGGCTCGGCGACCGCCAGGCCAACCCGACGACCCTGGGGCAGGGCGGCAAACTCGCGCAGATGCCGACCGAGCAACAACACCCGCTCGAGCGGAGCGCCGGTCATGACTCGATAGTCGGCCTCGAGGTGCTCGAGCAGGCGCCCGAAGTCCGCCACAATCAGCGCGCGGTCCCGGGGATTCGAGAACGGGCGAAGGCGCTCGATGTCGAGGTCGTTCAGAGGATGCTGGCGGGCGGGGTTCACGTAGACCGCTTCGCAGCTCGTGCACCGGACGAACCGCACGCCCGAGCGATGGAAGAGATAGGACGGGCTGTCGGACTGGCAGGCGGGACACAGGACGAACCGACTGTGCTCACGGGCCGTGCTCACCGCGGAGGTGGTCGCGAACGCGAAGCGCGCCGGCGCTTCGGCAGAGGTCGGGTCGAGGCTTCCCATAGCTTCCGGGGAATGTTACTTCGAGCACGCGTGCCGGCTAGACTCGCCGCGCATCTCAGAGATCCCGATCATGATGAGTACGTTTCGAACCTCCCATAGCCCACCGAGGCCCGCAAGGGGGATCGGCTTCGTCGAACGATACGTCCCTTTCTTGTCGCGCCATGCGCTCGCCATTTCGGTGGGCGCGTCGGTGTTGTTCGTCCTGTCGATCGTCGCGGCCGAGCGGCTGCAGTTGCGCTCCGACTTCACCGAGCTTCTTCCCCAGAACGATCCGGAGCTGGCCCAGCTGCACCAGATCGGGGCCCGGGTCGGCGCGCCCTCCAACCTCATCGTGGCCGTCTCCGGTCCCGACCCGCGGGCCAACGAACGGTTCGCCGACGCGCTGGCCAAGAATCTCGAGCCATTGCTGGGCGGCGATCTGCGGACCATCGACTATCGCCCCGACGCCGCTCGACCCTTCTTCGAGCACAACCGTCCGCTTTACGCCGAGCTCGTCGATCTCCGGCGGATAGACGACGATCTGAGGAAACTGCTCATCTCGCGGAAGAACCCGGCCTTCAGTCCGTTCGCGGACCCCGATCTCGGCGAAGAACGGGATGATCCGGCCAAGGATCTCAAGCGGCTCAAGAAGCAACTGGACCGCCGGGCCAGCGACGAACGGTTTCCGAACGGATACTACGAGAGCAAGGATCGGACTCTGCTCGCGATCGTGACCTGGACCAATTCATCGGGAACCGGGGATCAATCGGGGTTCAGAATCCGCGACGACGTTCAGAAGATCATCGACGCCACCTCGCCGACTCGGTTCGGCGATCTGACCGTCCAGATCACCGGCGACGTCGCGAGCGCGATCGAGGAGCACGACGCCCTCAAATCGGACATCGAATGGGTCTCGCTGGTCTGCAGCGTCCTCGTGCTCCTCGTGATCGTCCTGTACTACCGCAGCGTATTTTCGCTGGCCTACATCTTCTTCCCCACCCTCCTCGGCGTGGCGCTGGCGTTCGGGATCGCGGCCTTCACGATCGGTTACCTCAACACGAACACGGCCTTTCTCGGGTCGATCATCCTGGGCAACGGCATCAATTTCGGGATCATTCTGCTGGCGCGCTACCGGGAGGAGCGGATCGCCCGGCCCGACATGACCGTGGAGCAGGCCCTGGTCGTGGCCATAAGAAACACGGCCCAGCCAACGCTGGGCGCTGCGCTGGCCGCCGGCGTCGCGTACGCGAGCCTGGCCCTGACCGGTTTCCGCGGGTTCCGCCAGTTTGGTGAAGTGGGCGGGGTCGGGATGGTCACCTGCTGGCTGGCGACCTACAGCTATTGCCCCGCGCTGATCTGTTTCTGGGAACGCATTCGTCCGCGCCCTCCGGCAGGATCTGCGTCTTCCGTCGGCCGTCTGACCCGCGCCGCCGAATGGGTTTTCCGCCAGCGGAAGCTCCTCATCCTGGTGGCGACCGGAATGTCTTTGCTGGCGCTCTGGTCGGTTGCCCCCGTCCTGCGCAGCCCCTTCGAGTATGACTTTTCCAGGCTGCGCAACCAGCGCAGCCGAAAACACGGGGCCGGCGATCTCTACGTCCGGGTCGGCGCCATCTTCCCTCAAGACCTGGCGCCCATCGCCATTGCCCTGCTGCCCCAGGCGGGAGATGCCGCCGCCTATCGGACGGCGCTCCTCATCAAGGATTGTGCCGAAGGCCTCACGCACGCCCGCGACCCGCACGCGTCGGATCCCGCTGCGCTCCAGATCGAATGTGCTCGGCGGGTGGCCGCCGGCGAGCCCACCGGAGGCTTCCTGTCGGCCGTGTCGACCGCCTACGAGGTCCTCCCCAAGGATCAAGACGCGAAGCTGGCGGTGATCGCCGACCTCCGGAAGCGGCTCGCGGATCCGACGATGGCTCTGCTCTCTGCCGAAGAACGAAGGCAACTGGACGCCTGGGCCCCCCCGGCCGACCTCCGACGCTTGACGATCGGCGACCTCCCGGAGCCCATCGCGCGGCGATTTCGCGAGGTGGACGGCACCCTTGGCAGGATCGCCCTCATTTTTCCGGTGCGGGTCTGGGCGAACTGGGATGGCCACAATTTGATTCGCCTTTCGGGGGTGATCAAGAACGTGACGCTTCCAAACGGAAGCGTCATCGACGCCGCCGGGAGCTCCTCGCTGTTCGCGGCGATGCTGAATTCCATCGCGCGCGACGGTCCGATCGCAACCGGCGCGGCCTTCGTCGGGGTCGTGCTCATGGTGGTTCTCCTGTTCCGTCGACTGTCGAGCATCGCGCTGGTCCTCTTGGCGCTTTTTGTCGGCGTGTTGTGGATGGCCGGCGCCGGCGCCGCGATGGGATTGAAGCTGAACTTCCTGAATTTCGTGGCGCTTCCGGTCACGCTCGGCATAGGCGTCGACTACGCCGTCAACGTCTTCGCGCGACTCACCAAGGAGCGTCCGGAAAATCATGCTCGGGCGCTGGCCGAGACAGGTAGTGCGGTGGTTCTCTGCTCCACCACGACGATCATCGGCTACAGCTCACTCCTGGTCGCTTCCAACGGCGCGCTGCGCTCGTTCGGTAAGCTAGCGGATCTGGGCGAGCTCGGATGTCTGCTGGCCGCCCTGGTTCTGGTCTCGACGGTCGCGCACGTTCGTTCTCGTCGGGCAGATCAAGGCGGCAGAGCGAAACCTGGCGCGGTCAGCCTTTTCGGTGACCCTCCGGGCCCACCTTCCGTCGGATGACCGCTCGCACGGTCGGCGCCAATTTCTTGGCGAGCGACCTGGATGTGCCGGGCCAAGGGTGCCCCGTCAAAAGGGCCTCGTACTCGCCGAGGACCCTCGCCCAAAAATCGGGAGGGCAGCCCAGCCGGGTGACGTCACGGTCGGCGTCATCGAGGATGTAGCTCACCTGTTCCTTGCTCGGGGCGGATATCAGATGTTGGGCGAGATCTCTGACCATGCCGTTCCAGTCAAATACGGCGCCCGTCAAGTCAGGACCTCAATCGTCCACCTCAGAGCGCGGTGGCGGCGGGTTGACTCGGTTCCGTGGATCCCCCGATGACGCCAGACTCCAGCAACGGCTGTTCGAACGGTTTGCCCGAATGGGCGATGGCGAGCAGGTAT
>OCTA010002322.1_pt1 | contig 17355 bp, 11 predicted proteins | sample 1538991 | NCBI WGS metagenome assembly OCTA01 (sample SAMEA3539302, study PRJEB22396) | soil metagenome | biome: tundra; feature: field; material: soil | place: USA | collected 2010-05 | depth 0.15 m | reverse complement strand
CGCGCTGGGCCTGCGCGCGGCGGGCGAAACGCCGGCGGGCGATGCGCCGGACGCGATCGGCTCGTCGCGGGCGCGAGCACGTCCGGCCGGCGGGCGACGGGTCGCGGCCTGGCTCGTCGCGCTGCTGGCCGTCGCTGCCGCCGGCTGGTGGTCGGCGCGCCGAATCGCCGCGTCGTACTTTTTGGCCCGCGCCGACGCGGCCCTGCGCGCCGGAGACACTCCGCAGGACGCGGCGCGGGCACTGCCGCTTCTGGCCCGCGCCGCGTCCGAACAGCCGGGCGACTTCAGGGTGGCGCTGCGAACCGCCTACGCGGCCGGCCGCGCCGGCCTGGCGCCCGAATCCGCGTTGGCCGCCGAGCGCGCCCTCGCCATCGAGCCCGATTCCGCGAACGCCTGGGAGGCGCTGGCCCTCGCGCGTCTGGCAACCGGGGACGCGCCGGCCGCCGACGTCGCCGCGACCCGCGCGCTCGCGATCCTGCGCGACTATCCCGGCGCGCTCTACACGCGCGCGCTGGCGGCGACCCGTCTGGGCGACGGCCCGGATGCCGCGCTGGCCCGCGAACGATTGACGGCGCTTGGCGCCAACAACCCTGAAGCCAAACGCCTGGCCGCTCTGCTGACGGCGGGCGCGCGGTGACGGTCGGCGCCCTGGCCCCGCGGATCGCCATCGTTCACGACTGGATGGTCTCGATGCGGGGTGGCGAGCGCGTCCTCGAGTCGCTCTGCCGCCTCTATCCGCGCGCGCCGGTCTTCACGCTCCGCTACGATCCGCGCGCCGTCTCGCCCGAGCTGGCGGCACGAGACGTGCGAACGGCGTTCACCGATCGCCTGGCCCGCCTGCTGCCGCTCGGCGCGACGGACTTCCGCGCGCTGCTGCCCCTTTTCCCGCTGGCCGTCCAGTCGTTCCGGCTCGACGATTTCGATCTGGTCCTGTCGAGCAGCCACGCCGTCGCCAAGGGCGCCATCGCGCGGCCGGGTGCGCTGCACGTCTCCTACGTGCACTCGCCCATGCGTTACATCTGGGAAGCGACGGCGGACTACCGGCCGGCGGTTCCAGGCGGCGCGCTCGGCCGGGCGGCCTTCGCCGCGCTCGCCCGCTACTTGCGCCGGTGGGATCTCGCTTCGACCAAACGGGTCGACGTGCTCTGCGCCAACAGCCGCTACACCCAGGCGCGGATCCGGCGAACCTACGGCCGCGACGCGGAGGTGATCGAGCCGCCGGTCGACGCGGCGAGGTTCGCGCGGATCCCCGATCCACCTCCCGTCGCCGGCGGCGGGCCCGTCTATCTCTGCGTCTCGGCGCTGGTCCCCTACAAACGGGTCGAGCTGGCGGTGCGCGCGTTTTCCGAGCCGGGGCGGCGCGGCCGCCTGATCGTCGTCGGCGATGGGGCCGAGCGCGCGCGCCTGGAGCGGCTGGCCGGTCCCAGCGTCGAGCTGCGCGGCCGCGTCGACGACGGGGAGCTGGAGCGTCTCTACGCGGCCTGCCACGCCGTCGTCCACCCGGCGCTGGACGATTTCGGAATCGTGCCCGTCGAAGCGCTGGCGGCCGGCCGGCCGGTGGTCGCGTTCGCCGAAGGCGGCTCGCTGGACAGCGTGCGCGACGGCGAGACCGGCGTCCTCTTCGCCGAGCCGACGGTGGCCGCGCTCGGCGCCGCGCTCGATCGTCTGGAGCGCCTCAGCTTCGATCCGGCGCGGCTGCGGGCAGCGGCGCGGCGCTTCGATCGCGCGACCTTCGAAAATCGCTTCGGCGCCTTCGTCGAGGCGTGTCTCTCTCGCCCGCGAACGGCCTAGCGGGCCCCGCGACCACTGAGGATCGCCGGCAGCGTTCGCAGCAGGATCGCCAGGTCGAGCCCCAGGCTCCAGCTGTCGACGTACTTGAGGTCGAGCGCCATCCACTCCTTGAAGGTGAGCTCGTTGCGGCCGCTCACCTGCCACAGACAGGTGATTCCCGGCCGCATCGACAGGCGCCGCCGGTGCCCGTCCCGCAGCGCCTCGGTCTCTTCCACCGGGAGCGGCCGCGGGCCGACCAAGCTCATCTGCCCGAGCAGGACGTTGAGCAGCTGCGGCAGCTCGTCGAGGCTGGTGCGGCGAAGCAGTCGCCCGAAACGGGTGACCCGGGGATCGTCGGTCAGCTTGAAGACCGGCCCGTCCATCTCGTTGCGGGCCAGCAGCGCCGCCCGCTCGCCGTCCGCGCCGATCCGCATGGTGCGAAACTTCACCATCCTGAACGGCCGCCCGAAAAGGCCGCCCCGCCGCTGCAGGTAGAGGATGGGGCTGCCCACGAAGAGGCGCACCAGGAGCGCGATTAGCAGCCACAGCGGCGAGAGAACCGCCAGCAGCAGCGCGGCGAGCAGTCGGTCTTGGAGCGTCTTGATGATCAGCGAGGGGACGCCGGGACGCCGCCGCTGGTAGAGCAGGTACTGCGCGCGACCGACCGTCTCCACCCGCGGCGGGGGGAATCCCAGCCCGTCCAGGCCGGAGCCGAGCGGGACCAGCGCCGGAATACCGATCTCGAACGTGAGCTCGAGCAGGCCGCGCACGATGTCGGGGGAGAAGGGTCCCGTCAGCACCACTTCGTCGATCGGGCCGGCGCGGAGCCGCGAGCTCGAGCGGACCAAATCGGTGAACCCGTGGTGCTCGACCCGCCGGCCGCGCGCCCGCTCGATCTCCCCCACCCCGTCGCCGGTCAGATCGCCGATCACCAGCACCAGCGATTCGCCGCGCCGCCGCGCGATCCAGCGCCGCTGCACCGAATGGGCGGCCAGCAGCACGCCGGTCGACACCAGGAAGAAGATCGCGATGAGCGATCGATTGAGGGAGGTCTGGGCGGCGACCAGGATCAGCGCCACCGCGGCCAGGCCCCAGCCCTGGGTGATGAGCGTTCGACGCGCGACCTCGATCCGGGGGCCGGTCAGCATGCGCACCCGGTGGATCCCGAGCCGCTCGGCGGCCACCACCCAGATCGGCAGGAAGACCACCAGCAGGTGCGCGTACTCGCCCGGCGCGACGGGCGGCTTGATCGCCGGGAGTGCGTGGGCCGCCAGCGCGTGAACGAAGCGCGCCAGGAGGAGCGAGGCGATGATGAGGACGATGTCCTGGACCAGGATCGCCGCCTCCAGGGATTCGTCGCGCGTCATGCCGCGGCCTCCGCGGGCGGACGGCCGAGCGCGACGACCATCCCACCGAGCAGCCACCAGAGCGCGTAGGTGGGCGTGAACTCGAAAAAATAATCGAGCGTCCCGTGCACGAGATACGCGCCGAGACCGACGCCGAATCCGAGCGCCAGGCGGCGCGTCGCCGGCTGGGCGGCGGCCCGGCGGGTGGCGCGCGCCAGCGCCACGACCAGCCAGGCCAGCGCCAGCAGACCCGCCGTTCCCAGGCTGGCGAGCGTCTCGAGGACCAGGTTGTTGGCGTGTAGCCGATCGTCGATGTCGGTTGCGGCCAGATACCGCCCCGAGAGGTGGCGGAAATTGTCGGGGCCGAGACCCAGCAGCGGATGCTCGCGCCAGGCAGCGACGGCCGCCCGCCAGAGCGCCCGCCGCGGAATGACGTCGCTGGGGACGAACTGGCCTCCCCCGTCGGACGCCGCGACCGTCCGGGCTGGCCCGGCCGCGGCGGCGAGCCCGCGCACCTCGACCGGTTCGCGCAGGCCCGGGTTGCCGCGCTCGCTGAACCAGGTCGCGTGCTCGTGGACCAGATCCCACCAGAGCAGATACCGTCCCGGGCGATCCGGCGCGCGCACGGTCGCCCCGACGGTCGCGCCGCCGCCCGGCGGGACGTCGTACGGCAAGACGCTGCGCTTGCCATCGAAGACCGCGACGTCGCCGGTCGCCGCGTCCAGCCAGTGGTAGCTCAGCGCGACCGATGCGGGGGGCAGATGCGGCCAGGTCAGCGCGCCCCTATTTTGAAGTTCGAACGTCACGCTGGCCTCGCCCCCAGGCGGCAGGCGCGCGGGCATGGTTCCCGCCGGGCCCGCCACCGGCGAGATGGACGAACGGTACCAATCGGCGTCCTTCCAGAAGCGAAGCCGCAGCGTGAGCGCCGAGCTCGAGACCTGGCTACAGAGGCCCAGCAGCCCCAGCGCCGCGAAGGCGGCCAGCGCCGCGCCTCGGGTTGCACGCGTGCGGGCCAGGAACAGCCCCATCGCGAAAAGGCAGACCACCGCCGAGCCGATGCCGGCCCGCGAAGCGGTCGCCAGGATGCCGCCCAGCAGGGCGACGATCACGCACGAGATCCCCAGCGTCCACCCACGCCCAGTGCCACCCGCGGGCGATTCGGCGGCCAGCGGCGGCAAACCCAGCGCGAAGGCCACCGGAAGCACCGCCTCCAGATACATGGCCGCGATGTTTGGATACTGGAACGGTCCACTGGCGCGGACCAGCCCGAAGACCTCGAACGTCTGGGCGTGAAAGGGACGAAGCAACGCCGTCGCGTGGCCGATGCGACCCTCGGCGACCATGAGCAGCGCCGCCGCCAGCGCCCCCGCCACCAGCGCCTTCGCCACCCGGCCGGCCGCCGAGGGATCGCGCAGGAGATCCGCGGCCGCGGCGTAGAGCAGGATCCCCCCCAGGCTTCGGAGGGCGAACTTCATGGCCGTCCCGCGCAACGCCGGCGCGCCGACGGCCGAGGCGACCAGGACCAGCGTCCAGACCAGGACGGCGCGGTGCGCTTCCGGAGCGCGCCGCCACCAGGCCCGCGGATCGCGATCACCCCCGAGCCAGGCGGCGAGGAGCGAGAGTCCCCACACCGCCAGCGCCAGGTAGAGAAAAACCTCGACGCTCGAGATCTGAAGCGGGCCGAGCCGGGCCAGCGGAGCGGTCATCTCGAAGGGGAGCGTCGCGCCCACGAGAACCAGAGACGCGCGCCCCAACGCCCGCAGCCGCCGAACCAGGCCAGGCGCCGACATCAGATTCGCTCGTATACCAGGATCACGTGATCCCCCAGGCGGCGCAGGCCCGGAAGCGCGGCCACCCGATCGTCGGCCGCCGCCAGAGCCGCCATGAGCCTCGGTCGGCGGGCCAGGCTCGGTCCGAAGCTGAGCGGCGGCAGCACGAGGCAAAGACTCCGGGTCTCGACGCGCCGAAACCCGGAGCCGAGCGCGCGGTCGAAATCGTGCACGCCGTAGTAACGCATCGGGAAGGTGTGCCCGTCGACGTCGGCGGTCGCCGAGCGTCGAAACCGGCGCAGCGCCGTGCGCGGCTCGCCGCGCGCCAGAAAGAGCGCGATCTCGAGCGGGCAGATCTTCGGCAGCACGACCCCCACGAACCGCCCGCCCGGCGGCAACGCTTGCTCGAGCAGCCGCCGCACCGGCTCGAGCGACAGCTCGCAGTTGAGCGGCGCGAAGTTGGAGAACACGCCGTCGACGGTTCGGCCCAAGCCTGGCCACTCGTCGGCCAGCGCGCCCGCGCCGGCGTTCACGAAGGTCACCGCGTCCGCCCGTCCGACCGCCGCCAGCTTGGCCGTCGCGCGGGCCAGCATCTGCGGCGCGGGATCGCACGCGATGAGGCGGTGGCCGCGGGCCGTGAGCGCCAGGGTGTCCTCCCCCGTGCCACAGCCGAGCTCGAGCAGGGTGCTCTGCGGCGCGAAGTGTCGCGCCAGGACCTGGTGAACGCGCGCGCGCGCCAGCGCGACCAGGGGATTCGCCTCCGGTGAAAACAGCGCGTCGTAACGAGACGCGAGCGCATCGAAGGCGCCCGCCCCTCCGCCGAGAGCCGTCACGGCGCGGAGTATACTCGCCGGGCGGAGCATCCATGGGCAGCGTCCTATTTTCCCACGGCCACCTGTTGCGGTTCGACCGCAAGCAGCACGCCATCGGCAAGCCCTATCCGCCGCTCGCCACCATCACCGCCGCGGCGTATCTGCGCGCGCGCGGGCAGACGGTGGCGCTCTTCGACCCGATGCTCGACGACGACGTGGGCGGCTTCGCGGCGGCGCTGCACCGCACGAAACCGGCGCTGGTGGTCATCTACGACGACGTCTTCAACTGGTTCACCAAGATGTGCCTGGGCCGGATGCGCGAGGCGGCGCTGGCCATGACCCGGCAGGCGCACGCCGCGGGCGCCCGGGTGGTGGTCTCGGGTCACGACGCCGCCGACGCGCCCGAGGTCTATCTGGCGGCCGGGGCCTCCTACGTCATCGTGGGCGAAGGCGAGCTGACGCTGGGCGAGCTGGTGGCGCGGCTCGACGCGACGGCCGCCGAGACGCCGCCCAAGGTCGACGACATCCCCGGGCTGGTCTTCCGGCAGATGGGGATGCTGCGCAAGACCGGCGCGCGGCCGCTGCTCAAGGACCTCGACCTGCTCCCGCTGCCCGCCTGGGACCTGGTCGACGTCGAGCGCTACCGCGCCTTCTGGAAGCGCCGCCACGGGTACTTCTCGCTCAACGTCGTCACCACCCGCGGGTGCCCGTACCTGTGCAACTGGTGCGCGAAGCCGGTCTACGGCAACACCTACCACACCCGCTCGCCCGACCAGGTCATCGCCGAAATTCGCCTCCTGCGCGAGCGTTACGCGCCCGATCACCTCTGGTTCTGCGACGACATCTTCGGCCTGAAAGCCCGCTGGCTCTTCCCCTTCGCCGACCGCATCGAGGCCGAGGGCCTGGCCACCCCCTTCCTCTGTCAGACCCGCGCCGATCTCATGACCGACGAGAACGTGCGCGCGCTGCGCCGGGCCGGCTGCGCCGAGGCCTGGCTGGGCGTCGAGTCGGGCTCGCAGGCGGTCCTCGACGCCATGGACAAGGGGATCACCCTCGAGAACGTGCGGGGCGCGGTCGCTCGTCTGCGCGCGGCCGGCATCCGGATCGGCTTCTTCTTGCAGTTCGGCTACCCCGAAGAAGGGTGGCGCGACATCGAGCTGACCCGCCGCCTGGTCCGCGAGCTGGCTCCCGACGAGATCGGCATCTCGGTCAGCTACCCGCTGCCGGGGACCAAGTTTCACGAACGGGTCCGGGGACGCCTGGGCGAAAAGCGCAACTGGACCGAGAGCGACGATCTGGATCCGCTCTTCCCGGGGACCTTTTCGCGCGAGTTTTATCAGACCTTGTCGCGCACGGTTCACGCGGAGTTCCGGACCCGGCGCGCGCTGCGGGCCCTGCGCACGCTGGCGGCGCAGCCATTCGCGGGCGAGGTACGGCTGCAGGCATTGGCGGGTCTCAGCGAGCTGCCAGTCTGGATCGCCGGCCAGGCGCGCCTTTTTCCGCAGACGATCGTTACGAAGATAGGCAAAGAATTGCTGTAGACGGGCGGCGTCGTGCCGCTATACTCCAGGCGTTGTTGGTAGGAGGGAATCTTACATGCGTCGAATTTCCAGTTTCATGTTGTGGGTTCTGCTAGGCGCCGCCGTCGCGATCATTCCGATCGCCTGCGGGAGCAGCAGCACCAGCGATGACGGCTCCAGCCCGACCGATACCGCGCACAATCCCGACGGTCTGACCGCAACCTGATCTTTCGGCCGGGGTCATCCGGACCGGTCTCCCGGTCCCTAGACTCGATTTCGACGATCGCCCTTTGGGTCGAGCGGGCGCTGCTTGCAGCCCTGGTGGTCTGGTTCGTCAAGCAGGGGTTGGTCCCCGCCTGGCGCACGCTGAACACCGACTTTCCGAACTACTACCTGGCGGCCAAGCTCTGGCGCGGTGGGTTCCCGCTGGACCGGATCTACGATCTGATCTGGTTTCAGCGTCAGAAGGACCACGCCGGGATCGATTATCCGCAAGTCCGCTACGTTCCGCTCACGCCGTTTTCGGCGCTGGTGGTCGCGCCGCTGACCTCCCTGTCGGCGCTGGCCGCCAAACGCGTCTGGCTGATCCTGAACCTGCCCCTTGTGGCCGCGACCGGCTGGTGGCTCCGGCGCCTGACGCGCCTGGAATGGCGGCGTGTCCTCTTGATCGTCTTTCTGGCGATCGTGCCGCTGCGAACGAGCTTCCTTTACGGCCAGCAACATCTGCTGGTGTTGGGTCTGCTGGCCTTCGCCACCTGGTGCTATTTCGATTCCCGGCCGGCGGCGGCGGGGATCGCCATCGCACTGGCCGCCGCCCTCAAGATCTATCCGGCGCTGTGGGTCTTTTATCTCGCGCGCAAGCGCCAGTGGCGCGCGCTGGCGGCGTTGGTCCTGACGGCGGCCGCCCTGGGGGCGCTCGCGCTGCCGATGTTCGGCTTCGAGACGCTGCGGACCTATGTGGTCGAGGTCCTTCCGCGCACGTTCAAGGGCGAGGCCAACGACCCCTACTGGCCGCAGTTCAACACCTGGACCGTGCTGCTGCTCCGGCTTTTCGTCGCCGAACCGGATCTCAATCCGCATCCGCTGATCCTGGCGCCGTCGCTGTACGCCGTCCTGCAGCCTCTGTTGCAATCGGCCCTGCTGGTCTTCGGGGTATGGTTGGTCAGCCCCCGTCGCTTGGAGCCGCTGCGCGAAAAGCTGGAATGGGCGGCCTTCGCGACGTTGCCGTTCGTCCTGTCGGCCGGATCGTCGACCTATCATTGTGTCGTCCTGATTCTGCCCGCCGCCCTGGCGGTGGCGGTCCTCGCCGAGACGCAGCGCCGCCGCGACGCGGTCCTGGTGCTCGCGCTCTTCGCGATCTGCTGCTTCCCCTACTACCGATACGTTCCGGTGGCGCCCTCCGGTTGGCGCATCTTCCTGGGATTTCCGCGCCTCTACGCCATCGCCGCCCTCTGGGGGTGTCTGGCCTGGATGCTCTGGCGACTTCGTCCCGACCTCGGCCGCAAGGCACCCTTTGCGATCGTGTTGGCGCTGCTGGTCGTCTCCGGGGTGCTCTCGACGCGGCGCCATCTGCGGCCGGGGGGTGGCACGCGTCTCTCGCCGTCGACGCCGACGCTCGTGGCGGCGACGCCGGCCCTGCGCCGCGACGAGCTGTATTTCTCCCGCATGGACGACGACGGCTACACCGTCGATCGGATTGGTTCGGCTCTGCCGCCCGAGTTGCCCCCCGGCATCGATCTCTTTCACCCGACCTTCCCGACCTTCCCGGCCTTCGCGCGCGGCTCGACCGACGGGTGGGTCGAGGTCGCCTCCAGCGTCTCCCGCGTCTCGACCATCGCGCGCTTTTCGCCCGACACCCCGACGGCGGGGTCGGCCGCGCTCCGCACCGAGATCGACGACGGCGAAGATCCGGTAGCGTCGCCCGACGGCCGGTGGGTGGGCTTCCTCCGCGAAGATCGGGGACGGGCCGGCCTCTGGCTGTGGGACACGCGCGCGAACAGCGCGCGGGCGATCGTCGACAGCGCGAACGACGTCCTCGATTTTGCATTCTTCCCCGACGATCGAATCGTGCTGGCCGCCCGCCCCGATGGACGCCCGCGGCTCTTCTTGGTCGACGCGGCTTCCGGACGCCTCGATCCCGTCCCCGGCCTGTCGGATCGGCCCGCCCGCTATCCGGCGGTGTCACCCGACGGAAGCTGGCTGGCCTACGCCGAGGAGAACGGCGGCGCCTGGCAGCTCTGGGTATTGGGGCTCGGCAGCGACGAGCGGCGGCGGCTGACCGACGGCGACTGCAACGCCGTCACGCCCGCATGGCTCGCCGACTCGAAGACGGTGGTCTTCCCCTCCGATTGCGCCCGCGGCCTCGGTCAAACGGCGCTGTGGCGGATCGCGGCCGTCCCGTAGTCCGACCGCTCACGCTCGAGCGCGCGCAGAAGCCAAGCCCAGAGCACGAACGCACCGTAGAGACGAGGGTAGGCGAGCAGCGCCCACCAGCGGCGTTGAAGCGCGGGAAGGTCATAGACGGTATGCGGCACGTTCACGAGCAGCGTGGCCACGGCCAGCACCACTCGCGGGCCGAACGCCGCATGCATCGTGACCGCCCACCACCAAGCGACGATGACGGCGGGCAGGATCAAGACATAGTGGTAGCTCTCGGCCAACGGTGCCAGCGAGACGACGAGGGCGCCGAACATGGCCAGGGAAAGCGCCCGAACGCCACGGTCTCCTTCCTGGAGCCGCTGGCGGCGAACGGAGACGGCGGCCGCCCACATCGTCACCATCGCGGCCAGAGCGAACGCGACCCACGGGTGATGCGCGATGGGGAGTGGATTCCACTGCGGGTCGCCAACGAGCAGGTGCCCCATTAGGCTGGCGACGGTCTGATAGGTGCTGATGTGCTGTACCGGATCCGAGATCAGCGGCGGAAGGTCGTGCAGGAAGCTCCGCCAGGCGCCCACGCCGATGAACGGTAGCGAGCCGAGTCCGACCGCAACTGCTGTGACGATGGCAGCCAGAACCGTCCGCCACTGCCGGCAGAGCAGCAACAACAGCAACAGCCAGCCGCCGGCCGCTTTGAGGATCAATAGGAGCCCCAACGGCACACCGGCCTTCAGACGGGCCGCCTTCCCGCCTTCGATCATGAGCGCGAAGTGAACGCAGAGCAGCAAGAACATCAGGAGATAGAGTTGGCCCTGGTGCAGGTTTTCCGCGATCGGCACGAAAGCGCAGGAAAGCGCGCCCAACAGCACGACGGGAGAAGTACGTGCGGGTGCGCTCGTCAGACCCAGCGCGCCGGCGAGCACCGCCAGTCCCCCCCACCAACCGAGCACGCTGAGCCAGACCCAGATCATCCGAGCGCGCGAAGGGGCCAGCCAGGCGAGCGGGCCCAGCGTCAGGCTCGCCGTCGGTGGTTGGCCCGAAAAAATATCCAGCACATGGTTGAAGCCCAGCTGGTCGATGCGTGCTTGGAACCAGCGCTCGTCCTCGACCCGCGCCAGATCGCCGGGAGACTCGAGGAGCGTCCGAGACGCCGTGTAGTACGCCGCGAACCCGTTGGTGTTCGGATTTCGCGACGCGGGCACGACCACCAGCCCGAGGTACCCGGCCAGGATCGCGCCACAGGCCAGCGCTTCAATCCGCCCCTTCACCATAGCTTCGATCCGGGCTGGAGAGTCCAGACGACCGCCGATTCCAAGCGAACGGCCTGTGCCGGAATACGGCCGTCGCCGAGGCGGTTTTTCACATCCTGCGCCGCGCTGGACAGCGTCGCGCCCGGGCGCTGAAGGTCGACGACGTGGGTCGCGTCGGCTGGCAGATCGCCCACCAGGGGGTTGATTCGATCGAAGGGGATCCTCGAGTAGGCCGCAAGGACCATCCTTCCCACATAGTCGTCTCCGAGGGTCGTGACGCGCAGCTGCTTTCGCAACTCGACGGGCGTGGTTTCCAGATAGCGGGCGACTTCAAAGGGGACGCGAAACTCGAGCTCACTCGAAGACTCGGCGACGAAGTGCGTGGCGCCGGGAACGAAGAATATCGCGATGGCGGCCACGGCGACCACCGTGACGGCGAGCCCAGCCTTGGGTTGGCCCCCGAAAAGTGGACGCACGAGCGCCCGATCCAGTCCGAGCTGCAATCCGACCGCGGCATAGAAGAGCACGAAGACGACCGGCAGGAAGGTCGCCCGCAGATTTCCGGGCGAGTAAGGATTCGCCAAAAATGTCAGCCCGAGATCGCCAATCAAGAAGATCAGGATGACCAGGTGGGATCGTCGGCGGCCCGCGCCAATCAGAGACAACGCGAGACCCAGGCCCGCCAGAGGGAAGAGCCACGCGTTTCCCGTTTGCCAGCGAATCTGGTGCACGAAGGTGGTGATCCGCTCTGCCGGCGCCGGCCGATGCAGGAGCGTCGTTCTGGGAGAAAGCACCAGCGCGAACAGCAGCCAGCCAAGCGCAGCCGCACCGTACCGGCCGGCCAGCCCCGCTGCCGACCGCATCCCGCGCCCGATACCGCTTTGGATGGTGGTCTCGACCAGCTCGACGGCGACCAAGGCTGAGACGAGAATCCAACCTTCGTACCGGGTGAGACAGGCGAGATTGATCGCCACCAGCGCGAGCCAGCGCTGGCGCCGGTCGCCGGGCTGTTTATGGAAAAACAGCCCGGCGAAGATCAGACCTAGGAAGAGGACCTCCTGGTAAGGCACGGTGGCCAGCGCGACGAAGAGGGCATTGGTCGCCAGGAGGGCCGCGAAGAGCAGCCCGACGGAATGGGTGAAGAGACGTGTGCCGAGCGCCGCGGAGGCCACGACCGTAGCCGCGGACAGTCCAGCCAGCACCAGCCGCAACACGGCGATGCTCTTGGTCACTCTGCCGACCAGAAAAACCACGATTTGCAGCAGCGGCAGCCAGCGATCCACCAGGATGTGGTCTCGGCCGATGACCCTTCCGTACGGATCGGACCAATACATCGGCGGATGCCGGTGAATGAGAATGGCCGACAGGGCAAAGCTTCCGGCGGCCAACAGGAGCGGCAGCCCCCATCTGAACCCGGCGTCCGGCACGGGCGCGGCTTCGGGCGCGAACCCGCCCCGCCCCGTCACCACAGCTTGGAGCGCATTCCGACCCGCAGCGTGCAGACGCAGCGTTGGCAGGTCGGGTTGGTCGCCACCTCCAGCGTGCGGCGGAACGCCGGCATCGCTTCGGTCAGAAGCGTGGCCAGCGGGCGCTGGCGGAGATTTCCGACGGAAGGATGAAAGAAGCAGGGCCGGACGCTGCCATCGGCCTCGATGACCACGCTGGTCCAGGGCGCGTTGCAATCGACGCTGGGGAACGGTCCCTTGCCCAGGTGCGCGCGGTAGTAGGCCACCAGTCGCCGGAGGCCGGCCGGCCCCGGTACGATTCGCCGCGCGGCAAGCTCGGCGGTGCGGGAACGGATCGTCGACTCGACCACGCGCTCAAATTCGTCCAGGTCTTCGTCCCGCAGCAAGAGGTCCGAGCTCTCGGGGACTTCGGCGCGCGGCAGACTGCGGTGGTTGAAGGCATCCGAGGTGACGTCGGCGGTGAGGAACGAGATCTGATCGAACCCCATCTCGAAGGACTTGGCACAGAGCTCGGAGAGATAGCGAAAGTTGTGGCGGTGGATGGTGCTGCGCGCCCGCAGCGGGATCGAAGGCGCGAGACGGCGCAGCTTGGCCACCCCGGCCGCGACGACCTCGAGCGCGTCGACGCCGCGGATCGCCCGGTAGAGCTCCGCCGTGTGGCCGTCGAGCGAAACGGTCACGTCGACGAACCGTTCGGCGATTGCCGGCGCGTGACGCTCCAGCGCCAGGCCGCTCGTCAGCAGGTGGAGCGTCATCCCCGCCTTGAGGAAGGCATCCGCCACCTCCATCACGTCGGCGCGCAGGAGAGGCTCGCCACCGGTCAGGACCACCACCTTGGTCCCGAAGCGCGGCAGCTCGGCGGCCAGCGCGCGGATCTCCGGGAGCGTCAGATCGCCCGCGCCGTCGGCCCGCCACCAGTCGCAGGAGATGCAGCGCGAGTTGCAGCGGGCCGTCGGCGCGAACAGCACCAGCGGCAACGCGTGGGTCTGGTCGGTCAGCTCGCCGAGCTTGACGAGTAGGTTCGAGCGAAGCTGCCCGGGAGACAGCACGCCCAGACTCTAGCACGCGCGTCCGGGCGCCCCGGCGGGTGTCGGCGGATCGGAAGCCGATCACCTGCCGGTCACCCGCCGATCACCCGCGAATCACCCGCGAATCACCCGGATGATGATCCAGATCAGGATCAAGAGCAGCAGTATCCCGAGCAGGATCATCCAGAGCGCCGGCCGGGCGGCGTGCTCCAGCGCCTCGATCGAGGTCAAGACCTGCACCGACCCCGTGGGGCCGACCGAGAGCCGGTAGAAGTTGGGACCGACCTGCGTCACGACCGCGCCGCCGAGACCGGACAAGGCGTGCTTCCAGCCAGTGAGCGGACCGTCGTGCGACACGAACAGCGTGAACGATGGCTGCGGCACCAGCAGCTTGGCCGTCCCGTTCTTGGTCTTCACGGTCGTTCCGCTGTCGTGCCAGACGTAGGCCGTATAGGTCGGCATCACCTTCTCCACATCCTCGTAACCGAGGCGCCCCGAGGCCACCAGGCCACTCAGCACCGCCGCGTCCTTTTCGGTGACCCGACCCGGTGTCAGCGAGGCCAGCGCGCCCATGCGCTGCTTGGCGACCGCCGACAGATCACGCCCGGGCGCCGGCTGGGGGTTGGGCGGCGGCGTCTCCTCGACCTTGGCGGGGAGATTGGAGGTCTTGATGTAGACGTAGACGTCGCGCGGGCTGAGCGTGCCGATGTCGATGCGCGCTGTTCGCTCCAATTTCGACGAGTGGTCGAAGTCGAAGTTGTTCCAGATGCTCGAGGTCGAGAACTGGACCGGCGACCCGTTCGAAGACAGCTCCGCCAGGATGCACTGGTGCGAATCGCGCGGCCCCAGCGCGTCGGGCACGCACCCCGGGAAGAGGTCGGGACGGTAGTCGCACTTCTGTCCCGCGGTCATCGTCCAGCTGCACTTAAGATCGAACTGGGTGCCGCCCGTGATCGAACCGGCCGCGCCGCTTCCGGTGGCCGCCGCGCAGCTCGGATCGGGCACCGTGACCCACAGCGGCGAGTCGCCGACCGCCGAGCCCCAGTCCGCGATGCGGAGGTTGGCCTTGATCGCGTTGGGATTGAAGGGCGTGGTCGTGTTGTTGGTCGGCTTGACGTCGAAGTTGTTGGGGCTGTTGACGTCGATCGCCGTCCCGGACCCGATCGCGTTGGTGACCGAGATGTCCGAGTAGACGATGTCGATCCCGGCGGCGCAGGTGCCGCCCACGGTGCTCACGTTGAACCAGGCCGCCGACGCCGGCGCCACGCTGCCGAGCGGCTCGGGGAAGGTGAGCGGATCGGTGGTCGGATCGACGTCGATCGCGCCCACCGGCCACTTGGCGCGGTCGGTGGTGGCGTCGTGCTGGACGTCGGTCTCGTACCACATGTCGAAGGTGTCGCCGAGATCGATCCCGCCGGCCGCGGCGGTCATCGGGACGCGCAGCCGGATGACCCACTCGTCGCAGACGACCGGATCCATGGTGGTGTCGCAGAACGCGTCGAGGCGCGCCTTGGCGCCGATGTCCGTGGGGACCGTGCCGAGTCCCCAGGTCCCGCTGGTGCCGGCCCGCGTGTAGGCGGTCGCCGTCATCACGCCCGGCCCCACCGTGCCCGCCGTGGTGTTGGTGAGCGCGTCGCGGGTAAATTGAAGGATGGTTCCGTTGCCGGTCCCGGTCGGGTTGAAGAACCCGACCCACACCTGATCACCGGGACCCGCCGCGTTGGGATCGGGTTTGACGTGCCAGCGCAGCAGCAGGAACTTCTGCGTCCCCTCGGTCTCGACCAGCGCGTTGAAGTTCACCGTGCCGTGGCTGAATCCGTAGGATCCGACCCAGCGGGGATCGTCGAAGGGCGCCGCGCCGGTCCACCAGTCGGGCAGTCCGGGTTGCCCCGGCACGCCACCCCCGCCCGGCGGCAGACAGATCGAAGCGGCCTGCACCGCCCGCAATCCGAACAAACAGCTGAAGGCCCCAATGGCCGAGGCAACGATTCGAGCCTTTCGATTCCCCCCGCTTGTCCGCACGCTTGTCCGCACGCTTGTCATCCCAACTCCCTCCTGGTGATTGAAAGGGCCGCATTATTGCCGGCGAAGAAACCACCGCAAGTTAATGACCGCGGTGGAGCTGCTTGACCTGCCTATTGTGTGATGAGGATGTAGTAGTTCGTCGCGGCGCCCGATTGGGGCGTGGTGCCGGTGAGCGTCGTCGGGAGAGGACTTCCCCAGCCCGTCGTGAGCGACTGCCGCGTCACCGTCGTGCCGCCGGCCATCGCCGCCTCGAGCGGCGTCACGGTGTCATAGACCGCCATGATCCAATAATTCCCCATGCCGAGCTGAAGCGGGGTGACCGCATATTCGTTGCGGCCGGGCAGCACCGCCTTGTTCTGCGCCGAGGCCAGCAGTTGTGACGGCGCATTGCCGACGTCGGTGTAAAGCCCAATGCTGACCAGCGAGCCGCCGGCCGGGCCCGCCACCAGGCCCAGCGAGCGCACGGTGAACGACGCGGCGACCGTCACCGACTCCCCGACCAGGACGCCGGCCGTCTTGTTGCTGGCGGCGCCGAGATCGGCGTAGTAGCCCACCGATGTCGGCGGCGCGCAGGCGGTGGTCGTGTTCCAGCAGTACTGGCCGGCCGAGCAGGTGGTGGTGGCGCCCTGGATGCAACCTTGCACGCTCGAGCAGGTGAGCAGCGTCGCATCGGCGATGCAGCTCTTGCCCGTCGCGCTCCCACATCCGTTGGTCGGCGGCGGGCAGTTACAACCGGCCACCCCGCCGCTCACCGAACAGACCAGACCCGTTGCGGCGCAGTTGGTGTCCGCCTCGTGCAGGCAGCCCATCGCGCTGGTACAGGTCACCAGGGCGGAGCCGCTGCTGCAGGAGGTCCCGGCCGTCGGACAATTCGGGACGCTGGGACAGACGCAGGTTCCGCTCGGGAAGCTGCCGGAGCAGACCATGCCCGTCGGGCAGGACGCGGTCGCCGCCGAGAAGCACCCGTTGCCGTCCTGGGTGCAGGTCACGAGCTCGCCGCCGCTGCAGTAGCTTCCGGAGGTGCCCGACTGACAGGCGGCCACGGAAGGACAGCTGCAGCCGGCCGACGGCAACGAGCCGGTGCAGGTCTGCGGCGAGGGGCAGGTCTTGAGGGGGGTCGCGGTGAGGCAACCGTTCACCTTCGCGCAGGTGACGACCATGGTCGACCCGGCGCTGGCACAGACCGTCCCCGTCTGACCCGCGCAGATGGTGGGCGCGGCTGGACAGACGCAGGCCGCGCTCGGCAGGGATCCCTGGCAGGTCTGGGGAGCGCCGCAGGGCTGGTCGTCGGTCTTGCTCAGGCAACCGGTGTTGGGGTCGGACCCGCAGGTCTCGAGCTTGCCCGAGATGTCGCATAGCGTGCCGGCGCTGGAACACTCGGTGGGCGGCGTGGGACACGTGCCGCAGGTCACCGAGCCCGCCGCCCCGGTGCAGGGCTGCACGCAGGCCACCGGCTGCGTCGCGACCAGGCACTTGTTGCCGTCGAGCGAGCAGGTCACGATCGCCTTGCCGGTCGAATCGCAGAACGTCCCCGGCTGACCGGTGGTGCAGGCCGACGGCTTACCTGGGCAGGTGCAGACGGCGCTGGGGAACGTGCCGCCGCAGGGCTCGGTGGTCGGGCAGGTGGTGCTGGTCGACGAATAGATGCAGCTGCCGCCGTCGACCGCGCAGGTCACCAGCGAGCCGCCGACGCAGGTGTTGCCGGCGCCCGTGCAACCGGTCGGCGCCGCGGGGCACTGGCAGGCGGCGCTGGGCGCGCTGCCCTGGCAGGTCTTGCGGCCCGTGCAGGCGACGTCCGAGCTCCAGGTCGTGCAATTGCCGACCGCCACGCAGGTGTCGAGGCCGTTGGTTCCGCAGCGGTGATCGCCCACCGCACAGAGGTTGGCGATGCACCCCCCGTCGCCGACCGAACCGTCCCCCGCCTCTCGTCCGGCGCCGCCGCCACCGCCGCCGCTGCCGCCATGTCCGGCACCGCCGCCGCCACCGCGGC
>OCTA010002320.1_pt1 | contig 17370 bp, 16 predicted proteins | sample 1538991 | NCBI WGS metagenome assembly OCTA01 (sample SAMEA3539302, study PRJEB22396) | soil metagenome | biome: tundra; feature: field; material: soil | place: USA | collected 2010-05 | depth 0.15 m | reverse complement strand
TCACGACGGCGAAGACCAGTTGCAGCAAGTCCATGAGGTTGTTGTAGCGGGTGGCGATGTAAGCGGCGCCGATGGACAACAGCACGCCCACCACGGTGGTGGCGCGGCCCACCGTCAGGTAGTGGCGATCGGGCGCGCCGGGGCGGATGTAGCTCTGATAGATGTCGTAGGTGAAAACCGTGTTGAACGCCGTGACATTGCCCGCCATGCCGGACATGAAGGAGGCCATGAGGCCGGTCAGGCCGACGCCCAACAAGCCCGCCGGATAGAACTGGGCCATGAGGGTGGTCAGGACAAGATCGTAGTTCGGGCCGCCGGTGGCTTTCAGAGGGAAGGCGTAACCGAGGTTCATCTTCGAAAGAACCAGCGCGGCGATGCCGGGCATGATGACGATGAAGGGCAAAAACATCTTGGGCAGGGTGCCGATTAGCGGCGTGCGGCGGGCGGCCGACATGGAATCGGCGGCCATGGCGCGCTGGACCACCAGAAAGTTCGTACACCAGTATCCGAACGAGAGCACGAAGCCCAGACCGGCGACCATGCTGAAGATCTCGACCCCCATGGGGTTTTCGGTGGGACTGCCCAGATAGCGCCAGGCGTGGAACATTTCCGGGTGGTCGGCAAGGTGCGCCTTCATGCCTTCCCAACCGCCGGCCTTACTGACCGCCAGGATGGCCAGCGGCGCGAACCCCAGTACGATGAGGAGAAACTGGAGGACCTCATTATATATGGCGCTGGTGAGGCCGCCGAGGAACGTATACGCCAGCACGATGGCCGCCGAAGCCAGCACGGACATGTTGAAACTCCATCCCAGCACCAGATGCAGCAACAGCCCCAGGGCATACATGGAGGCGCCCGATACGACGATGGTCATGACCGCGAAAGAAAAGGCGTTGAAGGCGCGGGTCTTTTCGTCGAAGCGCATCTTCAGGTATTCGGGCACCGAACGGGCCTTGCTGCCGTAGTAGAAGGGCATCATGAAGATGCCCATGAACAGCATGGCGGGGATGGCGCCCAGCCAATAGAAATGAGCGGTCATGATGCCGTACTTGGCGCCCGAAGCGGCCATGCCGATGAGTTCCACCGCGCCAAGATTGGCCGCGATGAACGCCAGGCTGGTGATCCAGACGGGGACGGAGCGCCCGGACGTGAGGAAGTCGCCGCTGGAGGAGATGCGTTTGCGAAGTCTCCAACCGATGCCTAGGACAAAGGCGAAATACAGGGCGAGGATGACGTAATCTACCGGAGCGAGTTTCACTGATAGGGCCTCTGCAGTCTCCGAAGGAATTTAAGATTTGAAACCCCTGAGTTTAGCGCCGGGGATCGGCAAAAGCAAACGCGGGTGGCGCGCTTTGCGCGCTGGGGCTGGGGACTGGGGGCCGGATCGCGGGTTGCGGGATCGTACTTGATTTTGCTTCCCCTTCAATTTTGGGTTCGCTTCAGTTCGCTTCGTAATTCTGTGTTTTGAAGGCGTTGAGCGGGGTTCGGAGGCTCTCCATCTTGGCCGCCGGTTCGCGCCGGTTTTGGCTGGCCTGCAACAGTGTGAGCGGGGTGAACCACCTGCGTTTCGAATGTGGCGTGGATCTCAAGGCCCGGCCGCAGGCGGAACCGCCTGCGCCACCAAAACAGATACTGTGTTTGGAGTGGTGGGGCAGGCGGTTCCGCCTGCCTAGACCGATGACGGGCGATTTTTTCACGGCTTCTAAGGGAGCGGCAAGCGAAACTCAATAAGTCTGTTGCGAACAGGGATACTCGGGAGCGATAATATCGGTTGTCCTGGCCCTCACCCACTATGGCTCCAGTCCAAACCGGCGAACAACTCGACCATTACAGCATCGACACGCTCGTTGCGCGCAGCGGCATGGCATCCATCTTCCGCGGTACGGATTCGCACACAGGCCGCCCGGTGGCCATCAAGATCCCGCATCCGGAAGTGGATCACCCCGGCGTGATGAAGGTCCTGGGCGGCGGCGACGACCTCAGCCAGCTCTCCGGCGCTAATCCCTTCCTGATCGTGAACGACCGCGTGCTGAACAACCCTGTACCGCCGCGCGAAGTCGACCCGCAGATCGCACCGCAGCTTCAGGAAATCGTCTACCGCGCCCTGGAGCGCGACCCCAAGGGCCGCTATGCCAGCGCGCGCGAGTTCGCCTGGGACCTGCGGCATCCGGACCAAGTGGGCATGGCGCGTCCCGAACTGCGCGATTGGAAGCAGCGGCGCACTCCGTGGACGCGCAAGATTCTGCTCTATGCGATGCTCGCCCTGATCCCCGTAGCGATTTTCGGATTGCTGCTGCTGGTCGCCCGCCACGCATGAGGAAGCACATGAGTAAGACTGTCGTACTCCTGGTGTTGGTTCTGGCCGCTCTGCTGGAAGCCGGCGGCGATGCATTAGTCCGGCTGGGCCTGCGCTCTTCCGGGGCGGCCCCCAAGCTCCTCTTCTTCCTCGCCGGAGCCGCGGTCCTGTTCCTGTATGGCTTCGCCGTCAATACGCCCCCATGGGATTTCGGCCGCTTGCTCGGCCTCTACGTGGTATTCTTCTTTCTCTTTGCGCAAGTAATCTCCTGGGCGGTCTTCCATCAGAGGCCCGGTGTTGCCGTGCTGATCGGAGGCGCGTTCATCGCCGTTGGCGGCATCATCATTTCGCTCGGATCCTGATGTGGAAGGGAACTCACGCATTCCTGGCTTTGACGTCCAGCCGGGCGCGATCCATTTACTTCATCGTCTCCAGGTCGAGCCGGATCATGTCGCCGGCCTTGATGAATTGCGGCACCATCACTTCCACCCCGTTGGCAAGCTTGGCCGGCTTGAAGGCGCTGTCGGCCTGCTGGTGAGCGGCGGGAGCGGTGTCGGCGATTTTCACTTCGATCGCGCCCGGGAACAACACGTGGACCGGCCGTCCGCTGACGAAGTCGACCGCCAGCCTCATGCCCGGCTCCAGAAAGGCGGCGCGGGAACCCACCACCGCGCTGGCGATCTCGGTCTGCTCGTAGTTCCCCGGATTCATGAAACAACAGTGATCGCCGTCCGCATAAAGGAATTCCAAAGACTGCCTCTCGACGGGAAGATCCTGCAGCCTGAGTTCGGCGCGGAAGTTATGCTCGCGAGACGTTCCGGTATCGACGTTTTGCAACCGCGCGTGGGTGACGCCGCCCATCTGGCCCTGGCCGGGGTGGTATTCGGCGCCGACCACGCGGTAAGTCTGATTTTCCAAAACAATCGCCATTCCCGCGCGCATTTGAGATGCAAGCACCATGGTCAGCTCCTCTCCCGCTCCGGATGCGGGCAAACGAATCGATCGGTTACTCTTCTTAGTATATGGCCCTTTCATCAAAGGCGGATACTGGGGTCCGATTCTGTCCCAGCGAGCGTCGCCGGCCCCCGCGGGAGGACCGGGAATAAGTGCGTCCCGCAGGTCCGCTCGCCGAGTCGGTCGCCGCGCGCTTCTCCGCCTTCCCGCAGGTTATAGCCATCGCACTGGCCGGATCGGAAGGCGCCGGGGAAGCCGACGCGCTTTCGGATATCGACCTGTACGTGTACGCAGACGCGGAGATCCCCATCCCGGCGCGGCGCGCGGCGGCCGGCGATTTTGCGGACCGCATGGAGATCGACAACCGCTTCTGGGAGCCGGGCGATGAGTGGATCGACCGCGCCTCCGGCCGGAGCATCGACATCATGTATCGCAGTCCGGCGTGGATTCAGGATCAACTGGCGCGCGTGCTGGAGCGCCACGAGGCTTCCATCGGTTACTCAACCTGTTTCTGGTGGAATGTCCTGCACTCGCGTGCGCTGTACGATCCCACGGGTTGGTACGCCAGTCTGCAGCAGACCGCGCGCCAACCGTATCCTGCGGAGTTGCGGCGCGCCATCGTCGCCAGGAACTTCCCGATCCTGCGCGGCAACATTTCCTCGTACCGGCGCCAGATCGAGGCAGCTATCGCGCGCGGCGATTGGGCCAGCGTGCACCACCGAGTGAGTGCGTTCCTGGCCAGTTACTGGGACATCCTGTTCGCCGTGAACGGCGTGCCGCATCCCGGCGAGAAGCGCACCGTGGACTATGCCCGGCGCCTCTGCAAAAAGCTCCCTCCCGGCTGGGAGGAAGCTGCCGGAGCGCTGCTGCGTCAGCCGGCTCTCGCGCACCTCGACCGGCTGGCCGATGGGCTGGAAGAGACGCTTCTGGAGTTGGAGGCGAATGCATGAAGCGCTCGTGGGAATCGAAGAAGGAAGCGGCTGTTCAGGAGCTTCTGAAAAAGCGCACGGCCATCGAAAAGGCGTTCAATGAAAACCTGAAGGAGATCGAAGACCAGCTAACCGAACTTGGCTACACCAGGGAACCAGATTTCGTTCCGGTTCCGGCGTCGAGGGTTCAGCCGTTCCGCAAGGCCAAAGCGAAGTCGGCTCGTGAAATGGTTTGCCCGATTTGCACCGTGGACCCTGAGAAACCTGTGCTTGGACACGACGGCAGAAAGCATAAGGGACAAAAACAGAAGCGCCCTTTTACGGCGGCGGAATTGGCGGCTCGGTAACATCCAAAGGTCATCAGGAACCCAGTAATCGACCAGCCAAATGGCTTTTCTAGCCACGATCATAGCGTGATTCGAGCTTGTTGGGTACTTCCTCATCGACCCACCGCCTTATTTGGTTAGCCATCCGTCGTATGAAGCTCTTGTCGCGTTGAAACTGTAGGTCCGGGCTGAAGACCTGCTTCGTGTCCGTCCTAAACGCTTGCGTGAACCATATCACCTGCGTATCAATCTCTGCCCGCAATTTGTCTAGTTGCTCTTGCGATCTCTTGAAGTGTTGAGCCTGCGGCCAGTCCATTACAGTCGGCGGTGTATCGTTGACCCTCTGCCAAGTCTCAAGGTCCCGAAATGTCGATTGCAAGCGCACAAATCTTTCACCGATTTCCTTTAGAAACTCGATGACAGTTCTCGAACGGAACAAGAACTCAGCCGGGGCAGTCTTCTCTAAAAACTGACCATAACCATGTTGCTCATGGCTTCCTTGCGCTTTTAGCAATGTGACAATGAAGTCGAGGGTGCCTTTATATACTTCGAATCGCTTGTCGAATAAGTCCTGCTTCGCCCTTTTCGTCTGAAGGTACCACTGCGTTACCCCAACGATGACCGCCACCGACGCAGCAATGAGCGGTCCAAGTGCTTGTAGATAGCCAAGGAAGTCACGACGTGGCGCTGGTGGCATCTCGACCTTAACCACAATCGGCGGTTGGGCCGGTTGTTGGGCAGAAGGTTGCGACCAGCCGGGAACGCTGAGAAGGGTGAGAGTGAAAAGGAATCGTCGCATCGTGTTGGCTCCTATCCGCAAATTCCTCTGTGTTTAGTCGAATGGTATTGGCACGGAAGGCGCTCTAAGGAAGTAGTTAACGACCATTCCAAGAATCACTGAAACCAGGAGAAGTGGCCCAATGAGACGCAAGAGTGTTTGTGGAGTGGTTTCAGGCACTTTATTACGCTTAATGAGCCAGCGGGTATAGATCATACCGAACCCCAGACTGCAAATCATCATGAATATATTAACAAGTGCATAAACCCACCAATGCTCAAGTCCCAATGCATGGAGAACTTCAACTGTGTGTTGTTCTTCCATTGCACCCGATGCTGTGATAGATGTTTCGGCGGGGCCAGCAATAATAAACTGAATCACTGCGCCATCATCGTGTTCCAGGATTTTCCACGAGACTGCGACCGTACCGTCCGCTATATGACTTTGGTCCAATACGACCTGAGTGAGCGGCCTACTGATATGGCGTATTCGGGCTTCCAGAATTGGTACTTTGGGAGTAGTCTCCAGAATGATTGGCAAAAGAATCTGTTCAGGCCGTATGGATTCCTTGCCAGCGTTCCAGAGTTCGACTTGCAATGCCGTTACGTCCGTTGAGACATCCTTGCCCTTATACTGAATATGCAGGTCTGAACTCTGACCACTCTTAACGATGGTCGTTTTCGATGGGTTGACGTAAAGCGAAAGCTCCCTGGTCCTAACGCCTTGGACCCCGAAGTACATAGTTGCGCCAAAAGAGAGTACGCCAAGAAGGAAACTCACCGCATGGCTGGCAAGCGGATTCTGAATGAACCACTGCGTGATTTTGCCGTGCACTTTCGTCTTGCCTGCTGCTGCATTGTCGAGCGGTGCTGGTGGCGGGTCCATGCGTTTTGTGTCCTTACGCACATTTTAACGCAACCTTTGGCGTCAGACGAACTCAAGGCTTTCGGTCGGCGTCGTCCCGCACTTCTTTCGCTTCCGCCCGGATCAGAGCCAACCGGCGAAGCACGGCGTCAGCGTCCACCTTTTGGTTGTGCGTCATTTTTCTGATGCACGTCATGGCGATTCGAAGACCGCCCCGTAACAGCGCGCAAAGCGCCCACCCGGCCCCACCACCGCCTTTCGATCCAACCACTTGGGCTTTGATCGTTCAAGTAGGACACCGCGCTATACTCGTGGTGTGAGGTATTTTCTCCGCCGGCGGCAGCCTCAGGTCTCGCGGATTCTACTCGTCGAGAGCGGCTCGCGCCACCTGATCGAGCACGTGCTGCCGGGCCTGCGCCGGACCTACGGCGAGCGGATCCCGATCGATCTGGCAACTTGTTACACGGGAGCGCCGGAGGGCATCGGCGCGGTCCACCGCGTCACGGATCACCGCGGACGCGACGGACGCCGCAAGCTCTATCGGGCGCTGGCGGCCAACCGCTACTCCATCATGGGAATCGTCTGCTCCGCCGAGCCCATTATGACCAAGTGGAAATGGGCGCTGGCCGCACGACTGCCGGTGAAGGTTTTTGTCATTAACGAAAACGGCGACTACTTCTGGCTGGATCGCGGCCATTGGCGCGCCATCCTGCACTTCGCGCTGTTTCGCGCCGGACTCACCGGTTCGGGGGCCACTCGCACGCTGGGCCGCCTGCTCGTATTTCCGTTCACTTTGTCGTATCTGTTACTCTATGCATCGACCGTGCATATTCGCCGCGCGTGGCGCAAAGGTTATCCATGAAAGCCATACAGATTAAAGAAACCGGCGGGCCGGAAAAGATGGAGTCAGTGGATGTGCCGCAGCCGGTCCCCGGACCGGGGCAGGCGCTGGTGAAGATCGCCGCCTCGGGCGTCAATTTCATCGACGTGTATTTTCGCATCGGGTTGTACAAGGCCGATTTACCGGCGACGCTGGGATCGGAAGGCGCGGGCACGGTGGAGTCCGTGGGCCCCGGCGTCACCGAGGTCGCGCGCGGAGATCGCGTGGCTTATGCCATGGCGCGCGGTTCCTACGCCGCATACGCTGTGGTCCCCGCCGCGCAGTTGGTGAAGATCCCCGCCGGCATCGATTTCCAGACGGCCGCGGCGGCCATGCTGCAAGGCATGACCGCGCACTATCTGACGCATTCCACTTTCGCGCTCAAAGCGGGCGACACCTGCCTGGTACACGCCGCCGCGGGCGGCGCCGGATTGCTGCTGGTGCAAATGGCCCACCGCATCGGCGCGCGCGTGTTCGGCACCGTCTCCACCGAAGCCAAGGCACAGCTTGCCAAACAAGCCGGCGCCGATGAAATCATCTTATATACGCACCAGGATTTCGAGGCCGAGGTGAAGCGCCTTACCGGCGGACGCGGTGTGGACGTGGTGTACGATTCGGTGGGCGCCACCACGTTTGCCAAGAGCTTGAATTCTTTGCGGCCGCGAGGCATGCTGGCGCTGTTTGGGCAATCCAGCGGCCCGGTTCCCGCGTTCGATCCGAACATTTTGAACGCCAAGGGCTCGCTCTTCCTCACCCGGCCGAGCCTGGCGCATCATTGTTTAACGCGCGAGGAACTCCTGTGGCGCGCGAGCGACGTGCTGGGTTGGGTGTCCTCCGGCGAACTGAAGATTCGCGTGGACCGCGCGTATCCGCTATCCGCGGCCGCCGAAGCCCACCGCGATCTGGAAGGGCGGCATACCGCCGGCAAACTCCTCCTGATCCCCGAGTAGCTCGCCGGCGATGAGCACCCAGACCAGGTTAACGCTCTCTTCGGTCCTGGTGATGACGGCCATTGTCGCCATCATTTCGATCCTCGATCTGGGCTATCAGATGGACGCGCAGTACGCGGCCACGCTGGAACACGCCGAGTTGCTGAAGGGCATGGCGTCGAACGCGGTCGTCGAAGCGCTGAACCGCGATCGCCAACACCCCTGGCGCGAGGCCCTGCAGGCGTCCAACCTGCAACGCAGCCTCATCGACATCATGAGCGCCTCGCACGCTTTGCTGGAGATCGCCGTTTGCGACAACGATTACGAGATCCTCATGGACAGCGATCCCAAGTCGCAGGGAAAAAAGTTCCCGCGCTATGCGAACTTCCGGCCGATCGTCGGCAACACCAACTGGCTGGACAAGGTGAGAATCCTCGGCCAGCAAACTTCCTACCAGCTCGAACAGCCGTTGGGTACCCCGGGCAAGCCCGACATGCTTTATGTGCGCGTGGTGATCTACCCGCCGCTAATCAGGCTGGATATCATGCCCACGCTGAAGAAAAGCGCCAGCGTGGCTCTGGCATCGGTGGCCGGCGCGCTCTGTATCACGCTGCTGTTTTCGATCATAGCGTTCCGGCCGCTGGGCCGCCTGGGACACCTGCTGGACTTGGTGGCCAAGGGCGAATACGACCCAAGCGCCCTCGCGCCAGTCTCCCGCACCGGCGCCGATGAGTTCGGAATCATGGCCAGCAAGGTCAGTCTGCTGGGCCAGCAGCTCCGCGGCGCGCAGTTCGATTTCTCCGATTTGCGCGGCAACTTCGAGCGGCTTCTCGATCAACTGGAGGACGCCGTGCTGATGTTCGGGCGCGACCGCCGCCTGGTGGTGGCGTCCGGCGCGGTCGAGAAATTCCTGGGCAAAATGCGCGCCGACCTGGTGGGCCTCGCCCTGCCGGAGGTTTTCCCGCCCAACACCACGCTGGGGCTGATGCTGGCCCAGGCCGCGCAAACCGGGCGTCCCATCCGCAACCGGCGCGTGCCCATCACCCGCGGCGATGGTTCGGGCGCATTCGTGGCTTTGCTCTCGGTGGATATCCTGGAGCCTCTGAGCTCGGGGAACAACCCGGGCCGCGGCACCGGTCTGCTGGTGCGCTTGCGCGATCCGGAGGCCGCCCGCCAGGTGGGCCGCCAACTGCAGACGGCGGACCGCCTTTCCGCCATCAGCCGCATCACCAGCGGCGTGGCGCACGAGGTCAAGAACCCGCTCAACGCCATCCTGATGCACGTGGAGCTGGCGCGCATGAAACTGGCCCGGGAGGACACCGATATCGGTCCGCAAATGGAAATCATTTCGCGCGAGATCCTGCGGCTGGATCGCGTGGTGAAGACTTTTCTGGATTTCACGCGGCCTGTGGAGCTGCATCCGGCGGAGGTGCCGCTGGATTCGTTCGTGCGTGAAATCGTGGATCTGGCGGCGCCCCAAGCCGAGGCGGCGGGCATCCGCGTTTCGGTCGGCGCGGATACGGACGGGGCCAATATCCGCGTGGATGGGGACCTGATGAAGCAGGCCATTCTCAACGTGGTGGTGAACGCCATTCAGGCCATGCCGCAGGGCGGCGAGCTGCGCATCGAGTGCGCCGTACGCGAGGAGGAGGCCGAGATTCGCATCAGCGACACGGGTGTGGGCATCCCGCCGGAGCTGCGCGACAAGATTTTCCGGCTCTACTACACCACCAAGCCGGAGGGCTCCGGCATCGGGCTGGCCATGACCTTTCGCATCGTCCAGTTGCACGATGGCGCCATCGACTTCACCAGCGAGCCGGGCAAAGGCACCACGTTCGTTGTGCGGCTGCCGGTTTCGGTTTAGGCAAAAACAACAAACCAGCCTGAATTTGTTTTATCCGTGTTCATCCGCGTTCATCGTCTTCGGCGAAACTGGCTTGCCCGTAGACAAATCCCGGGATGGGATGGCACTGGTTCAGAATTCCGGGAAGGCGCATGAATTTATTGGGGTCGATGTGAAAATGAAGACGAATCTCAATTCTCTCCCGTTGACGCCCGCCGCGCTGTTGCCATACTGCCGAGCAGGAAGCTGGTCGAATACTTCACGCCTTTCCTTCTGGATCTCGCCGCGTCAGGCTTGTCGAAAAAGACCATCCAAAGACACGTCGACAACTTGTGGCTTCCCGGTGGAGAGATCATCCGCGACGTCAACGAAGACCCTCCTCTGAGAAAGATCTCCGCGGAAAAGCTTGTCCGCAATGCGATCCATCGGGACGGCGGGCCGCTCATCCACAACGGCTGGGAAGACGAGCAGCTATCCTTCGATTCCACCTGCCGAAAGTTCCACCGCTTCCTCAATCAATCCCAGCGCTGAGGCCTACCAGTTACCCACAGATTTCCCGGACGAGCTGAAAAACAAAACGGCCTGAATTTGTTTTATCCGCGTTCATCTGCGTTCATCGGCGGCCAGATGGCCGTCCGCCGGTTAGTTAGCCGCGGAAACCGGAATGCTACAATCGAGGTTTCGATCGCAATGCGTTCGCTACATCATGAATCGCGCTGGTTTCGATTCCTGCGCGGCTCGCTCATCCTGCTGATCGTGCCGCTGGTGGGATGCACGCTGGGCCCCCGCAAGCAAGCCGTTCTGCCGCCGCCGCCCAAGCCTGTTGCCGTCCAACCGCCCGCGCCGGACCCGCCCCTTTCCATTCCGCAGACGGCCGTGACGCTTCCCAGCCCGCAGCCGGTCAATCCCGATGCCATCCCCTTAGTGCAGACCGCCCAAGCTCGCGCGCCGGGGAAGACGGGAGCTCTGCCCGCTCCGCACACCTCGCGGCCCAAAGCTGCGGGTCCACCGAAGCCGGGGCCAGAGCCCGAACCCGAGGCCCCGCCCCCGCCCACTCCGGCCCTACAGGAGCAAGCGCCTATCCAGCCGATTTTGAGCGGCGAGGAACAAAAACATATTCAGGGCGCCATCGAAGCGCGCAAGCGGGAAATCGACGAGAAGCTCAGCCACGCCAAAGGACGTCTATCGGGCCACGATAAATCCCTGGTGGAACGCATCAACTCTTTTGTGGCGCAGTGCGCGCAGGCCGGACAACGCGGCGATTACTCACAGGCGGACGCCCTGTCCGAGCGCGCCTTGATCCTGGCCCGGGAACTCCAGGGTGAATGACGAATTCGAGCAACGCCGACAGGCCAGGAGGCCTGTCCCACCGTGAATGACGAATTCGAGCAGCGCCGCCGCCTCATCGGGGCCGGACTAGAGAACCGCGAACTGGACGCCATGCTGGTCACGTCACCGGCCAGTGTCCGCTATCTGACCGGATTCACCGGCAGTAACGGGGCCGTGCTGGTGCTGCCCGGCGAGCGAATCTTCTTCACCGACCCGCGTTACGGCATTCAGTCCAGCCGCGAAGTCTCCTGCCGCACACAGGTGTGCAAAGGTCCCATTCTGCCAACCGTGGCAGCCGTCGTGGCCGGCAGCCGTATCCGGCGGCTGGGCTTCGAGCGCGCGCATTTGTCCTACGACGGCTTCGACCTACTGCGCGCCAACATGCCGGTGAACACATCGCTGGAGCCGGTTTCCGGCTGGCTGGAAGCGCATCGCATGTTGAAATCGGAAACCGAAATCGAGCTGATCCGGCGCTCCGTCGAGACCAATTCGAAGGCTTTCGAGCTGGCCGCGCGGCGCGTCCGCCCGGGCATGCGCGAGCGGGATCTGGCCGCCGAAATCGACCACCAGATGCGCCGCTTGGGAGCCGAGAAGCCCGCCTTTGAAACCATCGTGGCGGCCGGCGAGCGTTCGGCGTTGCCGCACGCGCACCCCACCGGCGCGGTGTTGAAACCACGGCAACTGGTGCTCATCGACATGGGCGCGTTCCAGGAGGGATACGCCAGCGACATGACCCGAATGCTCTTCCTGGGCGCGCCCGGCGCTCAAGTGAAGCGCTTATATCGCGCCGTGCTGGAGGCGCAATTGGCCGCCATCGACGCCGTGCGGCCGGGGGTGACTACCGCCCGAGTGGATCGGCAGGCGCGCAATGTTCTGAAGGCTTACAAGCTGGACCGCGCGTTTGTGCATTCCACCGGCCACGGCCTGGGACTGGAAATCCACGAACTGCCGCGCATCGGCAAGAAGGACAAAACACCGCTGGCCGCGGGTATGGCGATCACCATCGAGCCCGGCGTTTATTTGGAAGGTGTCGGCGGCATACGGATCGAAGACACCGTGGTGGTCACGGCAACCGGTTGCGAGGTGTTGACGCCGACCGGCAAAGAGCTGCGCGTGTTATAGCCGAGTTGCGACAGGAGACGCCGGTTGAAAGCCGGCAGTCGCGCTTCGCTCGCCGCTCCCTTTTCGTCCACAACCAGCTTGTGCGGTCGTCATCGCCATCACGGGTTCACGATGAACGCGCGGCACGCGCGCGCCGTTCGCAATCGCGGCTTGAGGCCAAACGTCGTCTAAGTTGTCCGGGCCTCCCTTCTGAGGAGGTTTGGACACTCCAACACGCTTGGTAGAACTGCCACGCAGGCCGTCCCGCCACAACTCAAAGTAGATTTCGGAAACACTCTGATCTATACTCGATAGCTACATGGACGTACCACGCTGGCTGCTTACCACCCTCCTGCTAGCAACCAGCGCGCTCTGTGCCCAGACTGCGCCAGTACCCGCATCCAGCGGAACTCAATCGGCAGTGGTCCCGCCTGGTTATTCCTATGGTCTTCAGTCTATGCGGGAACACGAGTACAACGCGTCTACCTGGCCGCACTGTACTCCGCGCACCCCAACATCGCAAAGCTGAAGATCGCACTGAACGAAGATGCAGTTTCCCAGATTCAGCGAATGGAGATCGGCCTGGCCTGCCTTGTGGTGTGGCTCACGCTTTACCTGCTGTGGTGGATCTTCCACAAGGAGAAGGAGGATGTGTAAGATGAGGTACTCATCGGTGCTGCTCGTCCTGCCCACTTGCGCTCTCGCGCTATTTGGCGCTCATGATTGTGACTGCTCGCATTTTCCGATACAGCCCGACCGTTGCGCACCCATATGCGCGCTTGACGCCGCGGCGGACGCACTTGCTAGTGTCATTGGCGTGTCCGGCAAAGGTGTTCCGCAGGAGCTGATAGATAAAGCGGAATGTTTCATCGTTGTGCCCGGTCTCGGGAAGGCCGCCTTTGCAGTAGGTGCGCAATCTGGACGCGGATTCACGGTCTGCCGTCGAGAAGGCGGAGGGGGTTGGACTGCGCCCGCGGCAATTCGAATCAAAGGGGGCAGCCTCGGCTTTCAGATTGGCGGCCCGGAAACGGATGTCGCCATGGCCGTCATGAACCGCGGCGCCGCGGAGAAACTGCTCCAGAGTGAGTTCACACTGGGAACTGACGCTTCGGTTGCCGCGGGCCCGGTGGGGCGCACCGCGTCCGCCGATACGGACGTGCAGATGCACGCCGGAATTCTGACCTGGTCGCGAACCCAAGGATTGTTTGCCGGAGTCTCGATCGAAGGCGGTGTCCTCAGTCCGGACGATCGGGTGAATCGCCAACTCTACGGCCTGGCGGTCGATAGCAAAGAGATCCTAACCGGACAAGTGAAAGCAACTGGTGCCGCTTCGAAGCTGGAAGCTGTGCTGAAGCGGTTTTCTATGCGGAAAACCCGTTGATTCAGTCGAACAATCGGCTAGTGGTTGGTTAACTCGAACTGTTAACCGGCGGCTACCGCTTCCACCGCCAGGTACTTTAGCCCGTACGAGTGGAACCCGCTGAGTCCGCGCGCATCCCGTAGAATTGCAGTGAAGGAACAGACCGGGTATGACTTTGAACGATGCATTCGAGGGACGCTCCATCAAAGCGACGCAGTTCGTGCAAAGGGGATCGCTGCTCTTACTGGCGGTGGCGGCCAGCCTGATGCTGGCATTCCAGCGTCACAGCGGAGTCACGCTGGGCGTAGTGCTGGCGTTTGGCACAGTCGTGGTTCCAGTAGGTTACGTGGTGGCGCGGCGTATGATCGAGAAGGTCCGGCAACGGGAGACGGAAGACCGCCTCATGATGCAGACCAGAACGTACCTGCAGAACCAGGAACCGGCGCGCGGTCCCGCCAGCAAAGGGCGTGCGGAAGAGTCGGACATCGAGATCCTGGCGCGCGCTATCGATGGACGGAAGCTGCCTATGCAAGACTTCCGGAAGTGCGATGGCATCGCCTCGCGGTTGCCGCTCGGCGATCCGGTGGTTTTCGACGCGTTGCCTCGCCGGTATGCCATCCTGAGTCTCTGCGACCGGCGCTTCGCGGACTTGGCCGCGAAGCTGCCCGAGCCTGCGTCCCTGCCGCTGCGTGAGCTTCTGCCGGCGCCGGCCACGTATGAATTCGGGTCCTGGAGCGCGGGCGCGCAAAAGCCAACCATCGAATATTCAAACGCGGTGATGGATGAGATCCGCATCCGGGCAGCGGAGGGCTTCGAGCGCGTGCGGAATAGCGGCGGCCTGGAGGTGGGCGGCGTTCTGTTCGGCACGCGGCGCGATGGCGTGCTGCGCATCCTGGCTGTACGGCCGATCGAATGCGAGTACGCGAACGGCCCGCGGTTTGTACTTTCGAAAAGGGATGAAACGGGACTGGCGGAGTTGCTGCTGGCGTCCGGCGGCGATCCCGCGCTGGCGGGTTTGGAGCCAGCCGGCTACTATCATTCCCACACCCGCGAGGGAATCTGCTTGTCCCCAGCGGACCTGCAGATCTTCAATCGCTTCTTCCCGCTGCAGTGGCAGGTGGCTCTGGTAGTGCGGCCCGCAAGCCTCGCGCCTGCGCGCGCAGGGTTCTTCTTCCGCGAAGAAGACTTGGGCGTGCGGACCGAGTCCAGCTATTGCGAGTTCCAGTTGACGCCGGCGGCGACGGCGTAAGCGATTCGGTGGGGCGGCGAATCTGCCAAACTAGAGAATTACACTCATGGCAGATTCCCCGATTACTCCTCGAGAAAAAGACTTCGCCGCGTGGTATCAGGATGTGGTCCTGTCGGGCGACATGGCCGAGCCGGCCGAGATCGTCAAGGGTTGCATGGTCATCAAGCCCAACGGTTACGCCGTATGGGAGATCCTGCAGCGCGAGCTGGACAACCGCTTCAAGGCCACGGGCCATCAGAACATCTATCTTCCGCTGCTGATCCCGCAGAGCTTCCTGGCAAAGGAGGCCGAACACGTGGAAGGCTTCGCGCCGGAAGTGGCGGTAGTCACCATCGCGGGCGGCAAAAAGCTGGACGAGCCTTATGTCATCCGGCCGACATCGGAAACCATCGTCGGCCACTTTTTCGCCAAGTGGATTCAGAGCTATCGCGACCTGCCGGTGCTGGTGAACCAGTGGGCCAACATCATTCGCTGGGAGCTGCGCACGCGCATGTTTCTGCGCACCACGGAGTTCCTCTGGCAGGAAGGCCACACGGCGCATTCCAATCACCGGGAGGCGCTGGAGGAGGTATTCCGCATCCTGGACGTGTATGCCGAGGTGGCCGAGGATGTGATGGCTATGCCGGTGATCAAGGGCGCCAAGACGCAGGCGGAGAAGTTCGCGGGGGCGCTGCGCTCGTATTCGATCGAAGCCATGATGCAGAATGGTCTGGCGCTGCAGGCCGGGACCAGCCACGACCTGGGACAGAACTTCGGCAAGGCTTTCAACGTGCAGTTCCAGACCAACGAAGGCAAGCTGGATTATGTCTGGCAGACCAGTTGGGGCGTGAGCACGCGGCTGATCGGCGGACTGATCATGACGCATTCCGACGACAAGGGGCTGGTGCTGCCGCCCAAAGTCGCGCCGCGCAAGGCCGTGCTGGTGCCCATTTACCGCAAGGACGAAGAGCGCGCGCGGGTGATGGAAGTGGCGGGGCGGCTGGTTGCGGAGCTGGGGGCGCAGGGCGTCCACATTGACGCGCGCGAGGGTCTGACGCCGGGCTCGAAGTTCTTTTACTGGGAGCGGCGGGGAGTGCCGGTGGTGTTCGAGCTGGGGCCGCGCGATGTGGCCAGCGGCAACATCGTGATCAAGCGCCGCGATACGGGAGCGAAGGAAGTCATTCCGCAATCGGCGGCGGCGGCGAAGCTGACGGAGACGCTGGAGTCCATGCAGAAGGATCTCTATGCGCGGGCCAAGCAGCGGCTTAAGGACAATACGGTGCTGGCCAATTCGATCGACGAGGTGCAGGCGATCCTCAACGACGTCACGGCGGAGAGAGGCGGCGGCAAGTTCGTGATGGCGCACTTGGCGGACGACCCGGCCTGCGATGCGCGGGTCAAGGAGTTCAAGGCCACGGTGCGCAATATTCCATCGGTGGATGAATATGACGGGCCGGGCAAGTGCATTGTGACGGGCGCGCAGGTGGATCGGCGCGTGGTGATTGCGAAGGCGTATTAAACGTAGCGGCTCTCAGGACATCGCTTTGCCCAAATGCAGTTCCACACGATCCGTCGTCCAGGTCGCCACGCCGCACCACGAAGAAGTCGGTGTCTTCGGTCCAAATCGGGCAACGTGAGGCGAGCGCCGCTGCCAAAATCGGCCAATCGTCCTCATCGCGGCGGGCGAGGCGCTGGCGCGCCAACGCCTGCATTGGCGCATAGGTCTCGAGCTCGACAGTTCGCACCAGTTCGCAGAGTGCGCCAGCCTCTTGAAGTCGTCCATGAGTTCTTCCTCGTTCGTTCCCGCTGCGGCGATCGGCTCCTGCATCTTTTCGCCGGCGGCGCGAAAAGCTTCCAGTGCCGCTTGGCTCGGCTTGGGCTTGGTCGGCAAGTAAATGCCGATGGTCGCGCCATGCCGCGTGATAGCGACGGGCGTCTTCGATTCCAACTAGCGTGGTAAAGACAGGAAGAGACAGGTGTCGTCAACGGCGGAGCAGCCGGAAGGCCAGCAGGAACCACGCGGCGATAAAGGACAGCCCGCCGATCGGGGTGATGGCGCCGAATGTCCGGATGCCACTCAATGCCAGGACGTACAGGCTGCCGCTGAAGATCAGGATGCCGGTCAGGAGCAGGCCGCACACCCAGTTGGTGGACGATTCGGTAAGCGCGCCCGCCCGGGTGAACAGCGGCACGATCAGGATACCCAGCGCGTGAATGAATTGATAGAAGACCGCTTTTTCATAGATGCCCATGGAGTAGGCATCCAGACGGCCGCGCAAGCCGTGCGCGCCGAATGCGCCTAAGACCACCGCCAAGCCCAACAGGATCGCGCCAAGTCCGCTCCAGTTCATGCCAATTAATTGTAACGTTTTGCGGCCGGCGCTTGACACTGAGGGAACGTTTATATAAATTTCTGAACATGGCCGCCAAGGCTAAAACCAAATCGACCTTCGACGTGCATCCCGCCGTGGCGATGGCGCGGTCCATTGTCGCGGCTATGAACCTAAAAACGGCAGTTAGGCGGGGGCATCGGCGAGCCGGCCAGGGCTTCCG
>OCTA010002318.1_pt1 | contig 17373 bp, 16 predicted proteins | sample 1538991 | NCBI WGS metagenome assembly OCTA01 (sample SAMEA3539302, study PRJEB22396) | soil metagenome | biome: tundra; feature: field; material: soil | place: USA | collected 2010-05 | depth 0.15 m | reverse complement strand
CGAGATTGGTCAGTGACTGGAGTTCAGACGTGTGCTCTTCCGATCTTAGACCACGTTTATCCATCTCTTCTCCAGCAGGTAACGGAACAGGTCGCCGCCGCGCTTGCGCTCCAGAATCTCATCCACCGACTGAAACGGAACGTCTTCGTGCAGTTGCTCCTTGTCGCCGGTATAGCGGATGCGGCCGACCTGCGAGCGGCCGACAATCGACAGCAAATCGAATTCGTCAAAGGTGCCGGTGGCTTTCGCAAAAGCAAGGCGCAGGCGCTCGCGCAGAAACCCCTCCGGCAGATTCATCTCAAAGATGGGAGGCAGGCCAAAGTCCACGCTCCAGGAGGGGAGGCGGACGGGCATGGTAATGGATACGGCGCGCGCGGCGGGCACATCGGGCAGATAGGCGAACGTGCTGCCGCGTTCGCCGTGACGGTCCAGCAGTCCCGCCTCAGCGGAGTCGGTCCAGACTTTTATCATCGCGATCCTCCTGCAGCAGTTCGTCGAGGGTGGGGCGCTGCGAGCTGGCCGTTTGGAGGGTCAGCTCCAGCCCAAGAGCGGCAAGCAGTTTGGTGACTTTCGAAAAGCCCAGCTCCCCGGCGCGTCCGTTTTCAAGCGCGTCGAGCGTGGCGCGACTGACGCCTGCTTTGTGCGCGAGCGCGGTCTGGCTCAGCTTGAGCGATTTGCGGCGCTGGGCGATCCGGCTGCCTATGGAGATCAGGTCCAGCATATTGCCTATTATAATAGGCACACCCGCAGTTTACAAGCATTTTGCCTATTTTATTAGGCAGTTCGACAGGGCGGACTCACCGGGACAGTGAAGGAGGGGTAGGGGGCACTCGGCTTTCACTGACCTAGCGACAAGGCGTGGCAGGGGCCGGGCGGATCGGCGCGCTTACTGCCGAATTCAAACTGCCCCCCCCGACGCTTTGGGTGAACGCTAGCCAGTCAAATGTGGTTGTGCGAATGCAAGATAGCTTTCTCTCCCGAGTCACGAACACGGTGGGAATTACCAATAGACATTTATTTGCTTATAAGAAGTTCGGCTGCGAGTATCCAGAAGCATACTATAAGTGGGATTTCATGCATCGTTCAGTCGCCTTCGGATACTCACTGCTCGCCGCCACTATTTACGAACCCAAGGAAAAAGCCCCACACACAAGCGGGACTGTCCACTTAAAATCGTTCGATGGTGATGACTGGCACACAATCAATCTTGCCGAACGCATCTGCGACTGTTCGGAGTTTCAGGAAACCCGAGTTGGCTGCGTACACCTCGACGCCATGGGCGTCCATCCTTTAAAGGCGTTCACAGCCCGCCCGTACCCGACCTTCGCTCAGGCACTGTCCGCCCTGGTCAAGTCTCTCCGTATCAGGAGGGTGGACGACGCCGCGTACTGGCTCCTTTATCTGGACGGCTTTCCCGAACCTCAGCATCGGTTCCGGACGGCTAGGCGCCTGCTGATTGGCGCCGCCGAGGACGGCCACTCGATTGCCGTGATGGAGAAGGTCCTTGGACAGCTCCCGAGCATCAGCAAGCCGAAGATGGAGCTGCAAAACCTGGTGGCCGAGGCCGTCCGGATCTGCAAAGTGCCGAACTGGTGGCACCCGAGCACCGGAGGGCCGCACTACATCCACAGTGGGATGGTCGCCCTGCGCCGGTTGAGCTACCTGCAAGGCGAGAAGAGCTTGGCCGCCCTGACGGCAATGCTTGAGCGTGGCATCGGTGAAAGGGACAAGACGTCGGCGCTGGCGGCCGTGATGGGTCTTTCGGACGCGAAGGTCGGTGCCACGAAGCAAGCACAACTGATCCTGGCTCTGGCCAAGAGCCACCGGCACCCGCTGGCCGAACGTTTGGCAGAAGTTCACCTGGGGGCCAAGTCCGCCTTGTCGGGCGACAACAACTTCCTATGTCAAGCCGCTTGGATGATGGCCGGGGGCGTGAGCCCCGTGGCTGACGTTGATGAGCCCGTGACGGATGAGGAAGTGGTAGAGCTTATCGACCGGGCTGTGGAGCGGTGGAAAAGACCGCGACCAATACCGGGGTGGTGCTGCGATGGCACTCACAGCGCCGGCAACGATGTCCGCTTCATGGGCACGTGGCACCACATGAACGCCGTCTGCCGCGCCTTCGAGCATTACGGCAGGGTTGATCCCACTGACGCGTGGCTCCCGCAGTTTCATTGTTACGACGGTTTGATCCTCCAGGGATTGGAGGGCGGTGAGCAATGCCGCCTTGAGAAGCACCCGGCAGGAGGAGTCGGAATACAACAAACTACCCATTCTGTTGCATTCCAGGAGACGGCCAAGCCGCTTTTCAATCACTTACGACCAAACGACGTGATCCACCATTGAACATACTGTTGCATTTCAAGGAGTGACCAATGCAGATAGCCTCACAGGCCCATTCACATACGATGGTCTCCCTGGACCCCCCCGAAGTGCTAGCCGTGCTGGGGGCTGCGCGGGAGAAAGGTGCCAGGGAGTGGGCGATGATCCTGTTGGCCTACAAGCACGGGATGCGCGCCTCGGAGGTCTGCAACCTTCGGCTGGCTGACATCGACCTCAAGAACGGAGAGATCGTCGTCGAACGCCTCAAGGGCTCGTTGCGGACAACCCAAGCCTTGACGGAGCATCGCGGCGAGCCGCTGCTTAACGAACTCAAGGCCCTGCGCGATTGGCTGAACGTCCGCGTGGACGACGGCTCCGACGTGCTCTTCACGTCTCAGAAGGGTGGTCGCCTGGATCGAACCCAGTTCTTCCGCCTGTTCAAAGAGATCGCTACAAGTGCCGGGCTCCCCCCCGAGAAGCGGCATCCGCACGCGCTGAAACACTCGATTGCCAGCCATCTTGTCGCCGCGAACGTCAATCTCGCTCTGGTGAAGCAGCAGCTTGGGCACAGGGCTATAGGATCGACAATGCGATACGTGACGACAAGCGACAAGCAGGCATCAACGGCCACCGTCGGTGCACTGATGAGAATATACTGATGCTCCTGGCGAATCATGCCCACCGGTGTAGAATGAGTGGCAACATGATATCCGTACACGTAAGGCTTCTGCTGACTGTGTTTATTGTTGCTGGCCTCCTCGCAGCTCAAAGCCCTTCCGGCCCGCCGGCAAGTACTCGGAAGACCGCGCCGTCGGCGGCAACGTCCCGCCCTTCGCCAGCTATCGGGAACAACATCATTCAGGTGATTGACTCCCTGATCGCTGCTGGTGCCCGCAAGGGAAAAGGGGAGTTCGAGACCACAGATGAATATCAGTCGCGCCAGAAGGCGCTCACGGCTCGATGCGGGCAGCTTTCCTTTTTGGTGCCTGACGCCAAATTTGCTTACGACGCTGACCAAGCGGAGATGAAAGTAGGCGTGTCCATGTCTCAGGACATCTTGGGTGATGCTACGTCGGCGTGGTCAACGGTAGACTTGAGTAGTAAGCTGGTCCGCAACACGTCATATTCCGGCACTAATGCGTACGGCGCAAGGACGTTGATTCATTCGAGAACCTACTTCGATCATGGTATCGCCCTCACGCCCGAATCTTCCAACTTCTTCAGCTTCGAGAATGATCCTAAAAACGCTGAACTCACATTTCCGATGCAGGGCGGTGAGGCACGTTTACTTAAGCCGTTTCTTCGGGTACTGCTGGTCGGAAAGCTCGCTGAGGCCCGTGTCTATGATGTTCAGCGTACCAATTCTGCAACTCTTGACTATCCGTATGAACTTAAGTGCAGCGGTCTTTTTATCCCTTTCCGTCTTGAGGAGGTCCGGGTGGTCGATATTCGATCCGGAAAGTCAATAAAGATATTGCGCACAAAGGATGAAGCCGTTGATTCCGGAGACCATGCGCGGCCTGACGTCAACCTGCCCAACGTGAAGATGGCGCAGTACGGCGATCCGTTCGCCAAAGTGGGACCGCCCTCCAATGGACCAGGCTCTGGCGACGGCATCGACAGCGGCTCCGGCGGCGGGCCGTTCTCCATCGGCGGCGGCGTCAGCGCGCCAGTGCCGATCTTCAACCCTGAACCAGAGTACTCGGAAGAGGCCCGCAAGGCCAAGTTCCAGGGCACAGTGATGCTGTCGTGCATCGTGGACGAAACGGGCCATCCGAAAGATATCAAGGTAGTTCGATCCCTCGGGATGGGGTTAGATGAGAAGGCGGTCCAAAGCCTTCAGAAGTCTCTTTTTCGACCCGCCTTGAAGGACGGAAAGCCGGTCGCGGTCATGATCCAGTGGGAAGTCAATTTCAGGTTGCTTTAGGCAACTTGTGGATCAGAGAACGCGTTGAGGTTCATTGGAGTGCACGGCTGTTCGTGCAATCAATTGCACTGCTCAAGTCGGTGTGCGCGGCTTCCTCGGACGTATCGAGCGGCACCCTCTACAGACCGGCAATCACCTGGGCCGGTTCCATCCCTGCGGAGGTGAACAGGGAGGCTAATCCTTCGTATTCCTCTCGGTACCGTGTGATTTTGATCGTCTTGGGGCTAAAAAATAGACAGATCTCTGAGACACGGCCGTCATCATCTCTGTAGCAAGTAGGTGAGAGCTGCCGCAGAAGGGTCTCAGAAACGCCCTGCTTCTTCGGATCTTTCCGTGCGTTGACGACGAACCGTAGAGATCCTAAAACGATGTCGATGAGCGAGCAAAAATGGGAGCTTCCAATCGTCGCCAGATGATAGCCAAGAATTCGATCCAGACGATACTCCTTCGAGTACGGCATGTTCCGCAGGCCGATGGAAAATTTCTCACGCAAAATGGCGGTTAGCTGAGCATCGGTGAACGTGTCAACAAGCACGAGGCCGACGTCCTTCTTACGGTTCAGGAAGCAATTGTAATGATAGGCAATACGGTTGATTTCCTTCCGTCGCGCCTCCTGGGGGCTCTTGGCGATGGCGTGGAGGATCATCGAACACAGCAGCGTCACCTCGTGCTGTGCGGCTAATTCCATCACGCTCTGCTTCATGCGCCGATGAGTATCAGCGTCAATGTGGGCAGGTCGCTCCCGCGTGTTGAATTTGAGAACATCCTCACGTCCGTAGCCATTTTTCGCCCGCAGCGTCGCAATGCCGTGCGAAAGGGATTCGGCTGAATCCGAGTGAATCGCAACCCCGCCGTAGACGAAAAAGTCTGAGGTTTCAGGGTCTGTGTTTGTCTCGTCGCTATAGAGCAGCTACACCTTATTGCTCCTGGTAACTAAAAACTCTTCGAGAAGTGGCAATCCGAGGGCGTCAGGGCATATGCCTGCGTAGCTATACCCCAACGTCGTGCCAGCTCATGAAAACCGCGAGTCATCCCACATTGATCGGGAGCAGGGTCATCGTGTCGTTGCCGAAAATGTCGATCACCTTGACCGCCACCGTGTAGCGACCGGGGCGGTCGTAGGTGTGGAGGGCCGTAATCAACTCCAAGTCGCGGTTCTGGCGGGTGCGGAAGCTCTGCCACTCGTTCTCGAAGATGTAACCGCCCGTCCATTGCTCCTCGAACTCGGGCATGGGTAGCTCGGCTTGCGGCGGCTCCAATCCCGGCAGGGACCTGTCAAGCGCGAAGCCGGAATCGACCGCCACCCGGATTATCTCCTTGCGGCTCATGTAGTCGAAATCCACGGCCCAGTAGTCAACCCAATCGGTCCAATGCTTGGTCAGCCGTTCCTTCCTCAAGATGCCGTCTTTGCCCTTGGATGCCTTGTAGAGTTGGCCCTGCTCGCAAAGCACCTCGCTCTTGCCCTCCTTCATGGCGGCGATGGCAGCTTCGGCGGCGCCTTGGGTGTAGTAGACAGAGAAGTCGGTCAACTCGATCTGAAGGGCGAATTTGTTGCGTTTGTCGTAGCGGGGAGTCGCCTCAACAAAGCTGACGTCGTGGAAGACCACCTGCCCTTTATCGACTGCGCGTTTGTCGAAGACCTCGGCAGGAATGTACTTGGGAGCCAAATCGATACCCTTGCCTCGCGCCTCTTCGAGAGCGGCCGGGAAAAGGCCCATCTCGAACTCAAACGCGAGAATATCGACGCGAGAGATGCCGCGCTTGCGACTCTCCAAAATGACTTCCTCTACAAACAGCCGCCCAACGGGGAGATTGATTGGGCCGACGACGACGAGCCGCCCGTTACGTGCTCCGTGGAAGAAACCGTCCTGTGGCTGCCCGCTCTCATTTCCGCCGAGCGCAGTGGCCTTGTAGGCTCTAAGAATCAGGTCGCGGAATTCGCGCTCCTTCTGGGCAAGTGCCTGAGCCTTCTGCGCTCCGGTCAGCCGTCCCCCAATGTTCAAGTACGCTTGGCGCTCATAGCGGCCAAGGTTCAACACTTCGAAGGCACGAAAGTCCTTGCCGCCCGCCTTCAACTCACGCTGGACGCCAATCAGCCGCTTGCGTGTTGTGTGGATGCCGAACTTGCCAAGATCGGTGGCGATCCACCTGCGCCCGAGTCGCTCCGCCACGGCAGCCGTTGTGCCTGAGCCACTGAAGAAGTCCCCGACGAGATCTCCCTCTTTACTGCTAGCGTTGATAATCCGGTGTAGCAAGCTTTCAGGTTTCTGCGTTGGATATCCAACCGCCTCCTTTGTCCATGTTAGGAGCGGTTGGCAGTCCTTGTCCCACCACACATCCGACGCTGGCATTCCTTTCATTTCATCCAGATACTGTTTCAGTCTCGGAATTCCATTCTTTGTGAAGTAGATTCGGCCGGCACGATCTAGCTCATCTAGCTTGTCTTCCGTAAAAGCCCAGTGACGCCCTGGTGGAACCGAAACGCCTTTCCACTTGAATTGCCCGCCAGCCGCACCCGCGCCTGTCAAACTGCACGAAAGCCATTTCCGACCGTCAGAGTCGCTATATCGGTAGTAGGTATCAATGTAGTCCTGTTCGTATGGCGCATAGACCGGTTCGTAAAAATAATCCGGGGATTTTGAGTAAAACAGAACATTCTGGTGAACCGAACCAAATTGGTTCGCGTCGGCGTGTGAAAATGTACTCCTGACAATGATGTCGTTGCGGAATTGGGAGGGAAACAGTTCATCTAGAATAACTTTCACGTAGTGGACCGTCTTTTCGTCGAGATGAACGTAGATGCTGCCGTCCGGGTGCAGTAGATCGCGCATGAGGCTCAGCCGCTCGTAGATCATCGCGATGAAGGAATCGGCACCTCGCCCCCATGTGTCTCGGTACGCGATCTGTTCCAGAATGTTCGGCTCTTTGTGGAATGTCTCGCCTCCGATCTCGATGTCCATGCTGAAATCCGCGCCCACGTCGAAGGGCGGGTCTATATAAATGAGCTTCAACCCACCCGCATCTTCGATCTGCTGGCGAAGAGCGCCCGCCTTCAACGACGACAGGATCAGCTTGTTGTCGCCCCAGATCAGCTTATTTGTCCAGCCGCGCAACTGACGGCCCCGACTGTCAAAAAGCTCTCCCTGGGTCTTGGTCTCTGTGCGCGGCTCATCAACGTGCTCCAGCGTTTGGAAAGGAAGCACCGTGGTGCAGACGTCCCGTGTCTTGCCGTTCCAAACCAGCTCCACCTCGCGCTTGTCTTCGAAAAGAACGAAGCGGTACTTCTCCGGTAGCGCCTTGCCTTGGTGGATGAGGGTCACGAGGTCGCGCTGCTCCGCGTCGCTCAGTTCGTAGGATTTCTTGTCTTGGCGTGCCACGCTAGTTCTCCTGGAACTCACGGAATGAGTTCACGAGCCCGGCAAAGGAACTCGGCTTGTGTGACTGGTAGCTCTCCTGATCGACGTAGACGAAGCCGTACATCGGACCGCCGAGCGGCTCGCTGGCCTCGGTTGCATCGACGCACCATTGGCGCAGTCGCGCCATTTTTTGCGGCAAATCCAGTTCCTCGCGGCCCTTGGTCTCGACAATCCACACCCGGCCATCCGTGGTGCGGACGATAAAGTCCGGCGTGTACGTGGAAAGCTCGCCGTTCGCCTTGACGTAGTCGATCTTGAAACCGACGGCCATGTAGTTCTTTGCGAAGGACTGCACATCGGGCGCGATCTTCTCAAGGAACGCGGCAAAATCCAACTCCAGGCCATCAGCGTTGGCTTCGCCCACGATGCAATTGAAAACGGATCGCTTAACAGGCAGGTACCGGCGCGGATCGGTACGGAAGGGCCGCGTCTCCTTCAGGCGGATATGGCCCTCGATGCGCGATGAGCCGCTCTCATGGATGGTGAGCGCGTTCATGGCCGAGCGGAAGGTATCGAAGACGACCTTGCAGACTTCGGGCTCCGAGAGGTTGCGTAAAATGACCGGGTCTTCCAGATCAACGAGCCGTTCGAAGAGATGGTCTCGCAGGAATTCGCGCACCTTGGGGTAGAGCTGGTCATATCCGCCCACAAGACGCAGATCCTTGAGAAGCTGGCGGGCGAAGAATGCGACAACGGAGCGATAGTCGGCTGGGCCGGTGCCGTCCAATTGGATGGTGTGGTCTAGTTCGCCCTCCAGCATCGTCTTGAAGACGATTTCGCGGGTCTCTTCCGGGGTAAATGGCTTGACGGGCAGCTTGGGATTGCCAAAGGACGATGGGTCAAGCTCCGATAGGTCCTTGAATTCGCGGCTGAAGCGGCGGGACAGCTTGGGAATGGGAATGTCCAGCGCCTCGATGTCCTTCTCAGGCGAGTCTTTTTCGACCTCGATAACGAGGGCGTCCTTACGCTCCCGCCCCGCCGCGCCGCCCATCGGGACGTGCTCGAAGGTCACGCCTTCGTTCTGGATGGACTCGACGAAATCCATGAAGGCCGGGGTACCCATGACGGAAACCGTTTCTCGTTGGTCGGTGCCGAAGTACATCCGGCGCAGTCCGCGCCCCAGCGTTTGTTCCGGCAGGATGTTGCTCTTGGCGGCATAGGCGCGGAGGCCCACGATGGTTGTGACGTTGCGCACGTCCCAGCCTTCCTTGAGCATGAGCACGGAGACGATGGCCTTGTGGGGGGACGCCCACGTGTCAATCGAGTTCGATTCCTTGCGGAGTTCCTCCAGCTCTTCCTTGCCTTTGCCGGTGGACGCCTCGGAGATTTCGCCGTTCTGTTTGGTGTGGATCACGAGAATTGCGCCCGCGAGTTCCGGGCAGATCTTTTCGAGGTACGCGCCGACTTCATCGCAATTCCGGGTGTCGTCCACCATAACGAAGAGGACTGCTTTCTTGCCCAGCTTCTCGTGCTCGGCGTAGCTCTTTCGCCATTCCTCGATGCCTAGCCGCAGGTAATCGTCGTACTTCTCGGTGATGAGCGCGCTGGTATTCATCTTCAGCTTGGACCGGCTGGCCTCATCCGGCAGGACCGGATGCTTGACCACATTCTGGGCGATTGCCTCCACGAGGGGGTAGTCGCTCACCGTCTGCACGAAAATCGCACCGTTGTCGTGCCGTGGTGTGGCGGTCACGTCAACCTGGATGGAGAGATGGAGGTCTTTTTGCAGCAGTCGGTGGTGGATGTCCTGAATGCACTTGAACCAGGCCAATTTCTCATCGTGGATGTGGTGGGCTTCGTCATTGAAGACGGCCAGTTCATCTATTTCGCGGACGATCTCGCCTAGATCGGTGTTGCTGTCGGTCGTCTTGCCGACCGGCCTGTCTCCGAAAGGGGCAAGGAAGTAGTCACGCAAGTCGTCGTCTTCGAGAGACGGTTCACGCACATCGCCCAAGTAGACGCGGTGAATGTTCGTCAGGAAGATGTTGCCGGTAGGCCGGACAATGCGAACGTCATCCTGGATGTGGAGCACAACCTGGAAATCGTCCTGCCAGTTCTGCCCGCCGTAGCCGTTCTCCGGTAGGATCGGATCGTTGAAGAAAATGCGGAGACCGTCGAAGTCCGCCCGCAGACGGTCAAGCACGATGATGTTAGGAGCTACGACGAGGAAATTGCGCGCCAGCGGGGAGTCGGGTTCGTAGAGCCGGTGGAAGAAGCTCCACGCGATGAGAAGCGAGAGCACCTTCGTTTTGCCCGCTCCGGTTGCCATTTTGACCACGTAACGCGGCCAATTCTCATCGAACATGTTGAGCGAGATGGCCCCGGAGGAATCGAAGCGCAACAGGTCGTATTTGTCACGCGCTGCGCGCACCTCGTAGAGCCAAATGACGGACTCGACCGCTTCGCGCTGGGCAAAGTAGTAGCGGAAGAGGCTCCGTGAGCCGTCTGCTCTCTCCATCAGGTGGTCGGCGTCGAACCACCATGTGAGCAGCGCCCGTGACGTAGCAGATGCCCCGGCGTAGCCGGATGCCCGCCACGCCACGACTCCTTCGCGCACCTTGGCAACAAGAGGTGGCAAGAGCTTGTCATAGGCGGTGGCGCGCAGGTTCTCCGCTGCTGGGAACCAGCGCAGTTCAGGGATCAGCGGCTCATAGGGAGATCGCGGGAAATCTGGGTGCAGCGCCATGGGACATCCTCTCTGACGGGAACCCTTTAGTGTAAAGAAATGCAGATCCGATGATATGAATCTTATTGGAAGCAAAGAGCGGCGGCAAGGGCGTCTTTCGGACGATAACGAAAGGCAGCACGGACGCCACGCTCCGAAGACTCCTACAGCAGCGCCCCTCGCGACGCAGACGGCAGCAAGGCACCGTGTGCACTCATTGCAAAACGCCCGGCCTTGACAAATCGTCGAATTGGGAGTCTTCCGTGAAGATGATACCCTGGCCCTTGAAGGTGGGCAGGGCTCAACGAGTCGGCAACGGACCGATCTCTTCTCGCCCGGTGGCCCACGATTCAGAGAAACAGCTCGTAAAGCGAGGCCAGAGCGAAGCAGTGTCCGGTAGATCATACGCGCCACTCCGCCGCCGGCTACTACGCCTCATCGCCAGAGGCGCCGAAGTCGCCGATGTGAGCGCAGGAACGCCAGCGGCTCAAATCCACAAGTGGGTAGCTGAAGCTGATTTTTGCCTTTCGTTGCTCAAAGACATGATGCCCGAGCCTCTTTCGGCTTTCCGACGCATTTTGCAGAACATTGAGTTCACGGTGCCCTATTACGAAGAATCCACCGCCAGCAGAAGTGCCTTCCGTCCTGAATGGACAGATCCAGAAACCGGTGAGGAGGACGGGGCTGACGTGCTAGTGGATTTCAGGTTCGGGTACCTGAAACAGGCCAACGAAGTTCTCCAGTTTGCCTCCGGGAAACTCGAAATTGAAGGATACCCCTGCGCTGGGACGACTTCCTTCGTTCTCCCGGAGTCGCTATCACCAGAACTGCACGCGCAGATCATGGCCCTCTTGGAGGATTATGTTTCAGGAGTGCGTGGACCGGCGGCTGACATCGTCAGGCATCTGGTGATAGCTGCCATCACCAACCAGGCTGGACGCTCGTGGCGGAGCAAGGTAGGTGTCCTCTGCCAAATACTCGACCACTACGGTATCGCCGCGCCAGGGCATCGAGAGCCAGCTAAGAAACCTCCTGAGAATTGGGTTTCTGCGTTCCAAGCGGATGAGGAACGAGTTGAGGATGCAATTCGAAAGAGCATACAAGTGTGTCGAAGGCGTTTAACGGCTCACTTTGCCGAATCATTTCCAAACCTTTCCAGGCCCACCAAGAATCCTCTTTGATCGTCCCCAGGGGACGTGTTAAAGCATTCATTTTCTTAAGATTCGCCGGATTTCAAATCTTTCTGCGATTCCTGAAATGGAATTGTTGAGCGCGACTATTCCCTGCTTCAAGGTTGAGGTTGGAGAGCCGAAGCAGATTCACCCATGCGCCCTGATGATTCCAAGTCGCTAGAGACCAGGGCGCTCTCGTGCGGTCTTCCTATTAGCAGTTTCCCCGCTGGCGATGGCCCTCAGCCAGTTTCTGAGCCCAAGCCTCACATTTTCGTGCCGGGAACTTCTCTCCGTGCTAATCTTCCTTACGAGCAATTCCCGAGCGAGCCATCGCCGTATGGAGGCGGCTATAAGAAGATGGCTCGTAGAAGATACCAGAAGCCCATGCCAAAGAGGCGGGGCAAACAGTGGGTCATTCAGGTTCGAGAAGATGTTTTCATCAATGGGCAGAGAACTCGAAAGAACAACCGCGTCGTTTTGGGGCCGTCTAGTCTCGGGAAACATGAGGCTGAGCGGTTCCGGGATGACTACTTGGCATCGATCAACGAAGCCAGCGTCGGAATCGGCGGCGCGTGTCTTTTCCAGGACTTTGTCCGAGTGTACAAACGCGATGTTCTTCCCATGTTGTCGAGCACAACACAGGAGCGCACCCGGAGCGTGCTGAAGAACCACCTCAACCCGGAACTAGGCGACCTCATGCTGAAAGAGATCACGTTGGAGGTCTTGCAGGGCTACGTTACCCGGCTCCAAGCGACGAAGCTTTCTGCGGAGAGTGTCGACAAGATTCGGGACGTGGCTTCAGCCGTTCTGCGAACGGCGGTTGATTATGGTCGCCTGATCGTGAATCCAGCGGAGAAGATTCGCCTCAAGTCGAAGGGGCGCGGGCTACACAAGCCGAAGCGATTCCTGAGACGAGAGGAATTCACCAACCTGCTGGCAGCGATCCGGGAGCCGTACAGCACGATGGTTTTCGTGGCAGGGTTAACGGGGCTCAGGGTAAGCGAAGTGGCTGCCCTGAAATGGCGAAATGTCAGCGCCGATTCGATCACCATTGCGCAGCGTTACTGTCGTGGAGATTGGGACGCTCCCAAATCAGAAGCCAGCCAGGCCACAATCGCAGTACCTCCCGAGGTGCTTGAGAGGCTTCAACGGCTCAAGGGCATTGAGGTGGTGATTCGGGCAGGGCGGGGCAACCGCCGCGTCAAACTCGTCAGGTCTGATGGACCGGACGATTTGGTGTTCCAGTCGCCGTACAAAGGCGCTCCAATGCGTGACAACAACATCCTCAGCCGTCACATCAAGCCCGCCGCAAACAGCCTGGGCATAGGCTGGGTGAACTGGCAGGTGTTGCGGCGAACGTGCGCGACTTGGTTGCAGCAGGCTGGCGTCGATGTCAAAGACGCGCAAGGACTCCTGCGGCACAGCAGGGCAAGCACGACGCAGGACATCTACCAGCAGGTCGTTCCCGAGTCGCAACGACGTGCTGTCGGGAAGCTGTCGGCCTACACGCAGACCATCATGCAGCAGGCCGTTGTAGTGGTTTGAAGCAGGGAACGATGCGACGAAAGTGCAGCCAATTGCAGCCAACACGAAAAAGTGAAGCTTGCAACCTATTGAGGATGGTGGCCAGGGACGGACTTGAACCGCCGACGCCGGCCTTTTCAGGGCCGCGCTCTACCAACTGAGCTACCTGGCCAGTCTTCTTCTATCAAAGATACCAGAACTCAAAACCTCTGCGTTGAGCCCGGGCGATTCAGGAGTCCGGCACCGGCTTGTGGGATCGTTCCGCCGAGTGGAGCGGGTCCCGGAATCGGCCAGTGGCATCCGGTGGTCCGGAACGCGAGATTGGCTTCTGAGGGATTCGGTCGCATGGTGTGGGCCAGCGGGCTTCGGATTCTCTTGGAGGCCCCGTGGGGCCTGAGAGGAATGGTCTGCGGCGGCACTCACTCGACAGGAGAACCGGAGCGGTTCCCATGCGAGTCGTGTCTCTCATGATCGTGCTGGGGCTGGCGTGTGCGTCCACCCGGGCGGCCAGGCCGGGCAGCGCCGTGGAGTACCTGGGCGGAACGCTGGCCAGTCTGAGCCCGCGAACACCGGGCTGGCTCGTGACAACCGATCCGCTTTCTCTGGTTTTCTATTCGAAGAAGAGCATGATCCGCGTGCCGTACGAACGGATCAACCAATTGGAGTACGGACAGCGGGCCGAACGCCGCTATTTGGAGAGCGTCCTGCTGTCGCCGCTTTTCGTATTGATGAAGAAGCGCGATCACTACGTCACTGTGGGCTTCGAATTGGAAGACGGGCAGCAGCAGGCACTGCTGTTCCGGGTCGACAAGGACGACCTCCGATCACTTCTGGTGAGTCTGGAAGCGCGGACCGGGCGCAGGGTGGAATACCAGGATGACGAGGCGAGAAAGGCTGGCAAGTGAATGTCTTGGCGCGATCTCGTGCTGGCGGCCCTGGTGGCGGCAGGGACGTTGGAAGCGCAAGTGCCGGGCGCGGATCCCGCGCTCAAACCGATCGTCAGTGGAAAGAAGGCGCAGGCGGACAACCCCGGCGTGAAACCACAACCGGACCAGCTTGGCGGCATTAAGCGGGTCTACGTAGAGCGATTCGGCGGCGGGGAAGGAGCGGAACAGATCCGCGACATGGTGATCGCCACAATTCAGCGCACCAACCTGTTCGCGCTCACGGAAAATTCGGAGCATGCCGATGCCCTGCTGAGGGGTAGTGCCGAGGACCTGATCTATACCGACAACTTTCAGAGCGCAGATGGCGTTACGGCCAGGCTCGGATCCACCGGAACCACAGGCTCCAGCCGCAGCAACAGCCAAATCCTGCCGGGCGTCTCGATTGGAGACCACGAGAGCGTTCACAAACAGGAGCGCCGGCACGAGGCCTCCGCCTCGGTCCGCCTGGTCAATCGGGACGGCGACGTGATTTGGTCGACGATTCAGGAAAGCCAGGGGGCGAAATTCCACAGCGCCGCGGCGGATGTCGCGGAGCGGATCGGTCACCAGCTAGCGGCCGATTACGCGAAAGCGCGAGAACGCCAGCCTGTTCTGGGAACGGTGGCGGCCTCAAAAGAATGAAACCGCCGGGGGGTGGGCGGCAGCGGGCTGGATGGCGGTCTGCCGGGGTTGTGCCGCGCCCGCCGCAGCCACCCACGAGAGCATATCCCGACGCCCCTTTTCCTCCCGGTGAGCCTCAACCCCGAGCCAACAGGCGCTGAGGACAAACCCACGCGCGGTCAGAGCCGTTCCGGCAAAGCGGCCTTTCGAGAGAATATTCACAATTAGTACAGTTTCGCCGGCTGGAGTCCGCGGCGGGGGCGAGTGGTGCTCCGCAGCGATTTCATGATAATTTGACAGCAAACCCGACCAACGGATGGTATGCTCGTTTTCTTCGGGAGGTTTTTTTGGCCACAGCACAAATGGCTCCGAGGCATGATCGCACGTTCGTCCGCCATTCGGATGCCAGAACCCACCGCATCCGCAGCGGCGTGAGTCTCGAACTCATCTGTGAACGCACCAAGATCAGCCGGCATTTCCTGGAGGCAATCGAGGAGCGGGCCTACCAGCGCCTGCCGGGCGGCATTTTTGATATCAGCTACATCCGGCAGTATGCGGAGCAGATTGGCTACAGTGCGGGGTCTCTCTTGGAGGACTACAAGGCGCGCAATGGCATCCAAGAAGGCTCCTCCACCCTGCACCAGGTCCCGGCACGGACAAAGACCTGGTGGAAGGCATTGCTGTAACTCCGCGCGCACGCCAACCTTTTGGGAATCAGAACATTCGGAGCGGCTGGTTTGAGAATCCGTGAGTCGTCCCGAGGGGCCGATCCGGCAGCGGTTTCTGTTTCGCAAGCGCCATAATAGTGTGCAGGCCTAAAGTTTATCGGCCAAGTGCCGATAGAATGCACAGGAGGCCCGCATTCATAGAACGCTCGAATCGGGACAACTTCGATGCGCATTCACGATAATCAACCCTCTGGGATCGGCCCCGCGGCTACTGGTGCCAGCCAGGATGTCCGGTCCGCCGCGCAACAAGGCGCGTCCACAGCCAAGCCTGGCGAGCGCGCAATCGGGAAAGATGAAGTCCGCCTTTCGGCTGTTGCCGATCAGGTGGGCAACTTGAATTCCTCGCCGGAGCGAGCGGCTAAGATGGCCGCACTGGCCAAAGTGGTTCAGAGTGGTCAGTACAACCCGCAACCGGAGAAAGTTGCCGATTCGATCATCACGGACATGTTGTCCGGTTCGGGATCGTCGTAGTTCGAGCAATGTACTGAAATCCACAAATTGGAGCGGGAAGCCGCCATCGCTGGTCGGAGTGTAAGTTCGATTGTCACTGCCTTCATCCAGGGCGCAGGCGGCAGCGTGTGAACGGTGGACCGAAAGGGGAAGGCGTATGAGTCAGATGGTTGGCCACGGAGCACAACCGTCCCCAGTCGATGCCGACCTTGCCGTGGCGTGGCTTGACCGGTTGGGTTGCTGGCGCATCTAAGGGTGGCCGAGGCCGGATTGAAGAACTTGAGCCGCGAGAGTCTGGTGGCCCTAGCCGAGTCGCTTGACTCGACCATGGGTGAGGTGCCGGCCTTCCAGGCGGAAGTGCGCTCAGCCGGGTGGAGGAGGCTGAGGCAGGAGCGACTGCAAGGCAGAATCGCGGAACTCAAGACGCTCAGCCGCAGGGTGCAGGTGTTGCTCGACGCCGCGAAAAGCTTTCACGCTGCGTTGTTCAAGATTCACCACACTGAGCAACACGGTTATGGCGGACTGGTTAATGTTCCCGGGGGGCGAAACTACGTAGCGGTCCCGCACCGGATCGAGATACGAGGCTGAGCCATGGGCGGTCTGTTCAGTATTCTGCACATGTCGTCGAACGCTCTGGGCGCGTTCCAGCAGGCCATGAACGTAACGGCCAACAACACCGCCAACGCTTCCACGCCGGGCTACGCCAAGCAGGTCGCTCAGTTCGAGTCGCAGCCTTTTGACACGCAGTCGGCGGTCGGCGGCGGCGTCGTGTATGGGGGGACTGTAGACACGCGGGATCAATATGCAGAGCAGAACGTCCGGCAGTGTGTGAGCGATCAAGGCGAGGCAGCGCAGGAGTCCCAACAGTACACAAGCCTCCAAGCCGTCTTTCCGATCGACGGGCAATCGGGGATCCCCCCGGCGCTCAGTGGGTTCTTCAATGCCTTCTCGGCTCTTACGACGACACCGAACGACTCGAGCCTGCGGCAAAATGCACTCGACAGCGCGCAGCAGGTCGCCCAGGCGTTCAACCAATCCATCAATCAGTTGGATCAAGTGAGCCAGGGCGTTCAGCAGGATTTGACCGCGCAGGTCGGTCAGGTGAATCAGATCGCACAGCAGATTGCTTCGATTAACCAGCAAATCGAGGGGAACGCGGGCGCGGCCACCGATCCCGGACTGAGCGCGAACATGTCGCAGGCTTTGGAACAGCTTTCGCAGTATGCAGATGTGAGCGCTGCCAAGCAGGACAATGGTACGGTCAACGTCAGTGTCGGACAGGCGTCCATTGTGAGCGGGGACACCGCGCTGCCGCTGCAATGGGTCCCCGGCGCCGGCCAGATGGTGCTGGAGGACAGCCAGGGCAATGATGTTTCCCAGGGACTGCAGTCCGGCAGCCTCAAGGCCGCCCTGAACATGACGAGCAGCGTTATACCGGCCACTATGGCGAGTTTGAACCAACTGGCGCAAAGTTTCGCCACGGCGGTGAATGGCGCCCTCGAAGGGGGCGTGGACCAGACGGGCATCCCGCAGGGCAACCTGCAGGCACAAGACCTGTTCACCTTCAGTGCGGCAAATGGAGCCGCAGCGACGATCAGCGTGAATCCTCTGACCACGTCCCA
>OCTA010002316.1_pt1 | contig 17386 bp, 37 predicted proteins | sample 1538991 | NCBI WGS metagenome assembly OCTA01 (sample SAMEA3539302, study PRJEB22396) | soil metagenome | biome: tundra; feature: field; material: soil | place: USA | collected 2010-05 | depth 0.15 m | reverse complement strand
GGGTGGTGACCGGCGGCGGGGTGGTGACCGGCGGCGGGGTGGTGACCGGCGGCGGCTGCGCGACCGTCGAGGTGTGCATAGCCGGCGGGTAGCCGCTCGGCCCCGCGACGGGCGGGTAGCCCTCCTCGGCGATGGCCTGGTTGACCAGGCCCTCATCCGTGGTGGACAGGGGCCGGGCGGTGAGGTAGTTGCCGAGGGCCGCGGACAGGGCCGTCGGGTCGATGCCGATGTTGCCGAGGTCGGTCTCGGCCTGCTGCGCCCACTCGCCGTTCGTGGTGAACCCGCCCGCGCCGGGCAGGGTCGCGCCGGGCGGCGACGACGGGTAGCCGCCGCTGTATCCGCCGCCGCTGGAGATCCCGGTGTCATACCCGCCGGCGGTCTGCATCGCGGCGAGGTCGGCCTGATCCTGCGCCGACCCGGCGATATCGCCGGTCAGCGGGTCGAGGGTGCCGGACGTGTCGGTGGAGCTCGCCGGGGCGGCCGAGCTCGCCGAGCTCGCCGAGGCGTGCCGCCGGTACAGCACGTAGCCGATGGTGACGGCCGAGGCGCCGCCCACGATCACGAGCCATTTCTTGGAGACCGGCCCGACGCCGGGGAGCTTCACGTCAGCCAAAATAATCACCTTCGCTATAGCCGTAGGTCGCGTCGGGGGCGCCCTCTTCCGACAGGGTGATGGTCCCCCGCGCGGTCGCCGGGGGATTGCGCCGGATCGGGTCGAACGCCGTCATGGTTCCCCAGGTTGTGTCCGGCGGCGGCGGCATCGCGCCCTGACGGTAGAACCACGGCCGGTAGGGGAGGCCCTGAGTGACCGGGGCCATGTCCGGGGAGCCGGGGCCGCCGCCCATGTGCTCGGACTTGGCGAAGTAGCGGGCCTTCATCCCGGTCAGCCGGGTCTCTATCGGGGCCCGCAGCTCGTCAGTGCCGCGCACCACCGCGGCGTCGTTCACCCGCGTCTGGTGCAGCTGCGTGAGCGAGGTGGTCATCTCGTACTGCGACGGGTCGGAGGTCTCGGCCTCCTCGACGGCGCCGTGCGCCTTATTCAGCCACCCGCCGCGCCAGCCGGGCGTGGGCGCCGCGATAACGCGGCTGTTCTCCACGTCGCCGCCGTCGGCATAGGACCGCAGGGTCTCGCCGCCCGGCCACGACGCCACGGGCATGTCCGGATCCTCGACGCCGTGCGGGCCCCACGACGGCCACCCCTCGGGCTGCGGCTCGCGGCCCGCGGCGAAAATCTCGCCGTCCCGGTCCGGGCGGCCCACCATCGTGTCGCCCCAGTTGGGGTGATCCGCTTCGAGGTAGCGGTAATCCTCGCCGGGGAACAGTGCCGCGTCCTCGGAGGAGTAGCCCCACATGGCCGGGCCGAGGATGTTTTCGGGGACGAAGCCGCCCTCGGTGGCGGTGCCGAGGGGGAGAAGGTTTTCCTTGATCCCGGTGTCACGGGTGCCCTGGTTGCGCTGCGCGTGGATCGGGTTGACCCCGGTGCCCCACCGCGTCGCGCCGATGTACTCCGACGGGGTGACGGCCCCGGCGAACCATGAGCCGGCAATGGCCATCTAGATCGCCCCCAGCGCGTAGTGCAGGGTGAGCCACGTCCCGAAGGCCCACGAGAAAATGATCAGCGCCTTGCCGGCCGCCGACCCGGTGAGCCTTTCCAGTGCCGCCGTCATCTAGGTCAGCCCTTGATCGCAGTGCCGAGCAGGCCGGACGACGCCGACCCGATGGCCTTGATTCCGCTGACGGTGGTGCGGCCGTTGAGGAACAGGGCCGTGATGATGCCGATGGTGATGACGCCGGTAACGAAAATCTTGATTGTGTCCTGCATGGCTAGGTGATCCTCCGGAGTCTCGGCGCCGGGATGGCCGGCTGTGCTTTCCACTGGCGGTACTGGGCGCCGGCCAGCTCGCCGCAGCGGACCGATACGACGGCCACCGCGAGCTGCTCGGCGAGGTTCAGGTGGTGCCGCGCGGTGGCCAGGGCCAGCGCGAGCACCGGGAGCGCGATCACGGCGGCCTCGTCGGGGTGATCGCGGAGCATCGCCACGGCCCCCCGCAGGCCCGTGCGGGCGGCCTCGATGACGGGCCCGACCCGGTCGCCGTTCGTCGCGGGCTGCGCGGCTTTCACGATTTGGCTCCGATCAGCGAGAGGACTTCGGCGGCGGGGCTCTTGTAGCCGGCACTCACCCCGCCGATCAGTACCGTGATCATCACGATTGACGCCAGGCCCACGGCGGCCTGCTGGTCGAGTTTCTCCAGCCCGGCGAACACCAGCGCGGAGCCGAGCGTGGCGGCGGCGACCCGGAAATTGACGGTGCCTTTCTGCAGCCACTCATTGCCGAACGTGATCACCCCGGCCGTGAGGATGATGCCCGTGGACGCGGCCATTACGCCATCGCCGCCTTCCCGGCCAGGCCCGCCGCGCCGGTCACCACGGCCAGCGGCTTGCCCTTCAGCATCGAATTGACGCCGATGCCGACGAGCACCAGGCCCACGGCGATCTCCGCAATGCGCAGCATCCACGACCCGAGGTTCAGGCCCTTGAACGGGTCCAGATTCTTGATCAGGTTCAGCGGGTTGCCGATGGCCGATGCCTTCGCCTGCGCCGCCGACTCCGACGGGACATCCTTGCCGCCGCGGGAGATGACGGTAATGGGATTGGGCATTAATACCACCCATTCGCCAAGTGAAATGCCCACGCCTTTTCCGGCGTGCCATAGCGGGACTTGATGTACTTCAGCAGCCACGCGATCTGCTGCGGGGCGTTGCCGCTCTGGTAGCCGGGGCCGAACCCGGCGATGTTCTGCGCGATCCCGGACGCCGTCGAGCCGGGGTTAACGACGGTCGCCGACCACCCGGACTCGGCCATCACGATGTTGTTTAGCGCGGTCCACTCGGCGCCCATGCCCCAGCCGTAGGCGGTGGCCATCATCCGGCCCATGGACTGGTTGAGCGCGTCCGTGCCGCCTGAGGACGGCTCGCCGCCCGCCGCGGTGACGCTGCCGCCGCCGCCCGCGGCCGGGGCCGCGGTGCCCGAGGTCAGCGGCGAGGTCTCGGCCCCGGTCGGCTTGGTGCCAGAGATCGCGTCACGTAGTGCCGTCGTCACGCTCGCCCCCTTGATCCCTGACCAGATCAGCAGGGCCCCGGCCGCCGTCGCCGCGACGGCGGTGCCGGAGACCCCGCTCAGACCCGAGCTGGCCAAATCTGGCCGGTCAGACCTTGATCTTGGCGACGTAGGGGCCGACTACCGGCACCTTGTCGCCGAACTTGAGCACCAGGAACAGCGCCCCGGCGCCCATCCAGAACTCTTTTGAGTGCAGGAGCCTCACTTGGTACTACCTCCGTCCGGCGCGGTGCGCTTGGCCGCGGTGTCCTTGTCGCTGTCCTTGCCGTCGTCGTCGAGCGAGTCGAGCAGCTCGCCGCGCTCGGCCTCGTTGCGGGCCGGGCCGTAGTGGATCAGGTGCGTGAGCACGTCCTTGACGGCCATCACTGGCCTCCCGTCAGCGACGCGGTGTCGCCCTTGTTGCCGCCCGAGGGCGCAACGTAGTTAACGATCGAATAGAGGGTTCCCGCGTTCCCGAGACTCCCGTTAAAGATCCAGTTGGATCCGGGGCTGGTCACGAGATAGGTGCGGCGGGTCTCGCTGCCGGGCTTCTGGAATGCAAAGTCCTGATTCCAGTTGACGACCTTGACGCCGTTCTCTAGGCCGGGCTCCACGAACGCCGACTGAGCGCCGACCGAGGCCACGTCGGCGAACCGCACGTCGGCCGGGGTGGTCTGCTGAAGGTTGGTATTGCGGTAGCCGTAGTCACGAGCCATCCGCGCATTCCACTGCACCTTCTGATACTGGCTATAGAGCATGTTGGCCTCAAACTTGAGGCCAATCAGCGGGTCCGGCCAGTCCAGCTCGCCGTTTGCCCGGGTGCCCGCGCTCCTGATCAGCATGAACAGATACGAGCGCCAGGGGTAGCCGAGGGCCGTCCCCACCTGAATGTTGTTCGTGCCGCCCGATAGCGGCAGGTTGCCCTGCGTCCAGTACTGCGTCGTCCCGGCCGCGGGCGGGCTCTGGCTGATTGCCCGGCCGGCCTTGTCCGTCTTCTTGGGCTCCCAGTAGAAAATCTGGGTGCCGCGGATCCGCACGCTCGGCGCGGTGGTCGGCGCGGTGGTAAACAGCGTGCCGGTCTGGTTGTAGGACATGACCAGGGTCAGCGACGCGGTGTTGTTCACCGAGGCGACGGGGCCGAGGGGGTCCCGGCGGACGATTTCCAGCGGGATCCACAGCGAGAAGTGCGCCGATCCGGCTGCCGCGTTCGTGGAGCCCAGCGCCACGCGGTAGTAGGTCGCCTGGGTGGCAACGTCCTCCGCGTTGAAGTAGCCGCCGTACTTATTGGTCAGGCTTGCGGTGTACGAGTCGAACGGGCCGAAAATGGCCTCGTTGTTCACGTCGTTGAGCTGGATATTCCCCAGGATATTGAACGGGTAGTTCTCTGCCGCCACGACGGTGGCGACCGCGTTGCCCGCGGTGGTGATGAGGATGTCCAGCCAGATGCCTTTAAGCCACCCGGTGGCCGTCAGCGCCCAGTTGGGGAACGCCTGGCCGTAGGTCGTGGCCGTCTGGTCGTAGTCGGCGCCCTCGATTACTTCCTGAGTACCGACGAGAAAACTCCGGTTCCGGACCGGAGCCGCTCCCTTCGCGCCGGGCTTAGCCGGCGCGGCCGTTCCTGCGGCCATGTGTCTCCCACCTTCTGGGGTTAGGGCTGGGCGGGAGAGCACCGCGGCGACGGAGAGCAGGCCAATGGCCACGGTGCTCTCCGTCGCCCTGAGGGTAACAGGAATAGGCGCGGCTACAGCGGGTCAGGGCCCGATAATCGCGTAGGTCGGGCCGCCTTTATGTATGTAGAGTTTCTCCGAGATGTTCTTAATTCCCTGCGGAGTTTCTATCCGGTACTTGGCGAGGTTCGGGATAATCGCGGCGACCAGCTCGGGGTCAACGCCGCCCGCGATATCGGTAAACCGCTTGCGGTTCCGGGCGTCGGTGTCATTGCCGAAAAACAGGTGGGTCGGGCTGTTGTAGGAGAACGACGAGACCGACCCGCCGCCGAGCGTGCCCGAGGGCTTCTGATTGGGCGCCCACAGCCCGGCGCAGCCCTCGGCCCCGTTGGTCCAGAACTCGTCTAGCTCAAGGTTGAGGCCGTAAATGCAGGCGAGCGTATAGACATCATCGGCGAGGGTGATGCTGTTGCCGCCCTGATACTGCGCTTTGAGCATGCCGGAAAACTGGCGGCCGAGGTGGGCCCGGTTCACCGCGACGGGAGCGTTTTTCAGGTGCTTCGGCCAGAACACGTACCCGGCCGGCTTGCGCGGCGACCACGGCGGCGGCCAGCGGTCCACGATCCGCAGGTCGAGCCGGTCGGCCCATACCCGCGTCGCCGGGCTCAGCGGCTTGGGCATCGCACTGGCGAGCCGCAGGTGCGGATTGCGGCGCATTGCCTCCCCGGCGAGCTGGTACATGAGGTGGGTTTTGCCGCCCTGCGTCGGTTCCCACATCCCGAGGTGCTCGCCTGGCTGGTAATCGAATCTGCGGGTGAGGAACTCCTCCCGGTCGAAGCGGGCGACGTGCATGTCAGGCTTCCCCGGGCGGGGCGGGCGGGGCCGCAGCGGCGCCCATCTGAGCGCGGAACTCGGCCATAACCTGCCCCTCGATAAGGTCGGCCGCCGCGGTCATGTCCTCGGTGATGTCGGTCCGCCACAGCATCGCCGTCTGGAGCGCGAACGGCATCATCGCCATGGCCGCGGGGAATACCCACGCGCCGCCGCCCGCGGTGACCTTCTCGACGGCCCAGCGGACGGGCCCCGAATGCTGGGCGGTGAGCGCCAGGCCCCGGGCGAGGCCGTCGCCGGTCTCCCGGACCACCCCCGCCTGGAGGCGCATCCGGACCCGGACGGCCTCGCTCGGGACGGGGATGACCGCCAGGCCCAGCGCGGCGCCGCCCAGGAACTCGCCCAGGGCCTCAGCGGCGGCCGGGGGGGCATCGTTCGCGGCCCGCTTGCCCGGCGCGTCTGCGGGCTTCTCAGACGTGGTGCGGGGGTGCTGTTTCGGGGGCCGGCCGCCCGGCCGGATCTTCGGGGTGCCGTCGATCTTCCGGCCGAACGGGGCGCCGGGGTCGGCGGGCGGGATGTCGGGGGGCGCCGGGGCCGTCTCGGCCCCGGCCGAGGGGGCGGCCATCGCCCGGGCGAAGGCCGCGTCGTCCTCGGCGTCCTCCAGTGAGACCGGGGCGCCGGCGGCGGTGAGGAGCTGCTCAGCCATCGCGGTCGCTCCAGTCCCCGAGGGCTTCGGCGAGGGTGGCTATCACCCGCTCCGCGATCATGCCCGGCAGGATGGCCGCGACGTTGACTGCGGATTGGTCCTCGACGTCGGCGAGACGTGCCTCGATTCGGCCGCCGTCGCGTAGCCGGTCCTCAAGGTCGGCGAGATGCGCTTCGACCGCGCAGAGGCGCCGCTCGGTCGCTTCCTTGCGGGTCTCGGCGAACAGCTCGTCGCCGCTGGATACTCCGTCCATCTAGTTGACCCCCGGTGCTAGGCGCATGAGCTGGCCGAGGAGCTGCTCCTCGGCGGTGGGCATGATCAGCTCGGGGCCGCCGTGCGCGTCGTCCGGATCGGGGAGCCGCATGCCCGCGTCGTAGGCGCGGCGGTGATATTCGAGCCACACCGCGGCGTCCCGGACGTTGCCGAATCCTTCCGGGGAGCCCCGGTAGCTGAAGTACGCGCACGTCATCTCGCCGCCGCCCTGGTGCCGGACCGCGTCGCGTTTCGAGAGGTACAGCGTGCCGTCGGAGCTGCCGTCGGCGAGCTTCAGCGCGACCCACGATCTGACGCGGGTGTCGTAATCCACGAAATGCACATAGGCGGCGACCACGTCATAGGCGCGCTTGGCGGCGTCGGTGACGAACACGCATTCGTAGCAGATCACCCGGCCGTGCTTGCAGAGGCCCTCAGGCACGGACGGGCCCTCCCCGGGCGGCGAGGATCACCGCGAGCCCGGCCACGGCGAGGGCCGCGAGCGAGATGGCCAGCGCGGCGACGACGAGGGCCCCGGCGCCGCGGACGGCTTTCGAGACCTGCTCGGTGACCTGTTTAACCTGCTCTTTGCGATTGCTCCCCATCATGTGACCAGCGTACTCTGACAGTCGTTAGTTTAGGAAACTAACAGCTGTCAGAATCAATCGTTCAACCGTGAACCGGGGCGGGAGGGGGCGCGGTGCCGAAGGGACCGCCGCCGTCGTGGTCGCGCCGCGATTGCTCAATGGATCATCTGGTTGCCGCCGCGATTGCGCAGGGGCCCGGCGAGGTGCTCCGGTATACGGGAATCGAGACCGCCGAGCGGGCCCACGAGATACGCCGCGGGATCTACCGGTGCGCCAAGCACCGCAGGGTGTCGGCGTCGGCGGGGCCGTCCGGCCGCACGGTCGGCGAGGGTGAGATGGGCGTGCATCGGGCCCGCGGCGGCTACGAGCTGTGGTTCACGGTCAACACCAAGCGCTCGGCCCGCAAGGCCCACCTGGCGCGGTACGGCCCGGACCGCTCGGCCTGGCCCTACGACCCGAAACGCGGCGCGACCGCCGACGAGCGGGAGTCGTGGGCCAACCGCGACGAGACCGGCCGCGCTGTCCACCACGACGACGACTAGGGAGAAACGATCATGTACTGCCAGCACTGCGGCAATGAGATCGCCGAAGAGGTCGAGGCGGTCGAGGCCGAGGCCGGCGCCGCCCGGGCGCAGGCCCGCGGCATCGCGGACGTGGCCGACCGGGAAGTTGAGATTGCCAAGATCAACGCCAAGCGGGACGTTGACCTGGCCAAGATCGGCCGCGGGCTCGCCGAGGTCGAGGCAGTGCAAGAGGCCGAGGTGGCCACGGCCGAGGCCGAGGCCGTGGTTGAGGTGCTGACCCCCGAGCCCGAACCCGAACCCGAGCCCGTCGTCATCGTGGAGGCCGAGGCCGAGGCCGAGGCCGAGCCCGCGGGCGGGCCGCCCGATGTCGGGAGCCCGCCGCCGCCAGACAAGAACTCAAATGTGTGGTGGAAATAGATCCTTAGCGCCGCTAACTAGTTTGCTATCCCGTTCTCCGGGTGTTTCCGCAGCTCAGGGGCCCTCTGTAACGGCCGACGAGCCAAGTTGGCGCGCGAAGTTCGATCGTCGCTTTAGACGGGTTTAGAACGGATCCTCGGCCAGCTCCCGGTCATTCGGGGTCCTCATACGGGAGCTGCTGCTCGGCGATGGCCCAGAGCGTGCCCTTGATCGCCCCCGAGTCCCAGTCGCGGGGCTGCCAGAGGTGATAGTCCGCCCGCCCGGCGACGAGCATGTTGCGCCACGTCGTCTGCGGCGGGGTGAGCTTCTGGCCCGGTGTCTTCAGCTCGGCGAACAGGTGGCCGTAGGGCCCGGCGATGACCAGGTCCGGGAAGCCTTTTACCGGCGCGAGCCGCGAGTCCGGGAGCCAGTAGGCAATCAGGCACAGGCGGCGGACCTCGAGGAGGATCGCCTCGAGCAGCTCGTCGTGGGTCATCATGACGCGCCCCGGCGGACGTAGGTCCGCTTGGTCTGAAGCCACATCGTGAGCAGGGTGGTGCCGAGGTTGTCGCGGGTGATCCGGCAGCGGAACGACAGGCCGCGATGCGTGGCGATCAGCTTGCCCTGCCGCAGGGTCTCGGCCAGATCGTTGCGGCTGGTCTCGCTAATGTCCTCGGTCCACGCGGACTGGTTGTAGTAGGTCTCCGTCAGCACACGGGCCAGCTCGGCCGAGACCGGCTGACGGGGGCGGCCCTGCGGCTTCTCCGGGGCCATAACGATGGCGGTTCTAGGCACGTACATACGGGTCTCTCCAGAGAACGGGGCCGAGGGGCGCCGCGGGCAGGAGATGGGGCCCGCGGCGCCCCCCGGCCTTGACTGAGGCTTATCAGCCCGACGGCCGGAAGCGTTCGATGAGGTAGAGATCGCCGTGCTGATCCTTGGCGATCACCCGCCCGGCGGGCGATCCGATCAGGTGATATTCGAGCGTTTTCGGCGGCTCCTCAAGGGTCGGCTGAGTCTCCGCGGGTGCCACCGCAAGTAGTGGCGACGGCCCCTCGATTGCGGTCTCTGCCTGCTCGGCCGGCGGCCGGGGCGTCATGTACTGCAGATAGCCGCGCTGCGGATAGACCACGGGGGCCCCGGCCTTTTTGAGCCGGCTAACTGCCGTCGATATCTGCTCCGTGGTGGCGCCTACTGCCTTGGCCACGAGGACGCGGCTTATCGGCCGGTCGGCGTTTTTCTGGAGATACTCCTCGGCCCGTTGCATAACAGTCAGGGTTGAATACATTTCGCTTTCTGCTCTCCTATCGGTGAATGCGATCCGGCCCTACTGGTGATCGCCGACAATCGCGGCGAGGTCGGCCGAGGCCGTCGCAAGATCCTGCGCCCTGAGCAGGGCCGTCCGCTGCCACGAGACCGGCGACGGATACCAGTTGTCATCGTGGACCTCGGTCAGGTCATACTCGCCGCCGCTGTTCTGAGCCGGGGAGGCGTACTGGACCGCGACGCATCCGGGGAGCGGGTGCGGCGTGCCGGTCCAGTCGGCCGCCCACACGTCGTAGTGCAGGCCCTTCGCCGCCGCCCGCAGCTCGGGAATCCGGGCCGCCCCGATGTAGACCGTTGCCCGGTGGCCGCCGCGCGAGCGGATCCAGTCCACAGCGCCGGGGATGGTCAGATCCTCGTTCTCAACATCGGCGATATCGGCGATCACGCTGCCGACGACCGTAATCGAGACCTTGACGGCGTCGCGGAACCGGGCCAGATCGCCCCCGGTCCACTTGCTCGCGGCCCCGTCGAGGTACCACAGCACCATCTTGGCGCTTGACGGGATGGCGACCGGGTCGGCCGAGTCGTATGCAGTGCGATTAGCCATGAATTCAGTCCTTTTCTCTGGGGCGGGCCTGGCCATCGGGGCCGAGGTCCCGGACATTGGGCGGCCCGGAGGCCGCGGGCAGATACCGGCGGGGCTGGTCGCGGAGCGCGCGGCGCAGGTAGGCCGCGGGGCTGGCGACCGCGCGGCCGTCGAGCACCAGGCGGACGGCCTCGGCCGCTGCCGCCCTGGAGACCTCCCGGCCGGTCAGGATGATCAGCTCTTGCCGCGCGATATCCACAAGCTCGGATTGCGAGTCGTCGTCGTCGTCGCGCGGCTGAAGAACGTTCTTCTGTCTTCTCTTCTGTATTGGGGCCGCGGGTGACCCTAGCTCGGTGGCCGCGGGTGACCCTAGCTCTTGGTCCGCCGTGACCCTAGCCATGGCGCCGCGTGACCCTAGCCCCCGGTGCCGCGTGACCCTAGCCTGTGGATAACCTTCGGGCACGCTCATGGTGTAGGCGGTGGTCAGATGCTCGGCGCGCGACAGGGGCTTTTCGGGCCGGTCCCTGGCCACCCACCCGTCCCTTTCGAGGCCGTTGAGGTGACGCATTACGGTGCTACGCGAGTAGCCGCTGTGCGCCGCCAGCATCGAAAGGGACGGCTGGTAGCGGTCCGGGATCGAGCCGTCCCGCGCGCTGATCCGGGCGCACAGAACGAACAGGATCCCCTTAGCCGGGCCGGGGAGCGCCGCGTGCTCCACCGCGCGCTCCAGCTCATAGCGCTTCATCGGCGGCTAGCTCGGCCAGCTCGCCGAGCAGCTCGGCGGTCTCGCTCGCGGCCTCCGCGGTCTTGCGCCGGTTTCTCGCCGCCTTCGCCGAAAGGCCGGTGAAGTAGGCCCGCTTGGCGGCCTCGCCGCGCCGCTGCCGCTCGGCTTCGGGCATCGATCCCGGCGGCGGTAGGAACCGATCTAGGGCCGCCTTCCGGGCCGCCGCGGTCATCGCTGTAGTGTCCTCGGTCGCGCTGCGATGAAGCGCCGCTCTCCGCGCGTTCAGTCGCCGTTCGTCAGCAGACAGTGACATAGTGTGAACTGCCTTTCTCACAAGGGAAAGTGACGGTGTCTGCCGGCGGTCCCGGCCAAAGGGGAGGCCGCCGGCGGACAGTCACCGCGTGATCGCTGTGCGTGATCACGGGGTGCAGCGCTGACCCTACTCGGCCCCCCGGCCACCCGGGGAGCAAACCAAGTGACTGTCAGTGACCGGCGAAGGTAAAGGGTTGTCCCTCAGATGAGATCGCAAAAGGAGAGGTCGCTCGGCGAACGCCTGGTCTACCGGGTTGCGTTCGTCGCCGGCCGCGCGCACGCCTACTACCAAACGCGGCTCTGGTGCCCTGAGTGCCAGCGACGCGCCCTGTTCCCGAAGCGGCATTTTCTCGCCCATGCGCTGGAGGTGATCCCCGGCCGTAACTGCCCCGAGTGCGGCGCTGGCCGCCTGGCCATCACCTGGACCGGCGGCAGTCCGCCGTACGGCCCGGACCACTGGGAATGCCCCTGCGGCAACAGGTGGACCACAGAGGGGATGGGCAGATCATGAGCTGCACAGATGAGTCGCCCGGTCACACCGCGAACGATCATGGTTATGTGACCGACGAAGCCGTGATGCTGCACGACATCCGGAGCTTGCTCCGCGCGATCCTCGCGGCCGTAACGGTGGCGCCCTCTGCGTTGGAGCGCGGCGGTGACGTTCCAACAGTCGCCGACGAGCGGGCCCGCGTCAGTGTTCAGGGAACCAGGCCAGTCTGGCGGTGATCCCAGGTTTCCGGGGATCAGTTTTCTAGAGAACCTTTTTTTGGCCGCAGCGGTGAAAACAGCAGGTGCTCTGACCTGCGTTTTCCCTGGTCAGCGCAGCGGTGAGGGGCCGCTACTTGCAAAGCAGGTGCTCTACCGACTGAGCTATAGCCCCTCCTGCGCAACCCGCCTGACCTGCGACGATGCCCCTCTGGCGGGCTGGGGACGCAGGGGCGGCGGGTTGCGCAGCGGTGCCAGAGAACCTTATTGTGTGGGTAGCACAGCTTCCCCGGCCAGCCGGGGAACCATCCCACAGGAGGTCACGATGGCACTGGATCCCGAGATTACCCTCAGCGGAGAGTCCCTGGAAGCGTGGCGCGACTTCGCCCGCAGCCTGCGCGAGGTGCGCGGCTCGCCCCGCACGATCCAGTCCTACGGCGAGGCCGTCGCCCAGCTCCAGCGGTGGCTGAACGATCACGAGGACCGGCGGCCCGTCCTGCTGGCCGACCGCCGCGATATCAGCGGCTACCTCGAAACGTGCCCCTCGGCCACCACGGCCCGCAACCGCCACTCGGCCCTGCGCTCGTTTTACAAGTTCTGCGCGGCCGAGGACATCTGCGAGGTGTCGCCGATGGTGAAGGTGCGGGCCCCGGCCGCCGAGTACAACGTGCCCGAGGTGGTCTCCGACGAGCGCCTCCGGGCCCTGCTGGCCGCCTGCGCCGGCCGGGACTTCGCCAGCCTGCGCGACTCGGCGATCATCCGCATCTGGTGCGAGCCGGGCTCGCCGCGGTGCTCCGAGATGGCCGGTCTGGAGCTGGCGGACGTGGACATGGCCGAGGACTCGGTCACCATCCGCTACGGCAAGAACCGGCGCACGCGCATCATCGCCATGAGCCCGGCGACCGCGCGGGCCGTGAGCCGCTACCGGCGGGCCCGCGCCGCGCACCCCCGCGCCGCCGAGACCGAGGCCATGTGGCTCGGCCCCAAAGGCGGCCTGAACCGCTCCGGCCTCGGCCAGATGCTCGCCCGCCGCGCCGAGGCCGCCGGTATCGGCCACGTTCACCCGCACCAGCTCCGGCACACCGCTTTCGCCGACTTCGACAAGGCGACCGGCGGCCACACTAACGCCGAGATGGCCCTGTTCGGCTGGTCGAACCCGGCCATGTGCCACCACTACGGCCGGTCGCTGCGGGAGGCCAGCGCCCTTGCCACCGCACGCGATCTGAACCGCGGCAACCGGCTGGCGGCCCGCTAGCGGGCGATCACCACGGCCCGGCCGGCGTCCAGTACCCGGGGCGCCGCGCCGGGCTCCTCTATGACCAGCTCGGCGCCGCAGGCCGTCAGCGCGGGCCGCGCGGTGATCATCGTTCCCGGCGGCACCTCGATAACCTGCACCTCGGCCCGCTGGATATCGTCGGCGACGAACGACCCGACCCCGGTCCTGCGGGTGACCAGGCCCTCGGCGGCCAGCATCCGCAGCACCTCGGCCGCCGTCGTTTTCGACACCTCGTAAGTGTCGGTGATCTCGCGCTCGCCGGGGACGCGGTCGCCGGGCGCCAGGCGGCCGGCCAGGATCTCGGCCCGCAGAACCGCCGCGATCTGCGCGTACTTCGGCGCCCCGCCGCGCCCCGTCCCGTCCATCGCCGCAGCGTACCCGCTGACCCGGTATCGGCCGGAACCACGGGAAGCCGGCCGCCCGGGGTTGCGAGTTACCTTGCTCCCCGGGGAGCATTGTGCTAAAAATAAGCCGCGTCGCCGGACCGCCCAGAGGTTCCCCCCCGGGGCTGGGCCGGGGGGCGCGATGGGGGCCCGCAACTCGGAAGTCACACATTGCGCGGGTCCCCGGCCGGGAGGCGGGCCGCCCGGGCGTCTCGGGCCCCCCGTCCTATGGACGCCGGGTAGGCCCTCTCCTGAGGGGGGGCGGCGGCCCGCCTTTCCGGTCTCCAGAGAGGCAACGGGAGAACGGGGAGCGCGCAATGACGAACGGTGATCCGGGGAAATTAGCGGGCCATCGCCCGCAGCACGCGCGGCCGGTCCTCGCCGCGCGGGCCCTCGCCGGTCTCGGCGGGGCCCTGTTCGTCGCCGGGGTGGCTATCGCCGTCCTCGGCCTGCGGATCCAGCTCGGCCCGGTGACGCCGTGAGCTGCGCCCCCGAGTGCGACAACGCGCGGACCGCCGTGGGCATCGCCCTGCAGCTCGCCCGCGGCCACGATGACCAGGCCATCGCCCTGGCCGCCAATGCCACGCTGATCCGCGATGTGGTCTGGCACCAGGTGCGGATGGCCTACGCGATGTCACTGCGCCGCGGGGCGGCCGAGGACCAGGCCCTCGCCATCGGCTTTGATCACCAGGACTTCAGCACGCCCTACATCGCGCACCTGTACCTGGCCAACGCGATCCTCGCCGACCCGGCGATCCTCGATGGCATCTCCGACGAGCTGACCACCTGCGCGGCCTACCCGCTCGGGTCGTTCCTGATCTCGGCCGCCGCCCAGCTCGCCCCGGCCGACCCGTGCGCCCTGCTGGAGCGGATGGCCGCCGACACGTCCGGGGCCGCCCTGTCGGCCCTGCTCGGCCCGATCATCCGGGCCCTCCCGTGAGCCGCGAGGTCCGGGACCTTCTCGTCATCGCCCTGCTGAGCCTGGGCGCGATCCTCCTGGCTATCGGAAGCGGGTACGTGCGGTGAGCCTCAAATGCCTGGCCGAGCTGACCGCCGCCGCGTGGCTGGCCGGCATCGCGGTGCCCATGATCCTCGGCGCGATCTGGGCGTCCCGGCGGTGAGCCGCCGCGAGCAGGCGGCCCTCCGCGCGCTGGCCCGCAGGAAGCGCGCTCAGACCGTCGCGTGGGCCGCGGTGGCCGTGGTCTGCACGGCCCTCGCGCTGGCCATGCTGGTGCTCATGCTCACGGGAGGATGGCGATGACCAACCGCTACTGCGACTCCGACGGCGAGTCGTGGCTCGTCCCGCCCGACCACGTCACGCGGTGGCTGGAGCTGGAGGCCGCCGCCCGGGCGGTGCTGGACTTCGGCGAGCACGCCGGGGCGTGCGACAACATCTCCTATGGCGGCGTGCGCACGGGTAACTGCCATCAGCACCTTGTGGCGATGGCGACGCGCGAGCGCCGCCTGACTCAGGCCCTCGCGGCCCTCGACGCGGTGTGACCGGCGCCCTCGGCGCGGTCCTCGCGGTGCTGAATCTGTGCGCCGCGTTCCTGGTTGTCGTCGCCGTCCCCGCGGTGCTGATCCCCCGGTGGCGTCGTCGGCGGGCCCGGCGGCCCTGAGCGGGCCTTAGCGGGGCCGGGGCGGGCGGGTCAGCCCTGCCGCCTGCCGCGGTCCTGCCCGGCCCATCCCCAGTCGCTCCGCGCGGCCAGGTGGCACGCCACGGCGATCAGGCCGGCTAGCTCGGCGGTCACCACGTACTGGGCGACCGGCCCGCCGATCAGGCTGAAGATCAGCGCGAGGGCAAACGCGATGATGGCGATTACTGCGAACACACTGCCGTACCGCATGGTGATCTCCCTATCTGACGTGCGCCAGGATGATGCCGGCAGCGCTCAGCACTGCCGCGATGGTCGTGGCGGCCAGCGCCAGCCGGGCCCACGGTGACCACCGCTGCTCGCCCTGCTGCCGCCGCGCCTCGTCGGCCGCCTTCAGCGCCGCCGCGGTTTTGATCACGGTAACTCGGTCGGCGTCCATGGAGTCGGCCATGCGCTGGAGCTGCAGCTCCACATGGGTCAGCTTGCCCGCGACGGCTTCTATCGAGCCGCTGACCCGGTCGAGGTGCCGGTCGTGCTCAAGGAGCCGCTGGGCGACCTGGCCCGCGGTGACGCCCCGGTCGTACTGGAGGCCGCCGTTGCCGGGCTGGGGGCCGCTCATGACATCGCGGCCAGGAATCCGTAGGTCATCTTCCCGCCCCCCGCGAGGGCCCCGGTCCCGACCTGGATATCGAGCCACACGTTGGAGTTCACGCCGGCAGTCGGATAGCTCGTCGCCGAGGTGACATCCGTGCCGCCGTTGTAGGCCGTCATCTGCTCGCTGTCGGCGGGCTCCACCGTCCCGGTCCCGAGGGCGGAGCAGAACGCGTACAGCGGGCCGTTCGTGACCCCGGCCTGGTGAGTGCCGCCCGCGGTGAAGTCCTGCAGCGTGGTCGCGTAGCCGTTGAGGGGCTGCCAGGTGCCGCCCTCGGTATGCGTGACGGCCCGGTACTCCTGGCCGAGGGTCAGCGCGAGCTGGTTATTGGCCCGGACGAAATTCCAGCCGACCGACAGGGGCCCCGAGGTGGTTTTCGAGCCGGGGACATAGGTCCCCGACGCGGTGCCGTTGACCACCCACAGCGCAAAATCGGTCGGCCCCGCGTACTGGTTGGCGTCGGCGACCCACCACCAGAAACCCTGGTGGAAAAGGCCGGCCGAGGTGACCTTGAACGACAGGCCAACGATGTAGTCGGAGGTGACGAAATTCTGGCTGTTCGGCGCCCCGTTCGTCGCCGGGTACAGCCGGTAGGTGGCCACGGGTCAGCTCGGGTCGTGGCGCCGGCTGGCGATCACCGAGACCCGCGACAGGCTGCTGGAGGTCGCCACGGCCCACAGCTCGTCCCCGTTGAGGATCGGGCGGTCAAACCCGACCGGCAGCCATGAGCCGCCGAGGATCACCGAGGCCCCCGCGGCGACCTGCACCGCGGCGGCCTGCGCCTGCGCCGCCGAGCCGCACAAGATCACCGGGTTATCGATGGCGAGCACCTGCGCCTCAGTCCGGGAGAAGTCCACGGGAAGCAGGTTCACCACGGTCTGCGCGCCGCCGGTCTGCACCCACCCGGTGGAGTGGACGCCCTGCCACGCCGCCGCCCACGCCTGGCCCTCGGCCTGGACGCCGACGTGCCACGGCCCGGCGGTGTCCTCGCGCGGTAGGTCGGTGTAGCCCTCGGTGTAATCGGTCATGGTCAGTACTGAACCATCTGAGAGGCGTCGCCGTAGTCGGGCAGCGGGAACGCCGCGGAGTTATCGGGCTGGGTGTCGCCGCCGGCCTCGATAATCGAGCCGCCCGGCGACGCCGTGAGCTTCCCGGTCGCCGGGTTGGTCCCGTTCGAGTGCTTGGCCATGATGTCGATGCCGGTCAGCGCCAGGCCGCCGATCAGCAGCGAATTGACATCCTGAGTGAGCAGGAACACGAACGCGAGAATGGACGCGCTTTTCCACGCGGCCTTCTTGCGGTTGGTCTCGACGGTCGAGTCGTTCGCCGGGGCCGCCGAGATATCCGCGTTATTCGGGAGCGCTGACTGATAGATGACATAGACCGCCGCTGCCTCGGCGAGACCGACCGTGATCGAGCTGTCCGGCTTCAGAACCGACTTCAGCGACATGACTGCCTTCCCTTACTTGGTTTTGAACGCGATATCAGCCGACCACGGGGAGCTGTCGGCGGTCGCGGTCGCATCGGTGGCAATCCGCCACTTGTACGAGGTCTTGGACTTCAGGCCGGTCACCCGGGCGTGCGTCGCGGTGGTGTGCCCGTCGTACTGGCTGCCGCCCGCCGCGGTGAGCACCTGATAGTGATACTGGCTCGCCCCGGACACCGCGGACCACCCAAGATCGACAAACGTGGTGTAGGGGGTGTCAGAGTGCCCCTTGGGCAGCGGCAGCGGCTTCTTGCCGCCTGCGGGCGGCGGGGCCGGCGGGGGGGGGGGCGGGGGGGGGGGGGGGGGCCGCGGGGGGGGGGGGGGCGGCGGGGGGGGGGGGGG